>Ga0209554_1002375_pt1 | contig 13025 bp, 8 predicted proteins | sample MarorgKNORR_S2LV_5_FD_188221 | JGI IMG/M metagenome (GOLD analysis project Ga0209554, IMG submission 188221) | Marine microbial communities from the Southern Atlantic Ocean, analyzing organic carbon cycling - Bottom_A/KNORR_S2/LV (SPAdes) (version 2) | ecosystem: Environmental > Aquatic > Marine... | reverse complement strand
ACGCAGAGAGGTTAAAAAAGAAGTTAAACGGATATTTATTAATGAGAGTTCTTCCATGAAACTTTCAGCTGTTATTCCTAAAGTTAAATCCAATAAAGTAGTATCAACTAAAAAAAGTTTACAAAAGCCTAAGAAGGTATATATGGAATACACTAAAAACTCAACTTTAAATAAAGTATTAAATGAAACAGTTGGAGGAATTCCACAAGGTGATGGTGTACCACCAGTTGGATATGAAGAATATCCAACGATGACTGGAGAAGTATTTGATGCAAGTAGGGTTGATGAATTAGCTGGAGGTGGAGATGTACAAAGACAAAGAGATATTGCAGCAGTACAAACAGTTAAAGAAAAAGGATTAAATGTTGGTGATGTTCCTGAAGATCTTATGAATGCACTTACAAAGGATTATACTGAAATATTGCAGAAATCTGAAGAAATAACTAAAAATAGACAGGGTGTATAATAAATGCCTAATACAAGACAAGATGATATAAATCCAAATGTATGGATAGGTTTAACTTTTCCATTAGGAAGAAATGAAGGTGTTGGATTTTTTAATCAAAGTAAAACCTTACGGGAACAAGCAAAAAGTAATTTACAAAACTTGTTATTGACTATTCCTGGTGAAAGAGTATCACAACCAGAATTTGGATCGAGTTTACATCATGTCTTGTTTGAACAAATGGATTCTGATTTAAAATCATCAATAGAAGAATCAATTAATGAAGCAGTTGAAATGTGGTTGCCATATGTAAATATTACGGATGTAGATGTTACATTTGATACTGCAAATCCAAATTTAGCTAATGTAGCCATAGAATTTAGTACTACTTTAACACCCGATGCATTTGATGAATTAACTTTAAATTTTGAAGGTGGTAATTTATAGGAGAAAATAATGCCAGCTAAAGATGTAAAAAAAGAAGTTAGATATTTAAATAGAGATTTTGCTAGTTTTAGAAATAATCTTATAGAATATGCAAAAGTATATTTTCCAAATACATATAATGATTTTAATGAAGCATCACCGGGAATGATGTTTATAGAAATGGCATCATATGTTGGAGATGTACTTTCTTATTATATTGATCAACAGTTTAAAGAATCTCTATTAGCATTTGCAGAAGAGAAAAAAACTGTATATGAAATAGTTCAATCTTTAGGATATAGACCTAAATTAGCATCCCCATCTATGGCAACAGTAGATTTTTTCCAAACTGTACCTGCTATAGGATCTGGAGATAATGTAAAACCAGATATGGATTATGCATTAACAATTAATGCTGGAACTCAGGTAAAATCACAAACAAATAATATTATATTTAGAACGTTAGATGATGTAAACTTTAAATTTTCAAGTTCTTATGATCAAGTTACTACGGATATATTTGAAGTAGATAATGCTACTAATTTACCAACAAAATATTTACTTAAAAAGAGTACCAAAATTGTAAGTGGTAAAATGGCTACAGAGTATTTTGATTTTCTTGGAGCAACTAAGTATTCTAAGATTACTCTTGCAAATAAAAATGTTATGGATATTGTTAGTGTAAAAGATAGTGATGGTAATGATTGGCATGAAGTAGGATTTTTAGCACAAGATACGATATTTATAGAAACAGAGAATACTTCAGCTTCTGATCCAGAATTATCACAATATAATGATACTTCACCTTATTTACTAAAACTTAAAAAGGTTGCTAGACGATTTACAAGATTTATAAACGGAACAGATAAGACTGAATTGAGATTTGGTGCGGGTATTTCGGATAGTCCAGATGAAGAACTTGTTCCAAATCCAGATAATATTGGATCTTCACTTCCTGGAGGTATAAATAACTTTGATATTGCATTTGATCCAGCAAATTTTCTAAATACAAAAACTTATGGACAAGCTCCATCAAATACTACATTAACAGTTATTTATTCTTATGGTGGTAGCACAGATGATAATGTAGCACAAGGTGAAGTTAGAAATATATCAGATATTTCCTTTACGATTGATGATAGTGCGCTTGATTCTAATGTAGTTGGAGTTTCTAAAAATTCTGTGGCAGTTACAAATGTGGAACCTGCAACAGGTGGTCAGAGTTCAGAGAGTTTAAGAGAGATGAAAGAAAATTCATTGGCATATTTTCAGGCTCAACAAAGGGCTGTAACAAAAGAAGATTATATAACTCGTATATATTCTATGCCACCTAAATATGGAAATATAGCAAAAGCATATTTGGTACAAGATGAACAATTAGAAGCATCTACAGATGCTGTTATGGAAAAAGTTAAAGGTGGAAATGTAAATAAATCAGGAGTATTAGAGAAACCACTTAGTAAAGATCAGGAAGAACTATTAGCTAAGAAATCTGCTACTGCTACAAGGATATCCAATCCATTAGCGCTTAATGCGTATGTTCTTGGATACGATTCTACTAAAAGATTAGTAAGACTTAATCAAGCAGTTAAGGAAAATATACAGACACATCTTGGACAATATAGAATGGTAACAGATGCGATTAATATTAAAGATGCATGGGTTATTAACATAGGAGTTACATTTAATATTTTAACTGCTAGAGGATTTAATAAGCATGAAGTTGTATTGAAATGTATAGAAAAAATTAAAGACTTTTTTGATATAGATAAGTGGCAAATTAACCAACCAATTATCGTTGCAGATTTAGTTTATCAATTATCGGTAGTTGATGGAATAGCTGCTACAGTTCCACCCAAAGAAAATAATCCAAACGGTCTTCCAATAGTAATAACTAATAAATGGAAGAAGGTAAATGGATATTCTGGTAACATTTATGATATAAATGAGGGTACAAAAAATGGAGTTATATATCCATCTGTAGACCCAAGTATTTTTGAATTAAAATATCCTAATACTGATATATTAGGAAAAGCTGATGGAGATATTTAATGCATTATTTTGAATTTGCCCAAAAAGACGCTACATTATATGAGGGTGCAGCTACTCAAAGTGTGAATACCGGCCTCGATGAAATTCTTGAAATAACAAAAGATATGAATGATGCTGCTACGGTAATAAATGTATCTAGAGTGTTAATAAAATTTGATTTGAGTTATATTTCATCATCAGTAAGTAGTGGTTTAATACCTTCTAATGCAAAATATTATTTAAACTTATATGATGCACATCCGCAAGAATTAATCACTTCAGAATCTTTATATGCATATCCAGTTAGTCAATCTTGGGATATGGGTATGGGTAGATTTAGCGATTCTCCGTGGACTCTTGAAGGAGTTAGTTGGAGATATAGAGATGGTTTTGTTGCGGGAACTCAATGGGTAAGTGCGAGTAATAATACTGGTGGAACTTGGCATAGTGGTAGTGGATATGTAGCATCACAATCCTTTGATCATGAGTCAAAAGATATGAGAATGAATGTTACTGAATTAGTTGATAAGTGGTTAACATCTACAGTACCAAATGAAGGATTTATATTAAAGAGGTCAGGAAATATAGGTAATAGTGATAGTACTTTGGATGAAGGTAATAGTATAAAATTTGGTAATTTTTCATTTTTCTCAAGGGATACTCACACAATATATCCACCAAAATTAGAAGTAGAATGGGACGATTCAAAATGGTCAACGGGGTCATTATCTTCATTATCAGCAACGGATGTAGAGAATTTATTAGTTTATATGAAGGGGTTAAGACCAGAATATAAGGAAGATTCTAAGGTTAGATTTAGAGTTGTTGGTAGAGAAAGATTTCCAACCGCAACTTATGATACCACACCATCTAATTTAGTAGTAAAATATCTACCAAGTGGAAGTAGTTATTATTCAATTAGGGATGCATATACAGAAGATGTTATTATTCCATTCGGTAGCGGTTCAAAAGTAAGTTGTGATTCAACTGGTAATTATTTTAATATGTGGTTAACTGGATTTCAACCAGAAAGAGATTATCGTATATTATTTAAAGTGGCGAGTGGAAGTGGTGTTGAAAAATTAGATCAATTTTTTGATAATAATTTTGAATTTAAAGTAGTAAGATAACATGCCTTATATAAAAGAACAGTTAGTAAATAGTCAATACTTTCAGGATATACTTTCAGCGAACAGAAGAGCGTTTGATAATCAAGTAGAGAGAGAATTCGCTGCTATGAAAGTAAGTGGATCGAGTGTTAATTCAACACCAACACTTAGAAATAGTGATGGTTCAGTAATTTTATTTGAAGATCCAGATTTTGGTGGAGGATTAAATAGACCTAATCAATTTATAGGAGTTCAACAAACAAGATCCATAATGAAAAAGAATATGATTGACTCTGTATTGAATAGAGATATAGAAGAATTGGGTATTTCTGCAGATCAAGGAAAGGGATTATCAGTATCAGAATTTTTTTCAGAATATGAAAGACTTAGAGATGATATTATAGGTTCAGGTTTAATTGATTCACATCAATATTTAGTTGAAGTTAGTCGTACTTATCTTTCAGGTGAAGAAGATTCTGAATTAGTTCAATTAAAAGACGATATGGTATCACAAATATCTGCACTTGAAGATGCACAGGACTCAGTAAAAGATTTAGCAAATCAGTTACAAAATGAAATTATTGCTACTCAAAATGCTAGAATTACATTAGAAGGTGGAACTCCACCAACTACACCAGCTACAGCAGATGATACAACTCTTTATAATGCTTATATTGCAGAAAATGAAGGTGATTATGCAAATGAAATTCGTTCTTATACTTTTGATGAGTGGGTATATTTTGCAAAACCAAAAGCTGGAAAGGGTTGGGATAAGTTACGAGCAACACATCAACCAGCTAGTGATTGGCCAGATGTTGTTAATATAGAGTTTGTATCTGGTTATCCAAATAGATCAAATTATAGGTTTAGTACTTCTGCAAAAGGTGATGATTCACTTTCTTATAGATGGTATTGGAAACCAATTGGACAAGCGCAGGCACATCAAATAACCCAAGAAGATACAGGATGGGAAAATTGGGAAGAGAAAACTATATCATTGTTAGATCCAGAGTTAGATGTTCATGATGGAATATTAACTTGTAGAATTATGGATAGAAGTGGTAAATATTTTACATCACCAATAGAGATAAGAACTGATATACCAACTCAAGGAAGTCATCAATCCAGCTATGATGAGTATAAAAGAGATCAGTATGATCCGTAAATAATGGATGAATTATGTTAAAAAGAATACATGAAATAGATTTAGATTTAATTGAAAGTCCTATACAAGAATCTATTAAGGATTTTGGTAATGATAGAGATTTTGTAGAGCTACACGTTTATGACCCTAATGATAATTATCTAACTTCTACTATTATTGATGATTATAATGTTGATGATCAGGTTAAGTTGAAACCAGGAAATGATCTTAGAGAGCTCGGATTTACAGAAGGTAAGTTTAAAGTTATTTATAACTTTTTTAGAAGAAAGGGTGGGTCTGATAATACAGTTCTTTTGAATTCAGATAGTTTAATATATAAAGATAAATTTTATATGACCGATAATAATAAGATTTATGTTGGTGAACCACCAATTAAGGGTCAGGCAGTTGATCAACCAGTTGAACTCTTTGTTGAAGATGAAAAGTTTTGGATTCAAGAGATATCACCATCAAGACAAGAGATAAGAATTCAGCCTTTAGATATTAATGATATAGACTATCATAGAGAATTTGAACGTTTATCTATAACTTATGCGGAATATAGTCCAGTTGTAGATGATGTTCACGGTACAATAGAATTAAGTAATCAAGTGATAGGAACATCAGATTCTACTATACCGCAGTCTGGTGTGGATAGAACTTTTCATACAACTTTAAGTGATTCAGATCAAGGATTTACGGAAGATATGGTTGGTGGTAAGCTTACTATAGAAAATGCATTTGTTATTAGTTATGAAGAAGTTAGAGAGTGGATTCCAAATCCAAACGTAGGAATATCAACAGAAGCACCTGCAGTTGATGTACCTTTACCTTCACCTCCTGATTGGGAAAAGGTAAGAAAAAAGAGAGGAAAGCGTGGTCGTAGGAAGTCGAGAAGGTTAAAAGATGTAGAGAAAGGAATTCCAAGTAGAAAGACTTCACCAAGAACAATTGAGATGGGTGATGATGGATTAGAGCCACCGAGTCCAGAAAGTACAGAAACTGCGTCTCCTTCTACAACACCAAGTGGTGGCGGCGGAGCGCCAGATAAAGACATTTTTATGACTGCAACGTATGAAGTTATATGGGAAACAACAGACATACCGCAATTTGCTGGAAGGGATGGTGAACCCGGCGGTGAACGCGGTGGACGTGGTGGACGCGGTGGAAGTTCAAAGAAAAGAATACCTAAACCTGCAGCTCGAAGGTCTATACCTAAAAAGACAACTCCAAAACGTGATAAAAGAAAAGTAGAAAAAGAGGAAGTTATAGTTGAAGTTGGTGGTAAATTTCCTGTTAAAGATATATTACCAGATGAAATTAAGAGGAAACGTTCAAGAGATATAAAACCAAGAGATTTCAAAAAACCTAAAAAACATAGAAAATTAGTAAGAAAAAAGATAGATATACCAACTCCACCGAGTAAGATAGAACAGATTACTTATATTCCAGAATACAGACCATTTGTCAGTAAAATAACAAAAGTAATAAATAGAACAACTGTTGAAGTAGAAGATTCTTTTGCAGATAAAGCTAATGCAATTGGAAATAATGATGGTCCTTTCCAAGGTTCTGTAAGAGCAAAACAAACGTTTAGTGTTGAATATAAAACTGCTTCAAAAAAGAATTTAAATACACTTTTAAATTTTGGATCAAATCAACTTTCACTTGTAACAAATTGGAAATTAGATAAAGAAACAACTCCAGCGTGGCCACACTCATTAATTTACAAATTATATGAACCTCTACCTAATGGAATAGAACTTAAAGATAGATTGTATGTTGTTGAAGAAATGTTATCTTCAGTTAATGAAGAAGTATTTCTTGTTCCATTTGTTGATGATAAAGTAGACGCAGTATTTCTTAGACCACCAGATACTGATCACTCTATACACGATCCTGTAGGTAAAAAGGAAACTGGATATGAAAGTCGTGATAATATATTAACAGGCGATTCTTCTGTAGCTAAAAGTCTAGAAGATGAATTTATAAGTGCTAGTTTAGAAAGTGTTGATCTTAATATAGATTACGATAAATATGAAAATTATGTTTTATTTGGTTCTGCAGAACAAAGGATTAAAAACTTTAAATATAAGTTAGAACAAATAGAATCTTACACAGAAAGTAGTGCTTCATATACAACTATTAGTGGATCTTTAGATGAAATTGCTAAATGGGAGATGAGAAAACGTAAGGTTATTAATGAATTAGATGGATATGAGAAGTATTTATACTTTGAAACTTCATCATATAGTACAAGTTCAGTTGAAGAAACATTTGAATCTGCCTGGCCAAAAACTAATAACGAATCACCTTATACTTTAGCAGCAACAGATTCATCTCAGGCAATTACTTGGTATGATCTTAACAGAGTTAGCTCATCTGCTTATGATAAACAGAATCAAAATAGATTAGTTAATTTATTACCAAGACACGTTAGAGAAGATTCACAGAATGAAGTTTTTAATAAATTTATGGATATGATAGGTCATCATTTTGATGACGTTTATTCTTATGTTAGAGGATTAACTGATATTCATTCAAGAGATGAAGGATTAACTAAAGGAATTTCTAAAGATTTAATTTATGATGTTGCACGTTCTATTGGTTTAAAATTGTATGATGGTAAAGATACAGTATCACTTTCAAGATATGCATTAGGAAAGGAAGTTACCGGTTCTGCAGCTACAGTTCCTAATTATTCTTCTATACCAGAAAGAGACGTATCAAGAGAAATTTGGAAACGTGTTTTAAATAATTTACCATTCTTTTTAAAAACAAAAGGAACACCGAGGTCTTTTAAAAGTTTAATAAATTGTTATGGAATACCATCAACTATCTTACGAGTTAGGGAATTTGGGGGTCCTGATGTACCTGGCTCTGCTCCTTCATATGAAATAACTAAAAAATTTACAAAGGCATTAGATTTCAGAGGTGCTCAGTATGTTAATAGTTCTTGGTTAAGTGATGCAAGAACAAATAGACGTCCTGATACAGTTGAATTTAGATTTAGAAGTGTTGGAAGTGATGGCTCTACTGATAGAACTATTGTTAGACAAAATAGTAATTGGGGAATTCAACTTTTGGATAATGGGTCAGTTGATAATGTGGGTAGAGTTGCATTTACTCTATCTGGTTCAGAAGGATATAAGACAATTTCATCCTCAGCGTACTCAGTTTTTGATGGAGATTTTTGGTCTGTAATGTTGAAACGAACTACTTCAGGTTCTAACCAACTTACAAGTGATGCTGGAAATCAAGATATAAAATATCAATTAGCTGTTAAAAAATATGATGCGGGAAGAAGTAAAATTTACTTATCTAATACAGTTGATTTAATAGTTTCTGGAGCTGCAAATGTAGTATCACAATCTTATAATAATGCATTTACTGGAAGTTCTGGTGCAAGTACAATACAAATAGGTGGTTACGGATCAGGACTTCTTGGTAGTTATTTTACTGGATCTATAATGGAATTTAGATTTTGGAATACTGCATTAAATAATACTTCTTTTGATAATCATGTAGCATCACCAAAATCTTTTGATGGAAATCATGCTTCAGCATCTTGGACAGATTTAGTTTTACGACATTCATTTGATGATAATATAGACCATTCTGCTAATAAAGTTGTATTAGATTCGAGTGCAGATCAAAGTTATAATACATCTGGAAGTGCAGAAGGATATTCAGCTTTTGGTGGTGGTAATAATTATTCATCGGTTGTAGATGAAGAGAAAATGTTTATACCAAATGTAGGTCCAAACCGAAGAACATCTAATAAAATACGAATAGAGTCAAGTAAATTAGTACATGGAAATTTAAGTAGTAAGAAAAGATCTGAGGTTAGTTCTTATGATTTCGCGCCAGTTGATTCTAATAAACTTGGAATATATTTTGCACCAACTGATGTTATAAATGAAGATATTATACGTTCAGTAGCTAATTTAGATTTTAATCAATATCTTGGAGATCCAAGAGATAGATTCAAAAATCAATACAGAGGATTGAAACTTGTTAGAGATTCATATTGGCAAAAATATAATAGTCCAACTAACTTTTGGGCATATCTTAGACTTATAAGGTATTATGATCAATCTATATTTGATCAATTTAAAACTTTTGTTCCAGCTAGAACCAATGCACATTTTGGTACAGTAATAGAACCTAATATATTTGAGAGACCAAAGCAAATTATTTCAAAACCATTAAGTAGAGAAAATCTTTCATTTCGTGGTACAATTAATCTTACTTCTTATGGTCCTGGAGCAGCTATGAGTGCGAGTGGGGAAACTCTTAATTTTAGAGGAACTGCAGATAAAACAGTATTTGATCAACCAACACTTACGGTTTTAGATACTTATGCAAGTAGTGGTAATTGGGGAAAACCAAGCTTATATGCTACGGCATCAGTAACAGTAGGTGGACCTGATTATGTTTTTGTTGAAGCAGTACAACCATTCATTTCTGGTTCAAGATTATCAGAGCATAATATGGAACGAATTTTTTATTATTCTTCATCTTTAAGTGCATCTTTACATACTGCATATCCATGGATGCCTTATTTTTATTCATCTTCTGATTTTCCTTCAAGTGGAGATACGAGGTATAGTGAAAGTTCTATGTTGTCTAATTTATTCTATGAAGGGTGTTTACAAACAGTTGCAACAACACCAGATGGTGGTTTGCCGGTAGAAACAACTGCACAACAACCAACAAGATTGATTGTGCAAGAACCTGGTTTAACAAGACTTAAAACAGAAACTTAATATGATAAAAAAATTATTAAACAACTATTTATATATGAAGGATACCGTTTCGTCTAAAAATATCACAATGAAATATTTATATATAAATAATAATAGGGAGATAAACTATGGGTTATCTTGATAACACAACCACAACAGTAGATGCTATTTTAACTAAAAAGGGAAGAGAACTGTTAGCACGTGGTGAAAATGAATTTAAAATAACAAAATTTTCTCTTTCAGATGATGAGATAGATTATACTTTGTGGGATGTTACTCATCCTGATGGAACGAATTCATACGGAGCGGCAATAGAAAATATGCCGTTATTGGAAGCGTTTCCTGATGAAAATCAAGTAATGAGATATAAATTAGTAACTTTACCTAAAGATACTGTTAAACTTCCAATTATTGAAGTTCCACAACCTTCAATTATTTTCAAAAATGCAGGTGTTGTTCAACCAATTACACCTACTACAAGAAATGGAAGTGATAGTAAACTTGGGTACACCTTAGTACTCCACAATTCAGATGCAGCAGATTTAGTAATTGCAAAGGGTGGTGAAGTTCTTACTAAAGGTGCTACAACTCCAGTATTTCTTAGTGATACAGAACGGAAGAAAAGTATTACTGTTATTGGTAATTCATTTAATTTAATTTCAAGATCTACATCGGCAACTATAGTTACTCAGATTACAATTCACGGTAACGAAACTGGTGGTACACTTACAATCCCAGTTACAGTTAATGCCAATACATAAGGAGTAGATAATGGCTGAAATATATACAAGATTCGATCCAGCGTTAGATGTAATAACTAATCAAAGACAAGTAGTTTCCTCAGGTATGTGGAGTGGTGGAGTAGGTACTTTAGCAACTTTTCATACATCTTCAGTTCAAAGTGGAAGTTCTGGTCAATATTACTTAGACGTTTATAAGACAAATCCAAGAACTGATAATGATGCTGAAATACAATATTCTATTATATATGGACATATATATGGAAGTGGTTCATATGGAGTAACTAAAAATTATCCTACTAAAGCAATTTATAAACAGTTTGCTAATCTTTTACTTGCACCTAATGATAGATTATTTACTTTCGCAGGGAGTAAAGATAGTAATGATATATTTGCAATATCAATACAAAGAGCAAGGCTTCGTGAAAAGATGGATCCAGGCAATTGGGAATTATGGATTAGTGGTAGTAATCCTGTTGGAGCTTCGGCTTCTGGCAACGGTCTGATAAAATTAATTGATGATAGTGGTGCTACAACTAACCCATCGGTTAATCAGGGTGGTAGAGTATTTAACGTAGTTAGTGGTTCGATTGCAACAGGTAAAGCAGTAATTGAAACTACTGCTGCAAATCAGACTGGTGGTGGATATGGATTATTTTATCCTGATATGGGAATTATAATTTTACATCCACAAATACTTAGAAATAATACAGGACCTTCTACTACTGTAGCATTGAGTCATTTCCCATCTTCATCTGATGGAATTAATGATGATAATGCAGGCACAATTCAGAAGCATGTTAAAGCAGGTTCATATTTTGTTGCACGGAGAGAAGAGGTATTAAATACTACACATTATTTCTGTAGAGCTACTAATAGAAAATTTAATTTTAGTACTAATCCATCATTTTTTACAGCATCAGATGGGTCATTTACAAACGCATCTTTCTTTAGAGATCCGAAAACATATATAACAACAGTTGGATTATATAATGAAAATAATGAACTATTAGCAGTTGCAAAACTCAGTAAACCTTTACTCAAGTCTTTTTCTAGGGAAGCAATAGTTAAAGTTAGATTAGATTTCTAATATAGAGGGGTTAAACCATGTTTAAAGCATTGGAGACAAGTGATATTTCAATCAAACCCTTCAAAGTATATAAGAAATTTGTAGTTACTCATACAGATAGTGGAAGTGGTTTCTTTGGAGTAGAAGGAATAACTGGCAGCTTATATAAATTCACACCATCTACTGCTCCTGTACAGAAGTATTCATCGTCTATTTATCCATATTCTCAATCTTTTTATAAAGAACCAATTTATTATCAAATAAAGCATTTATATTATGGTGGTAAAACTAAGGATTATGCCAATAAACCTATTTTATCTTTCGGTCCAAATGATACTTCTAAAATGAAAAGGGATATCCATAATAAAGTTAATGTTATTTCAGTACCTACAACATTTTATGGTGAACGTATGCATCCTGGATCTGTTAAATTAGTTGATAATGCTAGTTCTATAACAGTTGATTTAAGAGATGATAGAGATGGTAACTTATATGATAATGCGTATTCTGCTAGTTATGCTTCTTATAAAGTAAATGAGTTTGATACTTCATATTTAACTGCTGAAAAAAGTGGTAGTGTTATAGGTAACGTATTTTATGATCAAGGTATTATAACTATAACAAATTCTGGTTCTGTTTATGTTGATGCGGGAACTGGAGGGTTTCATAAAGATGATGATGCTAATGGTTGGGAATTAGAATTTAAAGCGACTCATGAAATAACGGAATATGAGTATGTTTGTACAGCTAATGCTGGTGAATTTAATGGTACAACTAATGTTAGTGCTACGTTAGATTATAGTGGTAGTTTAACTCTCAAAAAAGGATCACCTAATATGTATAATATTTTACCACCAGGTGATAATCCAGCACAAAGAACTGATTTTCCAGAGTATAGTGTTGGTTCGGGATCATTCAAATCAGAATATAATGCAACTGAAAATTATATAGGACAAGTAACACACTCAGAATTTTCAACTTATGTTTCAACTATAGGTTTATATGATGATTTTAACAGATTATTAGTAGTTGGTAAACTTTCTAAACCCATTAAAAATGATCCTGAATTATTATTGAAATTTGTAGTAAGATTTGATGTTTAAATCTCTTTATATATTATATTTATGATCGTAAAAAACCATTAAAATGGAGAAAAATTAATGTTTAAAAAATTATTGATAGGTTTATTTGTACTATCAGCTACCCTATTTGGCCAAGTAGAAGGAGTGTTTTCAAACTTTTTTAAGTATTCAACGGTATATGCAGGATTTAATTTAACATCACCTATGTATCAAGATGATAGATATAAACTT
>Ga0209554_1002369_pt1 | contig 13041 bp, 9 predicted proteins | sample MarorgKNORR_S2LV_5_FD_188221 | JGI IMG/M metagenome (GOLD analysis project Ga0209554, IMG submission 188221) | Marine microbial communities from the Southern Atlantic Ocean, analyzing organic carbon cycling - Bottom_A/KNORR_S2/LV (SPAdes) (version 2) | ecosystem: Environmental > Aquatic > Marine... | reverse complement strand
GCTGCCGGGAGCTCGCGCTCGCCGGGATCCAGAAGGTGAAAGACCAGCACCTCATGCCCGTGATGCCGCAGAAACTTCAAGGCGGTCAATGTCTCGTCCGGTTTCACCAGCAGGTCAGAGAGCAGAATCACAAGGCCCCGCCGCCTCAGTCGAACAGCGAGATCGCGTAGCGCGCTTTCAGCCGAAGTACCGCCGGACGCCTGAAGCGCCGCCAAGCGGCGCGTGAGCTCCGTCCACTGGCGGCGCCCCCCTCTGGCCCGAACGCGCTCGACGATCCGATCGTGGAACGCTGCCATTCCCACCGAGTCGCCTTGCCTCAAGAGGATGAGAGCCATGCAGGCCGCCAAGTGCTTCGCGTACCAGATCTTTGGCGGCAGGACTCCGGGGTCCGAGGACCACCCCATCGATTCACTCACATCAATGAGCAGATGAGCGCGCAGGTTCGTCTCCTCCTCGAACTGCTTCACGTAATACCGGTCGGATCTGCCAAACATCCGCCAGTCGATGTAGCGGAGGTCGTCGCCCGCCTGATAGGCCCGGAGTTCCGCAAACTCTGCTGAAAACCCCCTGTGCGGCGAACGGTGAAGACCCATCAGAAAACCCTCTACGACCTCACGCGCGATGAACTCGATGCCCCCGAGCTGCGATAGCGTCGACGGATCGAGGAGGTCGGGCCGCTGTCCGGTAGCGGCTGCCCGTGCGTGGTTCATGAGAGGACGGAAGCTACCGGCGCGCTCAGCCCCACTCAACGGGCCTCGAGACGCGGCCTCTTCGTAGGTGGACCCGCTGTCACCGCGAACTCTTCCCGTGTCCCTCTCATGGGACGGCACAGTGCTAGGAGTAGCCGATACCAGGCATCTCGACGCTGGCACGCCAGTTGCTTCTTTGGAGCAGCGGTGACCCTGACAGACGCCAGATGCGAAGACTGACAAGACTGCTACTGCTGGCCACCGCGATGCCTGTGCCGCTCGTAGCTCAAGAGCCGGCACTGGAAATAGCCCTCGAAGCGCGCGTTTGGCTCGACCGTGGAGACGAGCCAGTGCTCCAGAGGGGGGATCGTGTCTGAGTGTACTACCGCACCTCGAGTGACGCTCGAGCCGCCATTTTCCACATCGACACCGACGGGCGCGTATCGCTGCTGTACCCGTCGCATCCCGGGGCGGAGACTCGGGTGTCGGGGGGCACGGACTACCGGCTCATCTTTCCGGATTCTCCCCAATGGGAGGTGAATGAGCAGCCCGGCGTGGGGTACTACTTCATGGTCGCGACCGAGGAGCCGCTGGACCTGTCGGGCTTCACCTACCGCACAGATGTGCAACGGTGGGACCTCTCCAGCGTAGGCGAAACGGTATACGAAGATCCGTATCTCGCCATCGACGACTACATCGCGGCGATCATCCCCAATTGGGAGGTGGCCTCGTACGCTCTCGATTTCCTCAAGTACGATGTCGGAGAGGAGTATTCGTTTCCGCGATTCCTCTGTTACGACTGTCATAGCTACCGATCGTACTCGTCGTGGAATCCTTATCTGTACGCCTGTACGTCGTTCCGGATCGTGATTTGGGACGACCCGTACTTCTATCCTGCGTATCGGTATTCCGGCACTCGTGTCGTCTATCCGTACCTGATCCTGAACCGCCCTCGGTACGCCGTGGCCGCTCGAGGCCCCAAGGAAGGATGGTCGCCCATCGTCCGTTTCCGGGAAGCTCCGTCGGCTCGCACATCCGTTGAATATAAGGAGCCCCAGATCGCCCGAGGCGCATCCAAGGCCGCACCGATCCGACGTCCCTCGTCGAGCGCAGCGAGTCCGCGCAACGGAGTCGTGCGCCGCTCGTCCGCGACGACGCAGCGCCCGATGGGATCGGCCACCCCGACACGGCCGAACTCCAGGGCGAGCGTACTGCGCCGTCCAGCGAGACCCTCGGCGCCGCTGGGAAGTGGGCGTGTTACTCGGCCCCGGGTCTCACAGTCTCCCCGTTCGAGCCCGGCGGTCGCTCCCGAACGAGGCCGAACCCAGGGGCGCGTCACACCTCGACCGACCCTGCAGCAGCCACCAAGAGCGACCTCGTCACGACCGGCCAACGCGTCTTCACGGCCGACTCCGTCTCCACGGTCCAATGGCATCGGGCGAAGAAATGCGGCCCCTTCCTCAACGGCCCGGCCGCGGACCTCGACCGTTCGACCACGGCCCCTCGCACGCCCGAGTGCCTCACCCCGTCCTGAGTCGAATCATGAAGTGCTCCTTAATGGTCGGCCAATGAGGGTCGGTCGATTGACGACCGCGATGAGCCAATGGAGGGCATGCTCACGGGGCGATAATTCCCGCAGTCTCTCGACACTACCGCCAGTAGTAGAAACGCGTCAATGAAGGCGTTCGACCCGGTGCCCTCGGCCGTCGCGCTGCCTGCGTATGCATCTATTACCTTTGGCTCGCCCCGCCCTCATACACATCGATTTTCCTGCCATCCCGTGAATCCTGACCGAATCCGCAACTTCTGCATCATCGCCCATATCGATCACGGCAAGTCCACGTTAGCGGACAGGCTGCTCGAGAGAACACAGACTCTGGACCAACGCCAGATGCGGGATCAGGTCCTCGACGACAACGAGCTCGAACGAGAACGTGGCATCACGATCAAGCTTCACGCTGTGCGCATGGAGTATCAGGCGGACGATGGCCAGGCCTTCGAGTTCAACCTCATCGATACGCCGGGGCACGTGGACTTCACGTATGAAGTCTCTCGTTCTCTGGCAGCGTGCGAAGGCGCGATCCTGGTCGTCGACGCAACGCAGGGAGTCCAGGCCCAGACGTTGTCGAATCTCTTCCTCGCACTCGATGCCGACCTGGAGATCATTCCGGTCGTCAACAAGATCGACCTGCCCGGAGCCGAGCCCGAGAGACGCCGGGACGAGGTCGCCGACCTCCTGGGTGTGGAGCCCGAGTCCATTCTCCTGGCGAGCGCAAAGGAAGGCGTGGGTATCGACGAGATCCTCAGGGCCGTTCTCGACCGTGTGCCGGCTCCAGATGGAGACTCGAGCGCCCCCCTGAGAGCGTTGATCTTCGACTCGTACTACGACAAGTACCTGGGGGCGGTACCGTCCGTAAGGGTTGTCGACGGGACGATACGGCCCGGCATGCGCGTCGCCTTCGGGAACGTCGATGCGCAGTACGAGGTCACCGAGGTCGGGGCCATGCGGCTGGGGAGGGTACCCAGAGATGAGCTGACCGCCGGCGAAGTCGGATATGTCGTCGCGGCCATCAAGGCGGTCGGAGACACGCGCGTAGGCGACACGATTCTGGATGCCAGCGACAAGGCGGAGGATCTGCTCCCTGGGTACAAGGAGGCGCGTCCGATGGTCTTCGCCGGGCTCTACCCGACGCTCACGGACGACTATGAAGATCTTCGCGACGCGCTGGAGAAGCTCAGCCTCAACGATGCGAGCCTGAAATACGAGCCCGAGACCTCGATAGCGCTCGGCTTCGGCTTCAGGTGTGGCTTCCTCGGTCTGCTTCACATGGAGATCATTCAGGAGCGACTGGACCGGGAATTCGGTGTCGATCTCATCACGACCGTACCCAACGTGAAGTATCACGTCGCGCTCACCGATGGGACCGAGCTGCGCGTAGAGAGCCCGGCCGCGCTCCCGGACGCCGGCCGAATCGAGTCGATTTCCGAGCCGATCGTGAGGGCGAGGATCCTCTGCCCGTCCGAATACATCGGTAACGTCCAGAAGCTGTGTTACGATCGGCGGGGGGTTTTCCGGGGGATGAACTACCTGGATCAGGAGCGGGTGGAGCTCGACTTCGAGCTGCCTCTCTCGGAGATCGTTCTCGACTTCTACGATCGGCTCAAGAGCGGCACCAAGGGATACGCCGCGCTCGACTACGAGTTCATGGAAATGCGTGCGGGGGCTCTGGTGCGGCTGGACGTGCTGGTAAACGGGGATCCCGTCGACGCCTTCGGCGTGATCATCCATGAGGACAAAGCCTTCCTATACGGCCGAGACCTCGTGAGGAAGCTGAAGAAGCTGATCCCCAGGCAGCAGTTCGCTGTTGCGCTCCAGGCGACGATTGGGAATAACGTCATCGCACGGACGAACGTGAAGGCTCTGAGGAAGAACGTGACTGCGAAGTGCTATGGAGGCGACATCAGTCGAAAGCGGAAGCTCCTCGAGAAGCAGAAGAAGGGGAAAAAGAGAATGAAGCAGGTCGGTACGGTCGATATCCCGCAGGAAGCTTTCCTGGCGGTCTTGAACCTGGCGGACGACTGAGCATGACGGTGAGCGGTCGATGGGTCGTCGGGGTCGACATTGGGGGCACGAATCTCGTCGTCGGCATGATCCCCGTTGGGGGCGGCCCTCCGGTCGGGCTCCGCTCACGTGCGACCGAGGCCGAGCTCGGTCCTGACGTAGCGGTCGACCAGATCGTGCGTATGGCACGTGAATCCATCGATGAGACGTTGGCCCAGGAGGATGGGCACGCCAGGGACATTGCGGGCGTTGGGATCGGATGTCCCGGGCCGCTCGATCTCGACGCCGGCGTCGTCCTGGCAACGCCGAACCTGGGTTGGACCAACTACCCGATCCGCGACCGAATCGCCGATGCGCTGCAGTTGCCCGGTACGGTCGACAACGATGCCAACTGCGCCACCTTCGGGGAGTGGTGGCAGGGGGCGGGCCGTGGCGTTGAACATCTGGTGGGCGTGACCCTGGGCACGGGCATAGGCGCCGGCCTGATCCTGAACGGGGAGTTGGTGCGTGGGGCATCAGGCAGTGCCGGTGAGTTCGGCCACACGACGATCGACTTCAGCGGACGCCGCTGCGCGTGTGGAAACTACGGGTGCCTGGAAGCGTATGCGTCGGGGCCGAATATCGCGGCTCGGGCGCGAGAGGGCCTCGAGGTCGGATACGAGTCGGTCCTTTTGGACCTAGTGGAGGGGGATCTCGATCTACTGTCCGCGGCCATCGTGTACGAGGCACTGGTCTTGGGGGATGAGTACGCCCATGAGGTCATGCTAGAGACCGCGAAGCTCTTGGGAGCTGGCATCGCAAACATCGTGAATACCCTCAATCCCGAAGTGATCGTGATCGTCGGCGGCGTGACCCGGGCCGGGGATCACCTCTTCGGCCCGCTTCGCGCTGAAGTGAAGCGGCGCGCGTTCAAGTCGGCTGTCGACGCGTGTCGGATCGTACCGGGAGAGCTCCCAGAGACTGCCGGTGTAATCGGCGCGGCTGGGGTCTTCATCTCGGAGATGATCGACCCGCTGTGACTGAGCCACGCACGGTCGGGGTGATCGGCACGCTCGTCTGGGACCGGATTTTCGACCGAGATACCCGCTCCCTACCCGTGGAGGAGTGGGGCGGCATCGGGTACGCGCTCGCGGCCCTCAGTGCTGCCCTTCCCGACGATTGGCGGATTCTTCCGATCGTAAAAGTCGGGCGTGACCTAGCGGAAGAGGGGTATCGCTTCCTGCGAGAGATCCCGAAGGTCGGTGATGCGGGCATCGTGGTCGTCCCCGAGCCGAATAATCGGGTAGAGCTGAGATACCACAGCGACGGGCGGCGATTCGAGCGGCTCACAGGAGGGGTCCCACCATGGACGTGGCCTGAGTTGGCTCCCGTGGTCGATCTCTGCGACGCGTTGTACATCAACTTCATTTCCGGCTTCGAACTCGAGCTGGAGGCGGCGCAGGCGCTGCGGGTCGGATTCGATGGCCCTGCGTATGCCGACCTGCACTCGCTCTTCCTAAACATGACCCATCAGGGCGTGCGGGCACCGCGCACGCTCGACGCGTGGCAGGCCTGGCTCCGCTGCTTCAACGCCGTGCAGATGAACGAGGATGAGTTCGACCTCCTGGGTGCCCAGGGAGATCCGTGGCTCCTCGCGGCCGAACACCTAGGGCCGGACCTGAGCATGATTGCGGTGACACTCGGGGATCGGGGTGCTGCGTACGTGACTGCGACCGACTTCGACCCCGATCCGGCGCGGTGGGGAGCCACCGGTCGCGTGGCCGGGGCCTCGGCGGTTCGGAGCGGACGGGTCGGGCTCGTCGACCCACGTCGGGACGGCGATCCAACCGGATGCGGAGACGTGTGGGGAGCGACGACCTTCGCGCGTCTCTTGGCCGGAGACGACCTTGATCTGGCGATGACGCGCGCGAACGAGTCCGCCGGCCGGAACGTGGACCACCGAGGCGCACGCGGCCTCGTGAACCACCTGGAGGGTCGGCTCTCGCACGCGGGGGAGGGAGCTTGAACGTCTTTCCCGTCCCGGCCTCTCTCGATCACCAGACGGTCGACGAGCTCCTCGATTCGGCGGCGACATCCAGCGAGGACCACACGCTCTTCGATGCTCGTCACGTGCGATGGATCGACCCCAACGGGATGGTAGGACTATTGGTGGCGGGGAGCGTCGTGGGGGAGCGCCACGGTGGCTCGCCGCGGCTCGAGCTTCCCGAAAGTGCGGATGTTCTCGGATACCTGAGCAGGATGGGGTTTTTCCGGGCCGCCGAAGGGATCTTCGAGTTTGACGGTCGGGTCCCGCGGCGCGCGTCGAGCCCCTCGGACGTGCTTCTCGAAATCACGCCCATTCGTGCGAACGAAGACGTTCACGGGGTCATAGATCAGGTCCAGAATCGCGCCGGAACGGTTCTGGCGTCGACCCTGGGATATCCCGCCACCGCAGTGGTTCCGTTCTCCGTGATCCTGTCCGAGGTCTGCCAGAACATCATCGAACACGCGGACGGTCTGGGTTGGGTGGCGGCCCAATCGTACAACTGGGCCAAGCGTCTCGGGCGCCATGTGGTCGTGATCTCCGTCATGGATGTCGGCCGAGGCTTCCGAGGATCGCTGACCGATGAACACTCGGCCCGCTACGGTGATCGGTGGGGTGACACTACCGCGCTGGAGGCCGCGTTCCTTCATGGGCTGACACGCTTCCCAGACTCGGGAAGAGGGCAGGGTATCCAGCAGATTCGGCGTCAGGTCCAACGTTGGAACGGAGCGATCACGATCCGCAGCGGCGCAGCCCGGATCGCTCAGGTTCCCGAATGGGACGACTCACCGCCCGTCGTCGTCGACCTGGAGCCATGTCCGGGCGCCCAGATCAGCATCATCCTTCCGGCGGTCGAGTGATGGATCGGCCACCGAAGGGCAATGGCGTCGAGGGGATAGGGGACGTCCTGGTCGACCCGGTCGCGATCGATGTCGGCAGTCTGGTCCGCAAGACAGTCACGTCGCTCTACTCCCACTTGGTAACGCGCCCGACCGGTCGAGCCGTACGCATGGCCATCGAGACCCAACTGTCGGGTGCGGGGGTGACCTCGCTCTCTCTGATCGACCTCTCCGAGGTCACGATTCTGGACTTCTCCTGCGCCGATGAGGTCGTCGCGAAGCTGCTGCAGCGCTACTTGGGTCATGATACACCGGACGCGTTCTTCGTCTTCAAGGGCGTGAGTGAGCCGCACCGGGATCAGATCCAGGTCGTCCTCGAGAGGCAGGCGCTCGTGGCGGTCGCGGAAACGGAGCCGGGCCGCTTCGAACTCTTAGGTGCCGCGGCCGACGCAGAGGGCAGGGCTTGGAGTACCCTGGAGCAGCGTGGCCTGGTAGAGGCGAGCGACGTGGAGGCCGCCTTTCCAGATTCCGCCGCCCGCAGTGGTCTCGATGCGCTGGTTGCCCGCCGCGTCGCATTTCGAAGTGAGACATCCGGTCGGTATCATGCTTTGAGCCGACTCGTCCAACATCTCCTGTAGAGTTCTCGATCGGGGGCCGAAATGTCCGACAAAGCTACCCAACGACACCAAGCTGCGACGCTGGCAATTCACGGGACGGAGCTGGGGGAGAAACAGCCTGGCCGACCGGTCGTTCCGCCCATCGTACAGAGCGCCACGTTCGAATGGTCCAAGCCAGAGGATGGCGAACTCCTGTACAGTCGGTACGGAAACAACCCGAACCAGGTCGCCGTGGGTCAGAAGATCGCCGCGTTGGAAGGGACTGAGGCCGCGGTAGCCCTAGGCAGCGGAATGGCCGCGACGGCGATGACGATGTTGGCGCTCGCCGAGAAGGGTGACCACATCGTCGCCTCCTCGCAGCTCTATGGTGCCACGTTGAGCCTATTGCGGGAGGAGCTGCCCCGTCGCGGCATCGAGACGACGTTCGTGGATCCGGACACGGCAGACGGGTGGCGAGACGCGCTTCGCCCCAAGACCCGGCTCGTTCATATCGAGCTTCCGACAAATCCGACGCTGCGCTTCTTCGATCCGCGCCCGATCGTGGAAGTCGCGCGTGCCCACGGGATCCCCGTGACGTGTGATGCGACGTTCGGCTCTCCGGTCAACTTCCGGCCGGCAGATATCGGCGTCGACGTGGTGATCCATAGCGCGACGAAGTACCTGGGCGGCCATTCCGATCTAATCGCCGGCGCGGTAGCCGGCCCCTCCGAGATCGTGACGGAGGTCACGAGGCTGTCCCGCCTCTACGGACCGTCCCTGGACCCTCACGCCGCTTGGTTACTGGATCGAGGGATGCGTACTCTGGATGTACGAATGGCTCGGCACAACGAGAACGCCCAGCTACTGGCGGAGTGGTTCAGCGAGCGTGGGGGTATCGACAGAGTACTCTATCCGGGCCTCGCGTCTCACCCCGACCACGACGTCGCATCGGAACTCATGTCGGGGTATGGCGGCATGGTCAGCGTCGTGCTGTCCGGAGGCGGAGCCGCCGCGGACCGCTTCATGGATGCGCTGCGGCTGGCGATCGCGGCGCCGAGCCTGGGCGGCGTGGAGACACTTGTTTCGCAGCCGCGCTACACCTCCCACGTCGGCCTCAGCCGGGAGGAACGCGAAGCGTCGGGCATCCCGGACGGCTTCGTGAGGATCAGCGTGGGAATCGAGGCAGCCACTGACCTCGTGGACGACTTCGAACAGGCGCTTCGGGCCAGCCGAGAGTGAAGCGAGCCGGACCGCTCACTCGGCGTCCATGAACGGGTAGGTGTAGTCCGTCGCCGGAACGAACGTCTCCTTGATCGAGCGGGCGCTGACCCAACGCAGCAGGTTCAACATCGAACCGGCCTTGTCATTCGTTCCAGAGGCGCGAGCGCCGCCGAACGGCTGCTGACCGACCACCGCACCGCTCGGCTTGTCGTTTATGTAGAAGTTGCCAGCCGCGTGGCGCAGCACCTCCAGCGCCTCTCGGATGACACGGCGATCCTTGGCGAAGACCGCCCCAGTCAGCGCGTAGGGGGACGTGGCGTCCACGACCCGCAATGTCTCGGACCAATCGGCATCGTCGTACACGTAGATCGTCATGACCGGACCGAAGATCTCGTCGCACATCGACGTGTAGTCGGCCGTCAGAGCCCGAATCAGAGTCGGTCTAATGAACCATCCGTCCGACTCGTCATAGCCTCCGCCCGCGATCACCTCGGCATCATCGGATGTCCGCGCGGCATCGATGTATCCGGTGATCTTGTCGAAGGCACGCTTGTCGATCACCGCGTTCAGGAAGTTGGTGAAGTCGCGAGGGTCGCCCATCGTGAGCGACTCGATTTCTGCGACGAGAGGGCCTTCGAGTTCCGCCCACATGCTGGCAGGGACGTACGCCCTCGACGCGGCGCTGCACTTCTGGCCCTGGTATTCGTATGCTCCACGAACGATCGCGGTCTTCACGGTGGCCGAGTCCGCGCTGGGGTGCGCCACGATGAAGTCCTTGCCACCCGTCTCCCCGACGATTCTCGGATACGAGCGGAAGGTGTCCATGTTCTCCCCGATCGTCTTCCAGAAGCTGTTGAAGACGCCGGTAGAGCCCGTGAAATGGACCCCGCCGAGGTCCGGGTGGGTGAGGACCTCAGCCGTGATCGCGGCAGCATCACCCGCGATGAAGTTGATTACTCCGGGTGGGAGACCGGCCTCCTCGAACAGCTTCATGACGTAGTAGTTCGATAGCATCGAGGTATGCCCCGGCTTCCACACGACCGTGTTCCCCATCATGGCCGGAGTGCCGGACAGATTCGCTCCGATCGCCGTGAAGTTGAACGGGGTCACCGCGTACACGAAGCCTTCGAGGCTCCGGTACTCGGATCGGTTCCACATGCCTTGGTCGGACATCGGCTGCATCGCGTAGATCTGCTCGGCGAAGTGCGCCCCGATGCGGAAGAAGTCGATGATCTCACACGCCGCATCGATCTCTGCTTGATACGCCGTCTTGCTCTGGCCGAGCATCGTTGCCGCGTTGAGCTTCTGCCGCCACGGGCCAGCCAATAGGTCGGCGGCCTTGAGGAAGATCGCTGCGCGGTCCTCCCATCTCATGGTCGACCACTCTTGGCGGGCGTCCAGCGCCGCCGAGATCGCCTGCCGTACGTCCTCGGGGCGCGCCCGGTGGGCTCTCGCCAACACGTGAGCATGTGCGTGGGGCATGACGACGTCGAACGTATCCCCCGTTCTGATCTCCTGTCCGCCGATCACGAGCGGGATGTCGATGACCTGGCTGGACTGGGCGTCCAACTCCGCCTTGAGGGCGGTGCGCTCCGGGCTGCCAGGAGCGTATGTGAGTACCGGTTCGTTGATCGGGGGCGGGATGCTCGGACTGCCATTCATAGACGTTGGGCGGTAGCAAGGGGCCGTCGGGCGGAGACGTTCTCACAAAAAAAGGGCGGGGGAACCAAACGTTCTCCCGCCCCCCATGACCTGCCAAACAGGCTCAGATCAAGTGAAGAATCTTACCTTGCCAATACCCTCACGCAACCGCTGCCAACTGCTGGTCTCGGGCGCCCCAGTAGGAGTGTAGCTGTAGTAGTACTGGAGGTAGTAGCTCTCGTCTGGATTCGCAGCAGAAACCTCGTTCAAGACCGCTCCAAAGACACGCACGCCGAGGCGGCGGAGTTGGTTCACCGAGCGCTCCGCAGCTCTCTGTTCGGTCTCTCCAGAGCGCAGGACGATGACGGCTCCGTCCGTATGGACGGCGAGGATCGCGGCGTCCGTTACCGCCAGGACCGGAGGCGAGTCAATAATGACCTGATCGTAGCGCCCCTCGAACTCCTCGAGGATCCGCACCATGGTCTTGGAGTTGAGAAGCTCCGACGGGTTGGGCGGGAACGGACCGGACGGAAGGAAGTCCAAATTAGGAAGCACGTTCGGCCTAACGGTCTCCCGCGGCCCAGCGTCGCCGATGAGGAGGTTGGTGAGTCCGGGCTCACGCAGGAGGTCGAGAGCCCTGTGTAGTGAAGGCCTGCGAAGGTCCGAATCGATGAGTAGGACGCGCTGTCCTTGCTGAGCGAGCATCACCGCGAAGTTCACGGCCGAGGTCGACTTGCCCTCAGAAGGACCGGGACTGGTGAACAGCACAGTCCGAATCGGCTCTTCCTCAGTATTCATGAACATCAAGTTCATGCGCAGGTTGCGATACGCTTTGGCCGCGGGGTCGAGCGGATCCATCGCGACCACGAGCGGAAGCCCCCGGCCGGCCATTTGGTCCCCTCCGTCGACGGCGGCATCGAGGCGCCGGAGTCTGGGAATCACGCCGAGCACCGGGATGCCGAGCAGCGACTCCACGTCGGAGCTAGTCCGGACCGTCCGGTCGAGGTACTCGAGGAAGAACGCGGCGCCCACGCCCAAGATGAGTCCCAGAAGCGCGCCGAGAATCACGTTGACACGGCTCCGGCCCTGGATCGGAATCACCTCCACAGCCGGGTCCAGAACATCGATGTACGGAGCCGTGGCCCGTTCAGAGATCCGCGCCTGGTACAGTTGCGACTGAATGAACTGGAACGACTGGGCGTCGAGTTGGGCTGACGCCTCGAGGTCGATCAGGGTTCCCTCGATCTCGGGGAAGCGCTGTCGCTCCACCTCGATCTCGGTCTGAGTCGTGGTCAGCTCCACGAGCCGATCGTCTACGTTACCAAGACTCGCCTCGGCCGCACTGCGGAGCTCGCCACTCAGGCGCTCGAGCGTCGCCGTCACGGCGATGACTTCAGAGTGACCGAGTGCCTTCCGTTCCTGGACGACCAACCTCTGATAGATCGTCTGCTGGGCCATGACGTTGTTGATCGTTGCCTTTACCTGGGCGTTGCTGTTTGGCGGCAACTCCGCGAGCGCAGCTGAGATCCGCGCCCTCCACTCCCTGGGCTTCGATTGTGGCCACCAGGTTCGTCAGAACCGCCCGTTGGCGATCCCACGTCGCGATTTCATCGTTGATCCGTTGGGAGCGATTGAACAGTTGCTGTCCTGAATCCCAAGCGACGTGAAGGCCTGCGTCGTCTTGAAGTCCCGAATCGCGTTCCGAGATTGGCGGAGCTTTGTACTGGCGGTGTCGAGTTGGGCCTGGATAAAGGCCGCATCGAGGCGGGCGGCCTGCCGCACCCGTTCGGCTCCACGGTCGATCAGCGCAAGCCCAGCCTGGTTGAGCACATCGGGCACCAGGAACGGATCCTGATGCACGAAAGAGACGTCGACGATGTTGGTATCGACGCGCGGAACAGCGCTCAAATCGATTTCGCCGGCCGCTGTGCGCCTCGGCACGACCTGGAGTTCGTACACACGCTGCTCGGCCGGTGCTCTTTGGAGCACGAACCGGAGGAAGCCGACGTCGAGCACCCTACCCGCTTCCGCCTCTCCGAGGACGGTCCCATCGGGCATGAGGAACTGTGCGTGTGTATCGTCCGCGTTGTAGATAAGCCGATAGAACCCGTCGGTCGCGTCCGGGGCGACATGGATTGCCCGCATGACTTCGGATCGGATGTCCGTAGGAGGGACCCGACGGAGGCGCATCCCCAGCGAATCAACGACCCTGTTCTTGATGGCTGATGAGTTGAGGACCTGGATCTCCGACACGATCGGGTCCACGAACAGGTTCACCCCGCCCATGCGAGGGATCTGAACCAGCCCGGCCTGTCGCTCCTGAGGGTCGTTGACCTGTAGTGACGTGGACGAACTGTAGTACGTTTGTTGCCGGGAGATGGCCCAGATGGATGAGGCGGTGGTGACCGTGAAAATCACCAGGACCAGCCAAAGCCGTCGTGCGATGACGGTCCAATAGTCCGAAAGATGG
>Ga0209554_1002368_pt1 | contig 13047 bp, 9 predicted proteins | sample MarorgKNORR_S2LV_5_FD_188221 | JGI IMG/M metagenome (GOLD analysis project Ga0209554, IMG submission 188221) | Marine microbial communities from the Southern Atlantic Ocean, analyzing organic carbon cycling - Bottom_A/KNORR_S2/LV (SPAdes) (version 2) | ecosystem: Environmental > Aquatic > Marine... | reverse complement strand
CCCCGCCGCTACACAAGTAATGGTGCGGATCACGCCCTTAAGTCCCTGGACCTGACCGGTCACCAGATCGGCCACCGCCGCCATATCCGGGGCTTCGATCAGCGCGATGACATCGAACGGCCCGGTGATGACGTCAACCGTCTGAACCTTGTCGAAAGAACGCAACGAGTCCGCGACACCCCTGGCCATTCCTACCTGGGTTTCGATCAGTATGTAGGCTCTAGTTCCCATGGGATGCTCCTGCCTGGCGTATTTAGATTATCCTATCCTGGAATACATGCCGTGGAGGTTATCTCCACCAGGTTATCGGCCGCGCCAAACTCGACGATAATTGCCGTGCGCGCTGGCCGGTCATCTTTGAAATACTCTCCGTAGACTTCGTTGAACCCCTCCAGGTCTTCTTTGCGAGCCAAGTAGCAGGTGTTGGTCATCACGTTGTCCAGAGACGTTCCAGCGGCTTCCAAAATAAGCTTAATCCGGTCAATCGTGAACCGTGTCTGCTCTCTGATGTCTTTGCCGGTGTCGTTGGTGGTTGGATGGCGGCCGGTGCACCCTTGCACGAACACCATGTTTCCGAATCGGGTAGCCTGGGAAAGCAGGCCCCTGCCGGGAGCCAGTTTATCGCTGGAGATTATCTCTTTCTTCGGCATCGCTACACCTCGCAAAACATCTTCTAAAACCCTATCGCCAAGCCTGGAGTCTCGAGCCTGGATTCCAAGGATATTTTATTATATCCCGGCGTCACAAGGTGTCAATCGCTACCAATTTCGGTGCCAGCGTTGCTTCTGGAGGCCCGCCGGATACATGGTGGTTTCTGGAGGGGCTTCGATCGTCCAAAACATATTGCGCCAACGCCACCTAAACCGCTACAATTACCGCAGAACCGAAGGCTGGGATTCATCCCGCCGGAGGCCTGGTCAAAGCTAGCCGGGCCGGTTGATCTGGTTGGGTGACTTAACCTGCATATTGGTACCCTAAACCAAAGGGGGATGCTAAATGCCCAACGTAGATGTCGGAAACATCCGAAACGTGGTTCTACTGTCGCACAGCGGTGCCGGTAAGACGTCTCTCAGCGAAGCCCTGATCTTCAATTCCAAGCACGTCACGCGGCTTGGCCGGATCGAGGATGGCAACACCGTCTCCGATTTCGAGCCGGAGGAGATCAAGCGTAGCAGCAGCGTCCAGACTACTCTGATCGCATGTGAAGCAGACGGCTACAAAGTCAACTACCTGGATACTCCAGGATATGACGACTTTCAAGGCGAAGTTACCGCGGCGTTGCGGGTGGTTGAATCAGCATTGATCCTGCTGGCCGGGCCTTCCGGCGTAGACGTTGGCACCGAACGGGCCTGGAACCTGGCCAAGGACCAGGGTTTGCCCAGGATGTTCTTGGTCAACAAGATGGATCGGGAAAATGCGGACTTCGACCGTTGCGTGTCCGAGATTCAAGCAACCTTCGGGACCCACTGCGTTCCCTTTCAACTACCCATGGGAAACGCTCAGGACTTCAAGGGAGTCGTCAGCGTGATTCATCCCCCTGCTGGCGCCCCCGGGGAGATCGCCGCCGAGTTGGAGGCTGCCAGAGAACGTCTGATCGAGGCCGTGGCGGAAACCGATGACGCCTTGGCCGACAGATACTTGGAAGGGGAAGAACTGACCAGTGAAGAGATAGAGGCCGCCGTCCGAGCCGGCATTCTTAGCGGCAATCTCGTACCCATCTTGGCCGCCTCAGCCACCGATAACGTGGGTGTGGAAGAGTGTATGGCCTTGGTAAGGGAATTCATGCCTTCGCCCAAAGACGGAGTCAAGCCTGAAATGTCCAGCGGCGCTGACGGATTCGAGGCCGATGCCAACGGACCGCTGGCCGCTTTCGTATTCAAAACCACTGCCGACCCATTCGTGGGTAAACTGTCCGTTTTCCGGGTCTATCGCGGCGTCATCAAGAGCAACTCGGAGGTTTGGAACAACGTCCGGGAGAACAATGAGCGCATCGGTCAGTTATATCTGCCTCGAGGCAAATCTCAGGAGAACGTGACCGAAGTTAGCGCCGGAGACATCGGCGCCATCGGTAAGCTTTCCGAGACGTTGACCGGCGATACGTTATGTAACCGGGAACAGCCGGTTAGCTTCGAGCCGATCGACTTTCCGGTAGGGTTCTATCGGGTGGCCGTGTCTCCCGCGACCAAAGCCGACCTGGACAAAATGTCCACATCCCTGGCCCGAATCGTGGAAGAGGACCCCACATTACGATATTCCCGGGACCCAGACACCGGCGATTCGCTGATCTCCGGTCTGGGCGACGCCCAGATCGATGTGGCCATGGACAAGATACGGCGCAAGTTTGGCGCCGACCTAAGAGTCAAGATGCCCAAGGTGGCCTACAAAGAAACCATCACCCAGACGATCAGATCCGAATACCGGCACAAGAAACAGTCCGGTGGACACGGGCAGTACGGCCATGTAGTCATCCGTCTAGAGCCCATGGAACGTACCGCGGGGTTCGAGTTCGGCACCGAAGTTGTTGGCGGAAAGGTGCCCAGGGAGTACTTCCCATCGGTCGAGAAGGGCGTTATAAAGGCGATGGATGAGGGAGTTCTGGCCGGTTTCCCCATGGTGGACATGAAGGCCGTGCTTTGTGACGGAAGCTTCCACGACGTGGACTCTTCGGGAATGTCATTTGAGATCGCCGGCAACCAGGCCATGCGCAAAGGCGTGGCCGACGCCAGTCCCATCCTGCTGGAGCCGATCATGAAGCTGCACGTTACCGTGCCCGACGCCTACACCGGGGAGGTAATGAGCGACCTGCAGGGCAAACGGGCCCGTATTCTGGGCATGACCCCCATGGATGGAAGCACCGAGATCGAAGCTGAAGTGCCTCAAGGTGCGGTGCAACGTTACTCCCAGGACCTTCGGTCGGTCAGCCAAGGCCGAGGCGTTTACCGGTTGGTGTTCGACCACTACGATCCTTTGCCGCCCGACATGCAAATGAAAGTCATCGAAGAAACCAAACGGGCCAAGGAAGAGGAAAAGGTTTAGTCCAAAAGCTCGGTTCGGAACAAGCACCAAATTACAAGAGCCCCGGTTAGCCGGGGCTCTTGCGCGTTTCTGCCACCTTTGCCGTTCGTGGTGAGCCGCCGAACCATCCTTCGGCGGAAAGACCCGTAGACAGGTTCAGGGCGAACGAGCGATCCTAACAGCTATTCCCAAGCGCCTGGGCGCTAGAACCCCCACGAAGGTTGGTATTCGCCGAAGACGCCCCGCATAACGTCCATCATTTCTCCCAATGTGGCGTAGGATTTGACCGCCTCCACCAACAGTGGCATCAGATTGTCCGAACCCTTGGCGGCTTGTTCCAACGCCCGCAGTTTCTCCGCCACGTCGCGATTGTCCCGAGTGCGCCGTATCTCGTTCAACCGGTCTACCTGGCGCCGTTCTCCCTCCCGGTCAACCCGTAGAAGGGGTATCTCCAGAGCGTCGTCGGTGCAGTGCTCGTTGACGCCCACCGTGATCCGCTCTTTACGGTCTTCTTCCATCTGATAGATATACGACGCGTCGGCGATCTCTCTCTGTAAGAAACCGCTCTCAAGGGCCGCCATAACCCCGCCCATATCGTCGATGCGTCGGAAATAGTCGTAGGCCGCGGCTTCCAGTTGGTTGGTCATCGACTCAACAAAGTAGCTGCCACCTAGCGGGTCAACCGTATCGGTGACTCCGGTTTCGTGGGCGATGATCTGCTGGGTGCGTAGGGCTAGAAGAGCCGCGTCCTCTGAAGGGAGAGCCCAGGCCTCGTCCTTACCGTTGGTGTGCAGCGACTGGCAGCCGCCCAGGACCGCGGCCAATGCCTGCATGGACACCCTCGCCACGTTGTTCTCCGGCTGCTGAGCCGTTAGGCTGGCCCCGGAAGTCTGGGCATGGAAGCGTAGCCACGCCGAACGCGGGTTCTGGGCCTTGAACGTCTCCGTCATCTCCCGGGCCCAGATACGCCGGGCCGCGCGGAACTTGGCGATCTCTTCGAAGAAATTGTTGTGCACGTTGAAGAAGAAGCTGAGCCTGGGCACGAAGTCGTCGATGGCCAGTCCCCGGGCGACGCATCGGCGCACGTACTCAAACCCATCGGCCAAAGTGAAAGCCAGCTCCTGCACCGCATTGGACCCAGCCTCCCGGATGTGGTAGCCGCTGATGCTGATCGGGTTCCAGCGGGGCATGTGCTTCGTGGCGAACTCCACAGTGTCCACCACCAGCCGCATAGAAGGTTCGGGAGGGAATATGTACTCGTTCTGGGCGATGTACTCCTTGAGGATGTCGTTCTGCAAGGTGCCGCCTACTTTACGCAGATCAGCCCCTTGTTTTTCCGCGACGGCGATGAACATGGCCCAGATGATGGCCGCCGGGCTGTTGATGGTCATGGAGGTGGTGACGCCCTCAAGGCTGATGCCGTCGAAGAGTGTCTCCATGTCGGCCATAGTGGAGATCGCCACACCGCACGTGCCAAACTCGCCGGCTGCCCTGGGGTCGTCGGTGTCATAACCGTAAAGGGTGGGCATGTCGAAGGCGACGCTCAGGCCGGTTTCGCCGTTGCCCAGCAAGACTTTAAAACGTTCATTGGTCTCTTCGGCCAGACCGAACCCGGCGAACATGCGCATGGTCCACAACCGTGCCCGGTAACCCGTGGGATGGACCCCCCTCAAGTAGGGATACTCCCCCGGCAGTCCGACGTCTCGCAGATAGTCAGAATCCGGCAGGTCCTCAGGAGTGTATACGTCCTTCACCGGGATCTGAGACGGGGTCTTGTAGTCCTGGCGGCGTTGCTCAACGCTAGAGTGATCGTCGCGCCACTGGCTGATATGACTAGACAACCGCTCCGAATCTTCAGAGGGAGACAATGGGCACCTCCAGGGAGACTGAGAAGGATCGGTCCGGGCTGATCCCCGAAACTGTTTCTAGCAACCAGTCTAGATTGGCCTGAAAGGGGTGTCAACGTGAAGGGAGGCAATCAAAGTCCCCTCCTTACGAAGGAGGGGATCTAGGGGAGGTCGTTCCACAGGGAGATCACGACCCCCCTGTGGTCCCCCTTCGTAAGGGGGGACGGGGAAAATAACCGTTCGTTAGGGGGAGGAAACGTCGGCGGCGGGGACGGCCGTTAGGAGTTGACCAGCCGGATGAATCGGCGGCGGCCGACTTTGATGACCGTGCGGTGCTCCAATCCCAGGCCGGCGGCCCGGTCGTCCCGGTCGAAGGTCCGGGAATCACCCGATGGGTCAGCGATTATCTGTACAGCGCCTTGGTTGATCAACCGCTTCGCTTCGGTGGTGCTGGGGGCCAAGCCCGCGTCGACGATGATGTTGCTCAACCGTCTCGCCTCATTCTCAAAAGATGGCGCCAAAGACGGTTCGGCGAACTCGGGAATCTCTTCGGGCAGGGCACGGCGTTGCACCACCCGTTCGAAGTTTGCCTGGGCGGCATCGGCGGCACTCCTCTCATGGAACTGGCCGGTGATCTCCCAGGCCAGGCGCTTCTTCATCTCCATGGGGTTGGTCGAACCCGCTTCTAGGTCGCTGGAGAAGGCAGCTAATTCTTCCGAGGGAGCGTCAGTAAGGTATTCAAAGTAGGGGACGATCAGCTCGTCGGGGAGTGACATGAGCTTTCCGTACATGTCGTTGGGCGGCTCCTCCACTCCGACGTAGTTGTCCAGGCTTTTGCTCATCTTTTGAACGCCGTCGGTGCCCACCAGAATGGGCATGAGGAAGCATTGCTGGGGACGTTGTCCCTCCATCTGCTGCATTTCCCGGCCCACCAAAAGGTTGAACCGCTGGTCGGTGCCGCCGAACTCCACGTCAGCCTCAATCTTCACCGAGTCGTAGGCCTGAAGCAACGGGTAGAGCAACTCGGTAATGGCGATGGGCCGTTGCTCTTGGAATCTCTTGGCGAAGTCGTCCCGCTGCAAAAACTGGGCCACGGTGAATTTTCCGGTCAACCGAAGCACGTCCGCCAGACCAAACTTTCCGAACCACTCACTCTGCCACACCACCTGGGTCAGGTCCTTGTCCACAACCTTAAAGAACTGGCGCAGATATGATTCGGCGTTGGAAATTACCTCATCGTGGGTCAGCATCGGGCGCGTGGCCGACTGGCCGCTCGGGTCGCCGATCTGGGCAGTCCAGTCTCCCACGATAAGAATCACTTGGTGACCCAACTGTTGGAGTTGGCGCAGTTTACGAAGACCCACCACATGGCCCAGGTGAATGTCCGGCCTGCTGGGGTCGAAGCCCATCTTCAGACGCAGCGGCTTTCCCTCTTGCAACATGCGAACGAACGCGTCATGGGAGATGATCTCCTGAACGCCACGACGGGTTATCTTGTCGATGACCTCTTCGCTAAGCACTACTAGGCACCGTCCGCTTTCCTGTCTTGATCCAGGGCGGCCCTAGCGCCGGCAACGTCCCGGTCGATCTGGGCGATCAACTCTTCCAGGCCTGGGAAGGATTCCTGGCCGCGCAGTTTGCTGACAAACTCCACGTTAAGCCGCTGACCGTACAAGTCGGCGCTGAAATCCATCACGAATACTTCAACCAACCGCTCCGACAAGCCAAAGTGGGGCCGGATCCCAATGCTCGTGGCGGAAGGGCGCTTCACGCCATCGATGGTGACCCAGGTGGCGTAAATTCCGTCTCCTGGCAGCGCCGTCCGAGGGTCCATCTCCAAGTTCGCGGTGGGGAAGCCCATCTCGGCACCACGCTGGTCGCCTTTCACCACCAGCCCTTCAAAACCGTACTTCCGCCCCAGCAGCTTGGCACAAGTAGCGACGCCGCCTTCCTCCAGTTCCGACCGGATCCGCCGGCTCTTGACTAGTTCTCCATCGATCAACAAAGGGTCCATCACTTCAACCCAGAACCCTAATTCCGAGCCCCTTTGCTTCAGGAAGCCAATGTCGCCTTGCCGATCTCTCCCCAAGGTAGAGTCAGGCCCCGCCACCAACCCCTTCATACCAAGGGACTTTACGAGAGTAGCGGTAAAGTCGTCGGCGCTGACCTGGGACAGCTCATGAGTGAAGTCCAAAGGAACCACCAACTCTATACCTTGCTCCTTCATCAGGCGCGCCCTTTCATCGAGCGACGTCAGGTAGGAAATCTCAACGCCGGGGCGAAGGACAGATATGGGGTGGTTGGTAAAAGTAAGGACGGTGGGGAGGTAATCGGACCCCGCCCGTTCAACCAGGCGGCGCAGCAAATGACGGTGCCCCTGGTGAACCCCGTCGAAAACTCCGACGGTGAGGACGGTTCCTTTGTCTGGGGCGATGGAGGCCAACTGCTGGTGGAAATTCATACCGACTCTCGAACCGAGCGCGCCAACCCCCCGCTTGAATTGCAGTGTAATTACGTAATCCGGCACTTTGGAGCGCCGGACCGATGCGCTGGGATGGTAGCACAGGCAACTAGGAGCGTCAACTAGAGACAGGCTTAACGAAGTCCGTTGTCAGGCGCGGCAGTGGGCTCGAATATCACCCCCGGTACCGTGCCCATTAATCCTATGACCTCACAGGATCTGGGACAGGAACAGCTTGGTACGATCGCTTTTTGGAGCTTCGAATATCTGCTCAGGAGAGCCTTCTTCCACGATCACGCCTTCATCGAACATCATCATGCGGTCGGCGACCTCTTTGGCAAAGCCCATCTCGTGAGTTACCACGATCATTGTCATGCCCGATGTGGCCAACTCCCGCATCACGTCCAGCACTTCCTTAATCATCTCTGGGTCCAAAGCCGAAGTCGGCTCGTCGAATAGCATGATCTTCGGCTGCATGGCCAGCGCCCGGGCTATGGCCACTCTTTGCTGCTGACCGCCGGAAAGCTCGGCGGGATACTTGTCCGCCTGTTCTGGTATACCCACCCGCTCCAGGAGTTCCATGGCTTGCGCTACAGCCTGTTTAGCAGACAATTTTCGCACTTTCATTGGAGCCAGCGTGATGTTATTCATGACCTTTAAATGGGGGAAGAGGTTGAATGACTGGAAAACCATGCCTACATCACGGCGGATAGCATCGATGTTGCGAGTATCATTAGTGAGGGCGACGCCGTCAACGATGATGTCGCCGCGTTGATGCTCCTCAAGGCGATTTATCGTACGGATAAATGTCGACTTGCCCGAGCCCGACGGTCCGAAGACGACCACAACCTCACCCTTCTTGATGGTGGTGGTGATGCCTCGAAGAACGTGGAAATCGCCGAACCACTTATGCACATCCCGGCAGACAATGATGTCCTCGGACTCCATCATTCGTTCGTTCGTCGGTTCGTTCGCAACCATAATATCCTCTCTAGATCCTAATCAACTAACCTGTCAAAGCGGCTAATGCTGAACCATGTTTACCGCTCACCCACGCCTAGATGCTGCTCGACCCGTCTGCTCACATATGACATGCCGTAGGTGAAGACCCAGAAGACCAGCGCTAGGAAAATAAATAACTCTTTCGCGTCGGCCAGATATTCAGGGTTGCCCTGTATGAATGCCCGGCTGATCTCCACCACGTCCAGCATGCCGATTATGTAGACCAAACTAGTGTCTTTGAACAGCGATATAAACTGCCCCACGATGGGAGGAATGACCTTGCGAATGGCCTGGGGCAGGGAAATGAACAGCGTGGTCTGCCAGCCGGGCAATCCCAACGCCCGCGCTGCCTCCACTTGGCCGGGGTGCAACGATTGAAGCCCGCCACGAATATTTTCCGCCATGTACGCCGAGCTGAATAGGGTAATCACAATGGCGGCTCGCACCAGGGAGTTCTGGGGGAAGTTCTCCGGAAACGCCAGGGGCACCAGCACTTGGGACATGAACAACAGCGTTATCAGAGGCACGCCTCGGAACGTCTCAATGAACACTATGCACATCAATTTCACTATTTGAAGGCGGCTGCGTCGTCCCAACGCCAACACGATACCCACGGGAAAACTGAGCGCTATCCCGGCAATCGCCAGCAGCAGGTTGAGCATCAGACCGCCCCAGTAGATCACCGATACTGGATGCAAGAACGGCACACCGGGTATGCCCCGCAACAACGCCAAGGTCAAGATGAACGCGAGGACACTCAGGATTGCGATCCAAGAGGCGGAGCCCAACCGGGTGTAACGGGCAAGTGCCCACCCTGCCGCCAGCGCGGGCAGGTTCGCCAGGAGTAGCAGGCGCACATCCAAACCCATTCGATCCAAGCCGTATGGCAGGAAGGCAAATGCCGCTGCTACTCCTCCAACTACCAAGGCGATGCGTTTAGTGACGCCACCGCCGGCCACGGCCCAGGCCATTCCCAGCAGGACAGTTACCAACAGGAGGGCAATCTGAGGCCGCCAAAAGCAGTTTTGCCCCGGACAGGCTGCTTCGATGTTGTACTGGCCGATGATGATCCGGCCGCCTAGCGTGGGAACAACTGCCCAATTAGCTTCGAGAATTATCCAGCCCAGTCCAAACCATAGGGCCAACGCCAGAGCGATACCGGCAATGACCGTCATCGCGCTGTTATGCCAGGCGCTGAACAAGTTCACCCGCATCCAGCCCACCATGCCCGTCTCGGAGCGAGGCGGCGGCAGAATCTGTGGGGCAATCAGTTGGGGATTAGTTGACATCTTTTAGTTCGCAGTGAACCGGCTGTGCCGGTTATACAGGTTGCCGATCAAAGAGAAAGTCAGGCTCATCGCGAGATAAGCCGCCATAATCATGATGAATATGGATACTGCCGGAGCGGTCTGAGTCATCGTTTTGGCCACATTCGTCAGGTCTGAATACCCGATGGCGCCGGCCAGGCTGCTGTTTTTCGTGAGGTTTAGGCATTGGCTGATCAGCGGGGGTACGATGACCCGCAGCGCCTGGGGAAATGTTATGTCGCGCAGGGTACTCATCGCCGACAATCCGACAGCCCGGGATGCCTCCGTCTGCCCACGGCCGACCGACTGGACACCGGCCCGGACGATCTCGGCGATGAAGGACGACGTATATGTGACCAGTCCTATCAGCAGGGCTATCAGCCCGCCCGGGACGGTGAATCCCCCGGCGATTCGGCCGAAAGTTCCGTGAGGCGCCGGTTGCGAAATGACGAATGGGGCTGCCCCGCCCGCAGCGCTTAAGATCAGCCATGCAGCGGCGCCGACAACTACAGCGGCCGCGCATCCCGCCGCCAGCGGATAAGATGCCATGCCGGTATCTTGCTCCCGCCGGGCCAACCAGCGGCGGATCACCCAACCGATGATAACCGCCGCGGCCGCTGCCAAAATCCACGTTCCCGCCAAACCGGCGTTGGTTGGGGACGGCCAGGGGAAAGACACGCCTGCGTTGTTTATGTAGAGCCTCTGGACGATAACATATCCTTGCCGAACCGGCGGCAGCGCGAGGACGATATAGAACCAGAAAAAGAGATGCAGCAACAAGGGAACGTTGCGGAAGAACTCGATGTACACCAACGCCGCTTTGGAAATGATCCAGTTGCCCGACATGCGGGAGATTCCTACGATGATTCCCAGCACCGTCGCCAGAATCACCCCGACGATCGAGACTACTATGGTATTGGTGGCCGCGACAACGAAGGCGTAGAGAAAACTGTCCGAGGATTTATAGTCCAGAAAATGCTGACCGATGGGAGTTTGATATGCCCGTGACAGAAAGCTGAAACCGTAGGGTATGTCCCTTTCCTGTATCGCATTGCCGATGTTGACGAAGAACCAACTGACCAAGACCACGACTAGAACGCCAGACAAGATCTGCGAAGCCCATTGGATAACGAAGATATTCCGCCAGATCGGAATACCTTGGTAGGTTAGATTTCGCAGAATCGTTGCCATAATGGCCAGGCGAAACTCCTTTGAAACGTCGGTTTATTCTAGCGCATCGCCGAAGGTTCGCATCGGGAATGTTCGGCATCAACTATAAGGGGCGGCCAGCAATGCGCCAGCCGCCCCTTGTAATTATCCTGATTTATATCGCCTAACTACCCGAAAGTCACTACCTAAGGGGCGCGGCGTAAATCTGCCCACCCTTGGGGCAGTCGGTGCAGGTCGCGTCGGCCCACAGGGCGTTACGTCCATTTTCCCTGGGTAAGTTAATGCCACCCGGACCCAGGTTGCGGTCGTAGATCTCGCCGTAGTTGCCAACAGCCTTAAGGATGTCTTGGGCCGCTGTCTGACTGATGCCCAAGCTCTCCTGGCCATATGAACCCTCGATGCCCAGCAGGCGATCGACCTTGGTATCGCCCGTGGCGGAGGAGGCTACGCTATCTGAGGTTATGCCATAGGCCTCACCGTAGATGAGCACGGCCATCACCGTTTTTACGACGTCGAACCATTGATCATCCCCGTGAGGAACGACCGGACCCAAAGGCTCTTCTGAGATGGTTTCCGGGAGAATGATGTGGTCGTCCCGCTTGTCGAAGGCGCTACCCAAAGCAGCGAGCTGGGAACGGTCGTTAGTGAAGGCATCACACTGGCCGCTCTGGTAGGCAGCTACCACCGCATCGGTATCTTCAAACGTCAGCGCCGAGATGTCGAGATTGTTCTGATTAGAGAAGTCCTGCAGGTTCAGCTCCGTCGTGGTGCCCTGGGTCACACAGACCACGGCGTCCTTAAGTTCCAGAGCACTGGATATACCCAAGGCCTTATTGACCATGAACCCTTGTCCGTCGAAGAACATCGTCTGGACGTAGTTGCCCCATTGGGAGTCGCGAGAAGTTGTCCAGGTAACGGTGCGGACAAGCATATCCACTTCGCCCGACTGGATGGTCGGCCCGCGTTCGGATGCCGAGATATAGCGAATCTCGATGGCTTTAGGATCGCCCAAGACCGCGGAGGCAACCGCGCGGCAAAGGTCTATGTCAAAGCCCACGTTGTTGCCGGACGCATCCAAGGAACCGTAACCCGGAACGTCGTTGCGGCTGGCGCAGATGAGTTTGCCCCTCTTCTTAACAGTGTCAAGACGCGAGCCCTCCATCTTGGCCATACCGCCTGGCTGCATCTTTTCCATCATCATTGCCATGTTTTCAGGCCCCATCGCCTCGATCATCTGAGGCATCATTTCGGCCATCATTGCAGCCATGCCATCAGGCCCCATTTTTTGCGCCACCTGGGGCATCATCTCGCCCATCATCGCGCGGACGTCCTCAGGTCCCATCTTTTCCATCATCATGCTCATGGCTTCAGGTCCCCCCGCCTGGGGCGCGGCGGCGGTTGTCGGAACCGGCGTCGGCTCACTGCCACAAGCCACTGCAAACAGTGTCAGAAAAGCCAATAGGCCACCTAGTGTGGCTAGATGCCTGCGTTTTATCATTGTTACATTTACCTCTTATTAAATATTATGGATTTCAGGAGGCTGAACCGCGGTTGGCCAGCATTCGATACCGCGACGCTCTGATTGAGGAAATATTATAGCAACAAAATTCAGCCCGTGGTCAAGGCTGGGATTCGCCAGCAGCGAACGAGCATGAACCTGCGTGATAGTGGACGCCAACACTCTAACCGAATCGGGCGCACCGGATCCTGCCCATCGGTGAGGCTTTCACGGGGAATCGGAATCCGCGGCGGCGCCGGGTGTCCGCAATCTCTCAAGAGCGATTATCACAGGGGGAATTTAACTGTACCGGTGAGTTATGTATGAAACGTGTTAGAGAATTCCGCAGCGAGCTCCGATCGCGATTTTCCGGCAGAGACCGCCTGAAGCATACTACCGGCCGAATTATCCGTAAGATTTCCACGCGGCGATTTAAGTGTGCTCACTTCCCGCCGATTCACACTCCCAATGATGTAGGATAGTTGATATCGGAGCGTTCGGCCGAACCCTAGTGCTTTGAAATTGCTCTAAACCGGGCAGTTCGCCACGAGTGATTTTTCTTGACATTATGCTTAAATTGTGACCAAGAAATTCCCGCGAAGCAATATTATGCGTGTTTCAGCCGGTAAAGCCAAGGGACGCCCGCTGAAGGGGGCGGTGTCTTCCGAGGTCCGGCCTACCACGGCGCGTGTGAGAGCGGCCATCTTTAACATCCTCCAAGCCAGCCTGTACCGGGACGGACGGGTG
>Ga0209554_1002367_pt1 | contig 13049 bp, 10 predicted proteins | sample MarorgKNORR_S2LV_5_FD_188221 | JGI IMG/M metagenome (GOLD analysis project Ga0209554, IMG submission 188221) | Marine microbial communities from the Southern Atlantic Ocean, analyzing organic carbon cycling - Bottom_A/KNORR_S2/LV (SPAdes) (version 2) | ecosystem: Environmental > Aquatic > Marine... | reverse complement strand
TGCTATCCATGTAGAATAGGTTCTCATAGAGGAATGGAACTGTTACAAAAGGCGCAGAATTCGGACTATAAAATTGACAGACAATTATTTGACGATCTTCTAGAAACTTTAGAAATAGGATCTTTGTGTGCATTGGGTGGTGGAATTCCGCTTCCTGTTAAGAATGCATTGCACTATTTTGATGACGAATTGAAAAGTTATTTTAAAACCCCCGAAAATGTTTAAAACCCTTTTGGGGTAACAATTAAAAATAATGAAAGCATATATAAACAACATAGCACGCCAAATAGAACAAGGCGAAACCGTTTTAGAGTTTGTTCGCAGAGTTGAAGCAGATAAAAATGCCATTCCAACGATGTGTCAAGATGATCGTTTGGAAAACTTTGGTTCGTGTAGAGTGTGCTCCGTAGAAGTTGCCCGTGAACAAGATGGACCAACAAGAACAATGGCTTCTTGCCACACTCCTATTTCAGAAGGTCTATATATTTATCACAATACAGAAAAAATGCAACGCCTTCGTAAGAATATTGTTGAGCTAGTATTGTCTGATTATCCTGCTGATAAAATTTTTGCTCCAGAAAATAAAAAAACAACGCCTTTTCAAGAAACAATCGCACACATCGGAATTCCAAATATTCGCTATCCAAAAGGCGACAATCATTTAGACATCAAACCCGACAGGTCACATCCGTATATCAAATCAGACTTATCACAATGTATCAATTGTTTTCGTTGTGTAAGAGCTTGTGAAGAAATTCAAGGAGAAATGATTCTCAATATGACTGGAAGAGGGTTTGCTACAAATATTATTAAAGGATTTGATGAATCTTTTGATGAATCAGCTTGTGTTTCTTGTGGTGCCTGTGTTCAAACTTGTCCAACAGAAGCTTTGACAGATAAATTTGAAACCAAAACATTAATTGCTGATAAAACCGTACGCACAACCTGTACCTACTGTGGTGTTGGCTGTCAACTAGAAGTTTCTGTAATTGATGGAGAAATTAGAGGAATTCAAGCACCAGAAACTGCCGAAGTAAATGAAGGGCATACCTGTTTAAAAGGGCGTTTTGCATTTCAGTTTTACGACCATCCAGATCGTTTACGCGAACCTATGATCCGTAAAAACGGAACATTGGAAGTTGTCACTTGGGATGAAGCCTATGATTTTATTACAGAAAAACTTATCCGTATAAAAAACAAGTATGGCGCTGATGCCATTGGCGGAATCTCGTCATCAAGAGCCACCAATGAAGAGAATTATTTGATGCAAAAAATGATTCGTGTTGCTATCGGAACAAATAATATAGATGGCTGTGCAAGAGTATGCCACGCTCCTACAGCTATGGGAATGCAAAAGTCTTTTGGAACTGGTGCAGCAACAAATTCAGTTGAAGATTTAAAGTATACAGATGCCATTTTCTTATTCGGAGCAAATCCAGTAAAAGCACATCCAGTTACTGGTGCAAAAATAAAACAAGCCTTTATGAAAGGTATTACCTCAATTGTGGTTGACCCTGTAAAAACGGTATTGTCAGAATTGGCAACCTATCATTTGCAATTGAGACCGGGAACCAATGTGGCTATTTTAAATATGATGGGGCATTATATTGTCACCGATAATTTGGTCAATGAACATTTCATTACTTCCTATACAGAAAAGTATGAGGAATTTAAAAGTCATGTTATTGATTTAGACATGGATGCACTAGAAACACTTACTGGTGTTTCCAAAAAATTGGTTCGCAAAGCTGCCCATGCATATGCCAAAGCAGATAGAGCTATGGAGTTTCATGGCTTAGGAGTAACCGAACACTATCAAGGAACAAAAACCATTATGTTGCTATCAAACTTAGCCATGATGACAGGAAATATTGGTAAAAATGGCGTGGGACTGAATCCACTTCGTGGACAAAACAATGTTCAAGGAGCTGCTGACATGGGCGTTCAACCACATCAAGGTGCTGGGTATATGGACATTAACAAACCAGAAGTACAACGCTACTATGCTGATAAATATGGTGTTAAAAAAATGCCCGAAAAAGAAGGTTATAAAATTCCGCAGATGTTAGATGCTGCCCTCGAGGGGAAAATAAAAGCATTGTACATTATGGGGGAAGATACCATCATGACGGATCCAAATACAAATCATAGTATCAAAGCTTTTGAAAAATTAGAACTGATTGTGGTACAGGAATTATTTATGACTGCCACTACAGAAATGGCACATGTTGTATTACCTGCTGCTTCTTATTTTGAAAAAAATGGAACTTTTACAAATACAGAGCGTAGAGTACAACGTGTAAACAAGGTGATTGAGCCAATAGGAAACACAAAACCTGATGGTCAAATTATTATTGATATGATGAGCAGATTGGGCTATGATCAACCAACGGGACTAACCTATGATGCAGCAAATGTAATTGAAGAAATTGCAGATGTAATTCCGTTTATGAAAGGCTTAACTTGGGATCGTTTGGGGAAAAACGGATTGCAATGGCCAATAAAAGAAGATGGAACAGATACTAAAATGCTACATATAGATGGAGCCTTTAAAAAAGGTATTGGAACTTTTCACCATTTCGATTTTGAAGAATCTCCAGAAATTGTGGAACACGGAAAAAAATATCCTTTTATATTGACGACAGGTAGAGAATTGGAACATTACAACTCTGGCACCATGACTCGAAGAACCGACAATCAACAATTATTGCATAAAGATGTGTTGGAAGTAAGCCCAAAAGATGCCATTAGAAAAGGAATTAATGATCATGAACTTGTTCGGCTATTTTCTGACAGAGGATCGGTGAATATTCATGTAAAATATTCAAAAAATGTGAAAAAAGGCGTTTTGAGAACCACCTTTCATCAACCAGATGTGTTTATCAATATCATTACAGGAAGTGTGGGTGATGAAACAACCATGACTCCTGAATACAAAGTAGTTGCGGTAGATTTTGAAAAAATTTAAACTGATCCCATGACACGTTTCTTACACTATGATGGCATTCAGATAAACAATCAACAACGAGCACAGGTAACTGATGGAATTGTTGTTGAGGCTGGCTTGCAAATAAACATCAATGGAGAATCCTATACGGTTGTAATGCGTACTCCGGGCGATGATTTTGAATTGATTCGAGGTTTGTTGTATGCCGAAGATATCTACAAAGGAAAAGAAAACTTAAACCTTCAAGTTGTTGAAGAAAAAGAAAATGGCTTCTCTATCATCAACGTTACAATTCCTCCAAAACAACTCGGAAAAGGATATTTGAACAAGCGTACGCTACTTTCGGTATCTTCTTGTGGAATTTGTGGGAAACAAAAATTGGAAGACATCGAGATAAAAGGGACTGCCTTAAAAAACAAACAAGTACTCTCTTCAGAATACATCAAAGAAATGTATCAACAGATGAATGCTGCACAAAAAACTTTTCAACATACAGGTGGTTCTCATGCGGCGGCTATTTTTGATAAAAAACACCAACTACTCACTGCAAAAGAAGATATTGGCAGACATAACGCCGTAGATAAAGCAGTTGGACAATTAATCAATGATGGCAACCTACAGCAATCTTTTTGCCTGTTGGTTAGCGGACGGGTGTCCTACGAAATAATATCCAAAGCATTTTTTGCAAAAATCGCTATTATTATAGCCGTTTCTGCCTGTTCTAGTTTGGCAATAGATTATGCCAAAGAATTTGGTATCTGCTTGATTGGTTTTAGCAGAGATAACAAAATGACGATTTATGCCAATCCTGCACAAATTGCTTAACTTTATGCTGATATGAAGAAGACACTTTTACTATTTCTAATGCTATGCAATTGGGTAGCATTGTTTTCACAAGAAAAAATAAAAAACCCAACTTACAAACAAACCCAAAAAGGGTATTTCTCTGTTGATTACCTATCTGTCAAAATGCCAAATGACTTTAGTGGAAACCCTGAAATCAATATGGGTTTAAGCGGAATTCATTACAATCTATGGCTTTCTAACTCTTTTTATGGAGGACTTGGTTTTTATGGATCTGTACTTGGTGAACGAGGTGGTTTATTTACCTTGGGACTGAATCTTGGATACAAGAAAAACCTGACTGATCAACTATTTATAGACACAGGATTTCATTTTGGCGGTGGTGGTGGCGATGGTGCTCCTGATGGCGGTGGCGCTTTTATACTGCCCCATTTTAATTTCGGATATCAATTCAAAAACGTTGCTGCTTTCGCTGGTTACAGTGCTATCAATTTCTTTGACAAAGGAAACATCAACAGTCAACAAGTTCATGTTGGTATACAAATTCCTGTTTCACTTCATCATGTCTCTTTTCAATCAAAAGAACTACGCTATACTCCTGATGAATTAAAATCTACGGATTGGAATCAAATTTCAAATCGTATTTCATTGTTCTTTCATTTGAATAACTTGAGTCCTTATGGAGCTTCAAAATTCACCAACGGAAGTTCTTTAAAAGGAAACACCATTCGTTTAGCAGGTTTTGAAATCAGTGCTGCTTTACCTAATAACTGGTTTGCATTCTTAAAACTAGATGGCGCTTACGACGGAATTAAAGCAGGCTATATGGATATCTTTTTGGGTGGAGGGCATCACTTTTCGTTCAATAACAACAACACAAACATATTGACCAAATTTTCTGTAGGCGCTGGCGGAGGTGGCGGTGTTGAGACAGAAGGCGGATTTTTGATCCATCCAGACATTTCTATTGAACAGCGATTATTTAATAGCGTGTATATCAGTGTCAACAAAGGGTATTTACTGAGTCCAAATGCAAATTTCAAAGCAGCTACATTCGGAATTGGATTGAAATACAATGTCAATAAAGACGGTATCTTAGATAAAAATAACCAGAGGTATCGCGCACTGAAATTCAAAGGAGTGCAGTTTTCCCTTTCTCAAGAAGTCTATTTTGATGCACAACGAGGCAGCAACCCTAGTCAACATGTACACCAAATATCATTACAAGCAAACTTGTTTTTAAACAACTATGTGTATGTAGCCGGACAAACCTCTTTTGCAAACTTTGGAAATGCGGGTGCCTATGCTGAAGGAATTGTTGGAATTGGTCTGTATTCAAAAACACTATTGAATGACAATGTGAATTTCTTTGCGCAACTTCTAGCCGGAGCAGCTGGAGGCGGAGATATCAGTACCGGAGAAGGACTGATTGTAAAACCAAGTATCGGCTTCAATTATAACTTGAATGACGCATTGAGCATTCGGACTTCTGTTGGAAAAGTAAACGCGAAAGAAGGCAAACTAAATAGTACAAGTGTTGCTTTTGGACTTAGCTATAACATCAGTTTTTTAACAGCTAATTAACAGTACATTAGAAATCTAAAAGCAAAATAGTTTATATTTATAGCTCAATTTTTTATCAAATCAAAAAACCAAACACACCTACCTATGAAAATTTTAAAAATTTTATTAGCATCAGTAATACTGCTAACTGTTTCTTGTACAAATGAAACACGCTCAAAAACGAATACAATATCTCCAGAAATCATAGCAAAAGCAACTGCCATCCATAAAAGAGTCATGACGCTTGATACGCATAACGACATCAATGTTAAAAATTTTACTGACAGCGTTAATTACACCAAAGACTTAGGCAACCAAGTAAACTTGCCGAAAATGAAAAAAGGAGGCTTAGATGTCTCTTGGTTTATTGTGTATACTGGACAAGGTGACTTAACCAAAGACGGGTATGACAAAGCCTATAAAAATGCCATTTCAAAATTCAACGCCATTCATAAATTGGTCAACGAGATAGCGCCTACTGAAATTGAACTGGCAGTCACTTCTGCAGATGCAAAAAGAATTTACGCCTCTGGAAAAAAGGTGGCCATGATTGGTATTGAAAACGGATATCCTGTAGGGTTGGACATCAAAAGAGTGAAAGAGTTTTATGATCTAGGAGCTAGATACATGTCACTTTCACACAATGGACACAGCCAATTATGTGATTCAAATACGGGAGAAAAAGATTCCATTTGGTTGCACAACGGAGTCAGTGATTTGGGAAAAGAAGTGATCAAAGAAATGAACAAATGGGGAATTATGATTGACGTTTCACATCCTTCAAAATTATCAATGAAAGACATGATTCGCTTATCTAAAGCGCCTATTATTGCCTCACACTCTTCTGCCAGAGCATTATGTAACCACAGTAGAAATTTAGATGACGAACAATTAGAATGGATCAAAGAAAACGCTGGTGTTGTGCAAACTGTAGCCTTTAGTTCGTATTTAAACACAGAGAAGCACAATGCGTATAACAACGCAAGAATGACATTTATGAAAGCCATTGCCAAAGAGCAGCATTTTGAAATGATGTCTAGAAAAGACGCACGAAAAATGGATCCCGAAGCACAAGATGCTTATTATACACAATACATGACGATACGGAAATTAGCGAATGCTAAAATGGAGTCAAGTACGACTACTATTGAACCTGTTAGTGTTACTGATTTTGTAAACCATATTGATTATATGGTACAAAAAATCGGAATCGATCATGTTGGAATTAGCTCAGATTTTGATGGCGGCGGTGGAATTGAAGGATGGAATGATGCTTCAGAAACGCTGAATGTTACCATCGAATTGGTACAACGTGGCTATTCAGAAAAAGAGATTGAAAAGTTGTGGAGCGGAAACTTATTGCGTGTCCTTGACGCAGTACAAGAAATTGCACAGAAAATTCAAAAAGGAGAAGCGATCTAAAATTGAAGCGATTAACATTTAACTAATGATTTGCTTCGTCCGAAAAATCTTCGATTTTCTAGTCGCACAAATCTTAATACAAAACCATTATAAGCAATAATAGTAACGCAAATAAATATGAAGTAAATAATACAAATAATAGTACTATCACTTTTGATGATCTTGCATTGTTCATGCAATTCCTCACAAGAGAAAAAAAGCGAATAAGTTAGTGCTAGTTGGACCGCAAAAGCATTTGTTCAGGGTCAAGATTACTTGGAGTTTTAGGATTATTGAACAATCAACAATACTGTACACATCACGAAGTGTATGAAGACATGCTTGAAATTGTCCTTTCTGGTATTCCACAAAAAATGAAAAGATTTGTAGGTTTTGACAAAATATATACTTCAGGTGGAATTTCAGCAGGAATTGATTTATCGTTCCATATTGTTGAAACACTACACGGTAAAGACATTGCTATAAAAACTGCTGATTATATGGAATACAACTGGGTACAATCTGACAAAGAAAATTACTAGAAGAATGACTATTTAAACAAAATAAAAGCCCGATAAAATTTATCGAGCTTTATTAATTCAAATAATATAGGTTCTTAACAACTAAAGTTACGTTGTTCTGTCCAAGTGATTCTCTTGCTGTTTTTAAAGTTTGTAAAATAACTGAATGTTCTTGCAGCTGTTGGTGTGTTGTATGTTGTTTTTAACTGATATATCTAATAGACTGTTATGGACAACAGAATGTTTCAATAGATGTAATTCTTTAACTAAACATTAACAAATTGCATTTAAAGAAGTTATTCTTGCATGGAAGTGGTACATCGGATTAATTTTATAACTTTACTAAATGAAATGGCCTAAGAAATACAAAGATTATTATGACTACTATAAGAATCGTGTACCGTTTCCAGCCTCTACGGGTATCTTTTTTATAGCAATTTGCGCATTTGCATATTTAATATATAGATGGTTGCTTTAAACCGAAGTTCTATTTAGATAAAACGATGCTATTATTAAACAAAGAACTCTATGGTTTTTTAAAGAGTTTTTTGTAGCGTGATGCAGAATTGAACTGCAGACCTATGGGTAATGAATGGATTTAAATAATAATGTTATAATATTGTTCAGGATATTTAAGGTGTTAAAACTATTTTCCCTTTTACTTCTCTATTGGTCATAGCTTTCATTGCATCTACCACTTTTTCTAAAGAATATTCACCGTGAATTCTAACTTTTAATTTTCCCTGAGCAAACCATTCTACAATCGCCATAAAGTTTTCAGCATATTGTTGTGGTTCGTTTTTAAAAAAAGCTCCCCAAAACACACCAACGATTTGGCAACCTTTTAACAACACTAAATTTAAAGGAATCTTGGGTATTTCACCAGCAGCAAAACCAACTACAAGATATCTTCCTTTCCAGGCAATTGCTCGCAATGCAGGTTCCGAAAATTTATCACCTACGGGATCGTAAATTACATTAGCACCTTTTCCATTGGTTAGCTCTTTAACTCTGCTTTTAAGGTCTTCAGTAGAATAATTAATAGTAAAATCTGCTCCATTATCTTTACAAAACTCTAATTTCTCTTCAGTTGAAGCTGCTGCAATTACTGTAGCACCAATTGCTTTGGCAATTTGTATTGCTGCTGTACCTACACCACCAGCTCCACCTAGAACCAAGAGCGTTTCTCCAGGTTGTATATTTGCTCGATTTATGAGCGCATGATAAGAAGTTCCATAGGTTAACATTGAAGAAGCGGCTGTAATAAAGTCCATTGTTGTAGGCATTTTAAACACTTCTTTGGCTTTCGCTTTCACTTCTTCTGCAAAGCCTCCAAAAACACTTCCATATATTACATTATCTCCAACAGCAAGATGATTCACATCCTCTCCTATTTCTTTTATAATACCTGATATTTCGCCTCCTGGTGAAAACGGAAAATCTGGCTTAAACTGGTATTTCCCTTGTATAATTAAAGTGTCAGGGAAATTTAATCCACAAGCTTTAACACTAATAATAATTTCATCATTTGAAGGTGATAAATCTGAAACTTCTTCAATAGAAAGATTATCAATAGGTCCAAAAGATTTACATAAAACAGCCTTCATTTATTCAAAAATTATTTTTTCCTCAGCATCAAACCATGATTTATACATTGGACTGTGTATTTTTTCTACACGACTACGTTTAATCTTAAGTGTTGGTGTCATTAATCCATTTGCTACAGTCCACTCTTCATTCATAACAACAGCTTTTTCAATTTTTTCGTGATCTTCAAGTGTTGGATTAATTTCTCTTATTGTATTTGCCAGATTATCGCACAATTCTTGTTTACTTTTTTTCTTCCCTTCTTCAGATGGAACAACTAATAATATAGGTTGAGGGATTCCCATACCAACAATACAAATTTGATCAATATTAGGGTTTTTAGAAAATTTTAACTCTATAGGCACCGGAAAAATATATTTCCCTTTATCGGTTTTAAACTGATCTTTTGCTCGTCCTGTAATAGTTAAATAACCGTCATGATCATATTCGCCAATATCTCCAGTTTTTAAATACCCTTCATCATCAAATATTTCAATAGTTTGTTCTGGTTCCTTGTAATAGCCTTTCATTAAACAATCATTCAAAATGCAAATCTCACCTTCTGCGGTTAATTTAGCTTTAGCCCCATAAGTTGGTTTTCCAACGGTTCCAATTTTATTGGCATCTGGTAAATTACCATGAGATACTATACAATCTTCAGTCATTCCATATGCTTGCAAAATAGTAATATCAATTTTTTTATACCATTCCATTATATTTACTGCCAAAGGGGCAGCTCCAGAAAAGATGTATTCAGCTTTAGAGAGTCCTAATTCCTTTTTTATCTTATTCTTAATGATTCCGCCAAGAATAGGAATTTGCAGCATTCTGTTTAATTTCTTTTGAGGCATTCCTATTAATATTTTTTCTTTAAACTTTTCCCAAATTCTTGGAACTGCAAAAAATGCGTCTGGTTGAGTAGCTTTTAAATCACTTGAAAAAGTTGCTAATGATTCTGAAAACGTCATAGAAGCACCTCTAAACATCGCTCCAATTTCTACACCAGCACGTTCTGCTATATGAGAAAGTGGCAAGTAAGAGAAAAATTTAGGGTGCTCTTTAAGTGCTAAATTCTGTACTAAATTATGAGCTCCATTAGTAAACCCAGCTACAGTATGCATAACTCCTTTGGGGTTTCCTGTTGTTCCAGAAGTGTAAATTATTGTAATTAAATCTTCAGGTTCTAGCTTTATAGTATTTTGTAAAGGTTCATATTGAGCAATTAAGTCTTCCCAAATATTTTCTTCTTTAATGCCATACATTTCAACACTAATGATAGGCATGTTTTTAATTCCCGATTTTTGCGATTCAAAATCAATTAATTTCCCAACAATAATTGCTTTAGCTTCACTATGATCTAAAATAAACTCTATGGTTTCTGCTTGTAAGGTTGGATAAATTGGAACCGATGTATGCCCAGCCATCATTATGGCAAGATCGGCCATAACCCAATGCGCACAATTTGAAGATAATAATGCTACTTTACTTTTTGCAGGCAAATTGAATCCATTTAAAACTGTTGCAATTCGTCTGGCTTCATCCCCGCTTTCTTTAAATGTATAAATTATGAGTTCGCCATTAATATATTGTCTTAAATATTCTTTATCAGGGGTTGTTACTTCCCAATGCTCAAAAGCAGAAAGTGGAGAATCGAATTTTATCATAGTTAAGTTAAATAAAAAATATCATTAGAAACCGAAATTGTAAGCTCTTTATTATTCATTAAGGTTTTTGCTAATCCTTTTGTTTTTATCAATTCGTAAATATAGAAAAATCATTTGGTTGATCGCCATTATCTTTTGCTAAAACTTGTTTTGCTTCATTTGCAAGTTTTAACCACTGCCAAGCTATTACAATTGTAACAAATTAAACTTTTAAATTAAATGCAAATAAACAGCCCTCTGTTATTTATGAAAATAGAATGTATAAAAGTAATGGGGGCAAAGTGAAGTAAAACTGCATAGAACAACGTGTGTAATTAATGCTATACTTCTACTTCATTTTAAATTTATATCTTTAAACAAACGATTAGTTACAACTGAAAATCCTACGGATTCTAAGTCGCACAAATCATACACAAACCGTTAACTGCAATTAAAGAAAATGACCCTAACGACAGAACAAATAATAGAGAACAATTTGACCTTAATTGAAAAGAAGAAAGGTTCAGTTCAAATCAATATTGATCATGAAGGAAAAAGGCTACTTAATCTTTAATCAAACCACAACTTGAAGTTACCTTTCAAGTCTAAAAAAAATGATACTTTTATCAAAAAATAAAACGATTAGAAATTTAGAGAATCATAAATTTTAATGAAATACATCAAACCACTTTTCATCTTCATCCTAGGCTGGATTATCCTGTTACTCTCTTCTTCATTTAATATTTTACCCTTATTAAATGGACTAGCACAATTAGTTTTATTTGGACTAGTCGTATGTTGGCCGATCTGGAAAACGGGTAGATTAAGTTACGTTGACATTGGTTGGCCGTGGGGACTTTTCGTGATTGGAGTGCTCACACTTATTTTTGGAGAAGGATATTATTTGCGAGTTTGGATCGTAGCTGGCGTTTATATTTTTATTGGACTGCGGATGGGACTCGGTGCATTGATGCTTTGGAAAAAAGGATATATGAAAAAAGAATTCCCGAGATACCAATATCAGCATGGCCGATGGGAACGAGCTGGCAAAACTAATACTGCCTTTGCGATGCAGGTTGATGCTTTAGCGCAAGGGTTAGCCAATGCTTCATTTTTAGCATTTCCAGCATTAATTATTGCTTCAAATCCAGATCCTGCAATTTCTATTTTTGAAATTATCGGATTGGTATTATGGGTATTAGCTTTTTTGATGGAAGCAAAAGCTGATGCACAAAAATTGAGTTTCCTTAGAAAAATGTCTGCCCAAGGCAAAAAAAATAAAGTGTGCAATGTCGGACTTTGGCAATACTCAAGACACCCAAATTATTTTGCAGAATGGATGGTTTGGAATGCCTTAGTCATTGCAGCGATTCCTTCGTGGATAGCGCTTCAATCTTCAGAGCCTCTAGTGATTTGGATTTTGTTAGGCATCGGATTATTGTTTGTTTCCAGAGTTATGTATTTGTCTTTAGTTTATCTGACGGGAGCGGTACCCTCTGAATATTACTCCTTGAAAAAAAGGCCAGAATATAAAAATTATCAGGAGCGAGTCAATATGTTTTTTCCTTGGCTGCCAAAGAAAACTAGCTGACTTTTAATTGAAGTTCTTGCTCCTCATCAAAGGTGATTTTATGAGGAGCAAGAATTTATGTTTTAAAAATGATACACCTAATGAAAAAATAGTTTAAAATGTGTTTTTACATTGGTTTATTGTAGTTTAGCATACATAGTGGTCGGAAATCTGTCGGAAATCTGAAGTGTGTATTTACAATAAACCCCTGATAATCAAATGATTAAAAGGGGTTTTGGTGAGCCCGATAGGATTCGAACCTATGACCGCCTCCTTAGAAGGGAGTTTTAATTTTATGTTAATCATTTAACTGTAAGTGTTTTATGATTTATTTAAAACGATATTGCACATTTTCTGCACAAATTTAGTTATAATTTAATAATCGATTCTTCATCATTATAATTGTGCCTAACGTACCGTGTATGGTGTCGTAGCATCCCGTAGGGTGCGCTATAAACCCTATCCATTTGTCGCCAGATTTTGCTTTTAGTTTGACTATCATACCTACAATTTACAATAATTTTAACAGAAGAAGATATTCCTATGGTTTAGATATAAAAAAAAACCTACATTTCTGTGGGGCTATATTTTAAGATAATATTGAGTAAACCTATAAAAGTTATATGACACCTAACTGCATCATCTCATCTGCAGAAAGTCCATACCTCATAGCCACTTTTTTATTATATGCCTTTATAGCCCCACTTAATGTGAATAACCTTATTAGAGCCCAAAAACCAAAACCACCAAGAGTTATATAGTATAATATCTGTATACCAATCTTCCCTAAAGAACCGTAACTCCATCCTAAAAAGAGAAAAAGCACCCAAACTGTTGTTGTATTTGCAAATTGATTTTGTGCCATTAGCATTTTCGAAACATCTGTTTTCATAACAATAAATTTTAAGATTATCCCTACAAGTTACAAAACTTTATTTATCTACATCACTTGTCTTGTCTATAACTTCTACTGTAAACTGCTGTGGGGGTACAAATTAAATCAAAAATAATCT
>Ga0209554_1002366_pt1 | contig 13050 bp, 12 predicted proteins | sample MarorgKNORR_S2LV_5_FD_188221 | JGI IMG/M metagenome (GOLD analysis project Ga0209554, IMG submission 188221) | Marine microbial communities from the Southern Atlantic Ocean, analyzing organic carbon cycling - Bottom_A/KNORR_S2/LV (SPAdes) (version 2) | ecosystem: Environmental > Aquatic > Marine... | reverse complement strand
TGCCCGCATGATGCGAGACGATCGCCGCCGGCCGCCGCGCGAGGCGGTTCAGCAGGCTCGACTTGCCGACATTCGGGGCGCCGACGATGGCCACGAACAGGCCCTCGCGCAGCCTTTCGCCGCCCTGGTTATCATCTAGATGTAGTGTGATCGCGGCCAATACATCCCTTATGTCGTGGTTGAGCGAAGATAACATGTCCTCCGGCAGGTCATCCTCGACGAAATCGATCGACGCCTCCATGATCGCCAGGCAGCGCAGCAGCCGCTCGCGCCAGCCGTCGTAGAGCGCCCCCAGGGCGCCGTCGAGCTGGCGCAGGGCCTGGCGGCGCTGGGCCTCGCTCTCGGCCGCCACCAGATCGGCGAGGCCCTCGATGGCGGTCAGGTCGAGCCGGCCGTTGTCGAAGGCGCGGCGGGTGAATTCGCCGGGTTCGGCGGACCGCAGGCCGGGCAGGGCGGCGAGCGCCTCGAGCACCGCGGCGACTACGGCGCGGCCGCCGTGGAGATGCAGCTCGGCCGCGTCTTCGCCGCTGTAGCTCGCCGGTCCGGGAAACCACAGCACCAGGGCGTCGTCCAGCGCCTCGCCGTCGGCCGTCCGCAATGTCCTGCGCGAGGCGCGCCGGGGCGGCGGCACGGCGCCGGCCAGCGCCTCCAGAGCGGCGCGGGAGGCCGGTCCCGAGATCCGCACCACGGCGATGGCGGCCCGCCCCGGGGCCGTCGCGGGGGCGAAGATGGTCATGGCGAGCAGGTCAAGAGGAGATTCGGTAAGACGTTGTTATATCTTATCATTCCTACCATTCTCTCAGCCGCCGAGAGGTCATTTCTTGGTCTCGCCGCCACTGCCCATGCGCCACATCTCGCGCCATTGCTCGAGGCCCGCCATGCCCTCCGGCATCCAGGACTTGAACAGGGCGTCGCCGTCCATGGCGGCGACCGAGTCGGTCATGCGTTTGCCCAGCGCCTCGACAAACGCCTGCTGGGCGGGGGCGACATCGGGAAGACCGAGAAACTCCCGCGCCTCCTGTGCCGTGCAATCGATCTCGACGGTAATTTTCATCAGGCTTTCTCCGGTGATTGGGCTTGCCCCCGGCGCGGTTCCGCCCCAGGTTAGAGCATGTTAACACCACTCTCCGGTGATCGCTGCCTATGACCGAAGGGTGGTATAAGTCAAGCCCGGCGCGGCGGCAGCGCCTGTCGAACCCCCTGACCGCCAGCCGATCGCCGGAGAGCCATGACCGCCAACCGCCTCGCCCAGGAAACCAGCCCCTATCTGCTCCAGCACCGGGACAATCCCGTCGATTGGCGGCCCTGGGGCCAGGCGGCGCTCGATCAGGCGCGGATCGAAAACAAGCCAATTTTGCTGTCGGTCGGTTATTCGGCCTGTCACTGGTGCCATGTCATGGCCCATGAGAGCTTCGAGAACCCGGAAATCGCCGCGCTGATGAATTCGCTCTACATCAACATCAAGGTCGACCGCGAAGAACGGCCCGACATCGACGGCATCTACCAGCGGGCCCTCAGCCTGCTCGGCCAACCGGGCGGCTGGCCCCTGACCATGTTCCTGACCCCCGGCGGCGAGCCGTTCTGGGGCGGCACCTATTTCCCGCCGACCGCCCATTACGGCCGTCCCGGCTTCACCGACGTGCTGCGCATGGTCGACGACGCCTACCGCCACGCACCGGAAAAAGTGAAGCAGAACAATCAGGCGCTGACTTCAGCGCTGAACGACATGGCGCGGCCGGCGGCCGGCGGCGAGATCACCACGGGTCTCGTCGAGCGGGCCGCCAAGCGCCTGCTCGAGGAGGTCGATCCGGTTCACGGCGGCATCGGCGGGGCGCCCAAATTTCCCCAGACCATGGCCCTGGAGCTGCTCTGGAGAGCCTATTCGCGAGGCCGGGACCCGGCCTTTCGCGACGCGGTGGTGCTGTCCATGGACCGCATGTGCCAGGGCGGCATCTACGACCATCTCGGCGGCGGTTTCTCGCGCTATTCGGTCGATGATATCTGGCTGGCGCCGCATTTCGAGAAGATGCTCTACGACAACGCCCAGCTGCTCGAGCTCCTGGCCGCCCTGTGGCAGGAAACCAAGGCGCCGCTGTTCGAGCAGCGCGCCGCCGAGACCGCCGCTTGGGCGATCGAGCGGATGGCCGCCCCCGACGGCGGCTTCGCGGCCGCCTACGACGCCGACAGCGAGGGCGAGGAGGGCAAATATTACGTCTGGCGGGAGGATGACATCGACCGCCTGCTGGGCGCCGACGCCGCCCTGTTCAAATCCGCCTATGACGTCGGCCGGCGCGGCAATTGGGAAGGCAAGACCATTCTCAATCGCAGCCACCTGGCCCCGACCGCCGCCGACAGCCCCGGCCCGGTGGCCGATGAAGCGGCCCTTGCACCCTTGCGGGAGGTCCTGCTGCGGGCCCGTGATAAGCGGGTGCCGCCGCTGCACGACGACAAGGTTCTCGCCGACTGGAACGGACTGATGATCGCCGCGCTGGCCATGGCCGGGGCGGTGTTCGGCCGGGACGACTGGATCGCGGCGGCCGGCCGGGCCTTCGATTTCGTGCGCCGGCGCATGACCGTGGCGGGCCGCCTGCGCCACAGCTACCGCGCCGACAAGCTCGGCGAGGTCGCCTTCATCGACGATTATGCGGCCATGGCGCGGGCCGCCATCGCCCTCTACGAGGCGAGCGGCGACGACGCCTATCTGGTCTGCGCCGAAGACTGGGTGGCCGTCGCCGACGGGCATTATTGGGACGCCGACGGGGGCGGCTATTTCTTCTCCGCCGACGACGGCGAGACCCTGATCGTCCGCGGCAAGACCGCCTTCGACAGCGCCACGCCGTCGGGCAACGGGGTCATGCTCGGGGTTCTCGCCAGGCTCCATGCCCTGACCGCCAAGCCCGCCTACGCCGCGCGGGCCGAGGCGCTGGCGGCGGGTTTCGCGGCCGAGGCCGACCGGAACCCGGCGGCCGCTTGCGCCCTGTTGAACGGCTTCGAGACCCTGCGTGACGCCGTCCAGGTGGTGATCGTCGGCGAAGCGGCGGACGAGACCACCCGGCGCCTGCGACACGCCGTGTTCGAGACCAACGCCCCCAACCGGGTGCTCGCCGTGATCGCCCCCGGCGCCGCCCTGCCCGCCGGCCACCCGGCGGCCGGCAAGACCGCCATCGACGGCGCCGCCACGGCCTATGTCTGCCGCGGCCGGACCTGCTCCCTGCCGATCACCGAGGCGGAGGCGTTGCGAGAGGCGCTCATCGAGCGATAAAACCGTCTCCAGCCGTTAAAATACGATGTGTTCATGACGTAATCGTGGAGTGTTGAGTGAAAGCGGATATTTTATCGCTGTCGCCATATGCCGGTGGGACTTGGGCTGAACGGGCGCTAAGCTGGGCTCGACAACCCGCCACTCTCACCCTCAAGGAAGCAAATCAATGACCAAGGCCATGCGAATTCACGAGTACGGCGGACCCGAGGTCCTGCGCTGGGAAGATGTGGAGCTGGGCGCGCCGGGGGCCGGCGAGGTGCTGGTCCGCCATGGCGCTGTCGGGCTCAATTTCATCGATGTCTATATGCGCACGGGGGCCTATCCCCAGCCCGCCCTGCCGGCGGGAATCGGCCTCGAGGCCGCCGGGCTGGCCGAGGCGCTTGGGCCGGGGGTCACGGACCTCGCCCTGGGCGACCGCGTCGCCTATGCGGCGCCGCCGCCGGGCGCCTATGCGGAGGCCCGGTTGATGCCCGCCGCCAAGCTGGTCAAGATCCCCGAAGGGGTGACCGACAACCAGGCCGCCGCCATGATGCTCAAGGGCATGACCGCCGAATATCTGTTGCACAGGACCTATGCGGTCAAGCCGGGCGACACCATCCTGTTCCATGCCGCCGCCGGCGGGGTCGGGCTGATCGCCTGCCAATGGGCCAGGCATCTCGGCGCCACGGTGATCGGCACGGTGAGCACGGCGGAAAAGGCGGCCCTGGCGGCGGCCCACGGCTGCGATCATCCGATTATCGTCGGGCCGGACGGCTTCACCGAGCAGGTCCGCGAACTGACCGGCGGTGCGGGCGTCCGGGTGGTCTATGATTCAATCGGCAAGGACAGTTTCGAGGGCTCGCTGGATTGCCTGGCGCCGCGCGGCATGATGGTCAGTTTCGGCCAGTCCTCGGGCCCGGTGCCGGATTTCAATATCGCCGGGCTGGCGTCGCGCGGCTCGCTGTTCCTCACCCGCCCTTCGGTGATGACCTATACCGCCGGCCGCGAGGATCTGGAAGCCAGCGCCGCCGCCCTGTTCGACGTGGTCGCCGCCGGCCATGTCCGCATCGAAATCAACCAGACCTACGCCCTCGCCGACGCCGTCCAGGCCCACACCGACCTGGAAGCCCGCAAGACGACGGGATCGACTGTGCTGCTACCGGGGTAGGCAGAGGACAGAGAACAGGGATCAGAGAACAGGGATCAGGGATCGGGAATCGGACTCTGAAGCATTCTCCGGCCGATCTTCATCGGGCGGAGAAGCAAGCGAGCGACCGCGAGCCGCCAATCGTTTGGCGGAGCCTGCGTGGCACGCCGCCAAAGGCGGCCAATACAGACTCACGCAGGGAGCCACTAGGCGACCGTTGTTACGTATTCATGGATTCGAAGAACTCGGCGTTGTTCTTGGTGCTCCTGAGCTTTTCGAGCAGGAATTCCATGGCGTCGGAGGCGCCCATGGGCATCAGGATGCGGCGCAGCACCCACATCTTGGCGAGATCGCCGGGATCGACGATCAGCTCTTCCTTGCGGGTGCCCGATTTGCCGATGTCGAGGGCCGGGAAGACCCGCTTGTCGGCGAGCTTGCGGTCCATGACGATCTCGCAATTGCCGGTGCCCTTGAATTCTTCGAAGATGACCTCGTCCATGCGCGAGCCGGTGTCGATCAGCGCCGTCGAGATGATAGTCAGCGAGCCGCCCTGTTCGATATTGCGCGCCGCGCCGAAGAAGCGCTTAGGTTTTTGCAGGGCGTTGGCGTCGACGCCGCCGGTCAGCACCTTGCCCGAGGACGGCACCACGGCGTTGTAGGCGCGGGCCAGGCGGGTGATCGAATCGAGCAGGATGACCACGTCGTGTTTGTGCTCGACCAGGCGCTTGGCCTTGGCGATGACCATCTCGGCGACCTGGACATGGCGCGTGGCGGGCTCGTCGAAGGTCGAGGACACCACCTCGCCTTTGACCGAGCGCTGCATGTCGGTGACTTCCTCGGGGCGCTCGTCGATGAGCAGCACGATGAGATAGACTTCCGGATTATTGGCGGTCACCGCATGGGCGATGTTCTGCATCAACATGGTCTTGCCGGCCCGCGGCGGCGACACCAGCAGGGCGCGCTGGCCCTTGCCGAGCGGCGCCACCAGCTCGATCACCCGGGTGCTCAAATCCTTGACCGTGGGGTCGTTCATCTCGAGAATCAGGCGCTCCTCGGGGTAGAGCGGCGTCAGGTTGTCGAAGTTGACCCGGTGGCGCGCCGCCTCGGGCTCGTCGAAATTGATGGTGTTCAGCTTGAGCAGAGCAAAATACCGCTCGCCGTCCTTGGGTGCGCGGATCTCGCCTTCGACGGTGTCTCCGGTGCGCAGGGAAAACCGCCTGATCTGGCTGGGAGAGACATAGATGTCGTCCGGACCGGGAAGATAATTGGCGTCCGGCGAGCGCAGAAATCCAAAGCCGTCCTTGAGAATTTCGAGCACGCCGTCGCCGAAAATCGCCGTGTCCCGTTCGGCCAGCCGCTTGAGAATGGAAAACATCAGATCCTGCTTGCGCAGGGTGCTGGCGGCCTCGATGCCGAGGTCGTCGGCAAAGGCGAGCAGGTGTTCGGGGGTCTTGAGCTTGAGTTCCTGGAGGTTCATTTGTCAGTCACTTGAGGTGGATGATGGGGCTGGGGCGGGCCCTTCGAGGGCCCGGCGTCACGCCGCTCCGAGATGCGGGGAAACGAGATTGAAGTCGCTCCCTTTAAGGCTGGGAGCGGAAGATTCACCTGGGAAATATATGCGGCGCGAGAGGCCGCGTGTCTCCATAGAACATGGAGCCGGAACACTAACGGCAAGCCGCAAGATCTGTCAAACGAAGAATGCGGAATCTGGGAGTCGCTAGATAGGCTTGACCACGGCGAGGATGACGATGGCGACCATCAGCACGGCGGGTACCTCGTTGATGACGCGATAGAAGCGCTGGCCGTGCCGGTTGCGATCCTCCGCGAAGTCGCGGCGGCAGCGCGCCAGATACATATGACCGACGGCCAGGGTGAGGACCAGGACGAGCTTGACGTAGAGCCAGACGCCGTCGAACCCGATGATGCCGATCAGCCCGGCCCCGAACACGAAGGCCAGGATCATCGCCGGGGTCATGATGGCGCGCAGCAGGCGGCGTTCCATGAGTTTGAGCATTTCCGAGCGCTCCGATCCGGCCGCCGCGTCGCAATGATAGACGAACAGCCGCGGCAGATAGAGCAGCCCGGCCATCCAGGCGATCACCGCGATGATATGACCCGCCTTGATCCACAGATAATAATCAGCCATGGGGGCAGCCGTTAAGCGCCGCCGGGCAGAGCCGCCCGCCCCGGTGAGAACACAGCGCCGCGCCGCCGTCGAGGGTGCGGCGCACCAGATCGGCGAGGCCGTCGATGAAGGCGGCGCCGACGCCCAGGGCCGGGGTGCGAACATATCCGGTGACGCCCGCCGCCTTGGCGATGGCGCGGTATTCGATATCGAGCTCGACCAGGGTTTCCGAATGTTCGGAGACGAAGGCGATGGGCACCACCACCACGGCGAGCCCGGCGGCCCCGGCGCGGGCTAGCTCGTCGACGGTGGACGGGCCGACCCATTCCAGGGGGCCGACCCGGCTCTGATAACACACCGTCCAGTCGAGACCGGGGAATTCCCCGGCCAGGGCGGAGGCCACGGCCGCCGCCGAGCGCTCGACCTGCCAGACATAGGGATCGCCCTTGTCGACGATCTTCTTGGGCAGGCCATGGGCCGAAAACAACAGCCGAACCGGGCCTTTTACGCCGTTCAGCGCGGTCCGGATCAATCCGGCATGGGCCTCGACGAGCCCCGCCTCCGTGGGGTAGCAGCACAGCGCATGGCTCGGCGCATCGAGGCCGACGGCGCGGGCATGGGCCCGCCATTCGGTGATCGAGGAGGCGCTGGTGGTGGTCGAGTACTGCGGATAGAGCGGCAGCAGGACGATCCGGTCGGGGGCGAAATCCTTGACCTCGAGGACCGCTTCCTCGCTCATCGGATGCCAGTAGCGCATGGCGATGAAGCAACGCAGCTCGCCGCGGTCGGCCAGCGCCGCCTCCAGGGCCCGGCCCTGGTCACGGGTCAGGCCGAGAAGCGGCGACGCGCCGCCGATATGATCGTAGATCGCCCGCGCCACGGGCGCCCGGCGGTGGGACACCAGGGTCGCCAGACACCAGCGCAGGGGCTGCGGCAGATCGATGATCGCTGAATCGTTGAACAGGTTGAACAGGAACGGCTGCACCGCCTCGGGCGCGTCGGGGCCGCCGAGATTGAACAACACCACCGCGATCTTCTCGGCCATCCCGCGGCGCCGTCAGGACCGCCAGCCGCGTACGAATTCGACCAGCCGCGCCACATGCTCGGGCGGCGTCGCCGGCACGATGCCATGGCCCAGGTTGAAGATGAAGGGCCCGCCCGCCAAGGCCTCGAGAATGGCGCGGGTCTCCTCGATCATCCGCGCCCCGCCGGCCAGCAGGCAGAGCGGGTCGAGATTGCCCTGCACCGCGCAGTGGGGCTGCAGGGTCCGGGCCGCCCATTGCGCCGGCAGGGCGGCATCGATGCTCACCCCATCGACCCCGGTCTCCCTCACATAGTCAAGCATCATCACCCCGGCGCCGCGGGGAAAGCCGATGATCGGCGCCTCGGGACAGGCCGCACGGACGCCCTCGACGATGACCTTCATGGGGGCAATAGACCAGCGGCGGAATTCGCTCTCGCTCAACACCCCGGCCCAGCTGTCGAACAGCTGGACCACCTCGGCACCGCGTCGCAGCTGTCCGACGAGATACGCCACCGTCGCCGCGACCAGAATATCGATCAGCCGCTGGAAGCTTTCCGGCTCGCGCATGGCCCAGTCCCTAGCGGCGGCGAAGTCGCGGCTGCCGCCGCCTTCGATCATGTAGGTCGCCACGGTCCAGGGGGCGCCGGCGAAGCCGATCAGCGCGGCGTCTTCGGGCAGCCCGGCGGCCACCCGCGCGACGGTTTCATAGACCGGCGCTAGATGGTCGTCGATGCGGTCGAGGCACAGGGCGTCGATGTCGGCGGCACCGGTCAGTGGTGTCAGACGCGGCCCTTCACCCTCGACGAAGGAGACATCAACCCCGAGGGCGTCGGGAATCACCAGAATGTCGGAAAACAGGATCGCCGCGTCCATAGCGTATCGCTTGACCGGCTGCAGGGTGACCTCGGCGGCCATGACCGGATCGTAACACAGCTCGAGAAAGGAACCCGCCAGCCGGCGCAGCGCCCGGTACTCGGGAAGATAACGCCCCGCCTGGCGCATCAGCCAGACCGGCGGCGGCGATCCCGTCTCGCCCCGCAACGCCCGGATGAGCCGCTTATGAGCGCCGGCATGCGGCAAGCTGGATGTTTCGGAGACCATGGCAGACCAATCTGGGAATTCACTCGTCCCGCTTAAAATACGAATATTATTTTATAATAAAAGGTAGTTGTCGTAAGTGGGTGCTGTGGAAAACGGGGTTTGTTGCTTATCCCTGGAATTATCCCGCATGGCGCGCCTCTTGCCTCGCCCGGCGGCGACAGGGTAAGACCCGTGGCATATCTATTGTAGAAGATCGGCCGTGTTGCCTGCCATGGCATGGCTGGCCCCGCGGACAGGACGATCGGTGTGAATGAGGGTAAAGCGGGGATGGTTGCTGGGTTGATGATCATAATCCCCATGATTCACTATGACTCGACCCGCTGTGTGCCGCCCGGCAATCATGGGGTCTGAATCATGGCGAGCGTTGATGATATTCGGGCGATCTGTCAAAACCCCTACTTATCCACGTTTTACGCGGGATTCATGACGCGGATCAGTGTAGAAGGACGGCCATGAAACGGTTTCATCTTCATCTGGTTTCCGACGCCACCGGCGAGACCATCAACAGCGTCGCCCGGGCGGCGATCTCCCAGTTTGAGGATATCGAGGTGATCGAGCATTTTTGGTCGCTGGTCCGCGGCAAGCGGCAGATCGAAGGCGTGCTCGCCGCCATCGAGTCGAATCCCGGCGTGGTGGTGTTCACCCTGGTCAGCCCCGAGCTTCGCGAGGTCCTCGAGGCCGGCTGCCGGCGTCTCAATGTTCCGGCCGTGCCCGTGCTCGAGCCGGTGATTGCCGCGCTGAGCAACTATCTCGGCATCGAATCCCATGATCAGCCGGGCCGCCAGCATACGCTTGACGCGGAATATTTCGACCGCATCGACGCAATGCATTTTGTCCTGTCCCATGACGACGGCCAGTCGATTCATAATCTCGAAGCCGCCGATGTGGTCCTGCTCGGCGTGTCGCGGACATCGAAGACGCCGACCTGCTTCTATCTGGCCAACCGCGGAATCAAGGCGGCGAATGTACCCCTGGTGCTGGGCTCGCCCGTCGGACCGGAAATCGAGGAGCTCAAGAATCCCGTGGTGATCGGCCTGACCACCACCCCCGAGCGGCTCATCCAGGTCCGCCGCAACCGCCTGCGCTCGATGAACCACGACCAAGAGACCGATTACGTCGATCTCAGCCTGGTTCGCGAGGAAGTTCTCGCCGCGCGCCGCCTGTTCGCCAAGCATTCATGGCCGATCATCGACGTCACCCGCCGTTCGATCGAAGAGGTCGCCGCCGAGATATTGCAGTATATCGCCCATCGCCACGGCGGCGAGGTGGTGTTCTCGACCCGGGTCGGTGGCCGCCACGGCGGTGGAAACGCCTGAGATCGTCATGGCCGACGCCCCGCCCCAGCTGGTGTTGGCCTCGAAGAGCGACGCCCGGGCGTCGCTGCTGCGCGGCGCCGGGGTGAGCTTCGAGATCGACGCCGCGCGCATCGACGAGGCCGCCATCCGCCGCTCGCTGCGCGCCGACGGCGGCGATGCGGCCGCCGCCGCCGCGGCCCTGGCGGATTGCAAGGCCCTGGAGGTCTGCCGGCGTCACCCGGGCGCCCTGGTCATCGGCGCCGATCAAATTCTCGATTGCGACGGCGTGTGGTTCGGCAAGCCGACCCATATGCGGCGCGCGCGGGACGATCTGCTGGCCCTGCGCGGCCGCGTCCACCGGCAGCTCAGCGCGGTCAGCGTGGCGCGCGACGGCGTCACCCTGTGGCGTCATGCCGAGGCCGCCCGCCTGACCATGCGGGATTTCTCGCAATCCTTCCTCGACGGTCATCTGGCGGCCCAGGGGGACGGCCTTCTGGCCTGCGCCGGGGCCTATCGGCTGGAAGGCCCGGGGGTCCAGCTGTTTGCCGCCATCGAGGGGGATTATTTCACCATCCTCGGCCTGCCCCTGCTGCCCCTGCTGGGTTTCCTGCGCGAACAGGGTGTCATCGAACAATGATACGGGCCGGCGTCATGGGCTGGCCGGTGGGCCATTCGCTGTCGCCCCTGCTGCACGGCTACTGGCTCGCCCATCATGGCATCGATGGTGATTACCGCGCCCTGGCGGTCGCCCCCGAGGCGCTCGCCCAACGCCTCGCGGGGCTCGCCGACGAAGGTCTCCGCGGGGTCAATCTGACGCTCCCCCACAAGCCGGCCGCCCTCGCCATGATGGCCAGCCTGAGCCCGGCGGCGCGGGCTATCGGCGCGGTCAATACGGTGGTGGTCGGGGCGGACGGGTCGCTCGCCGGCGACAACACGGACGCCTTCGGCTTCATGGAAAACCTGCGCGCCGGGGCGCCCCACTGGTCGGCCGGTTTGGGCCCCGCCGTGGTGCTCGGCGCGGGCGGCGCGGCGCGGGCGGTCTGTCACGGGCTGTTGGAGGCCGGGGCGCCCGAGCTCCGCCTGATCAACCGCACCATGGCGCGGACCGAGGCGCTCGCCGCCATGGATGCCGCGCGGATCACCCCGCGGCCCTGGGCGGAACGGGCCGAGGCGCTCGCCGGGGCCGCCCTGCTGGTCAATACCACGACCCTGGGCATGGCCGGCCAGGCGGCGCTCGACCTCGATCTTGCGGCCCTGCCGCCCGAGGCCCTGGTGGCCGATATCGTCTATGCGCCGCTCGAGACGCCCCTGCTGGCCGCCGCCGCCCGGCGCGGCAACGCGGTGGTCGACGGCCTCGGCATGCTGCTCCATCAGGCGCGGCCCGGCTTTGCCGCCTGGTTCGGCGTCATGCCCGAGGTGACGGCGGGTCTGCGGGCCCATGTGCTGGTTGGTACATCGTGATTATCCTCGGCCTGACCGGTTCGCTCGGCATGGGGAAATCTCACGCGGCGCGGACCTTGCGCCGTCTCGGCGCGGTGGTCTTCGACGCCGACGCCGAGGTCCATTCGCTGATCGGGCCGGGTGGCGCGGCGGTCGCGGCGGTGGCCGCGGCCTTTCCCGATGTCGCGCTGGATGGCGCGATCGACCGGCCCGCGCTGGGCACCCGGGTGTTCGGCGATGACGCCGCCACCGACCGCCTCGAAGCCGTCCTCCATCCCCTGGTGAGGGCTGCCCAGGGCGCCTTCCTGATGGCTGCGGCGGCGCGGCGGCACAGGCTGGCCGTGCTCGATGTGCCCCTGCTGTTCGAGACCGGCGGCGATGCGGCCTGCGATGCGGTTGCGGTGGTCATCGCGCCGGCCTTCCTCCAGGCCCAGCGCGTGCTGCGGCGGCACGGCATGACCGCCGAGCGCCTCGAGGCCATCCGCGCCCGCCAGATGCCCGATCTGGAAAAACTGCGGCGCGCCGATTTCATCATCCATACGGGCCTCGACCGCCGATCCAGCTTGCGGGCGCTGTGCCGCATGGTATCAATACTGACATCCGAGCCTGAACAGGAAGCCGCCTCCGGCCATGCGTGAGATCGTTCTCGACACCGAAACCACCGGCTTCGATCATGCCGAGGACGACCGCATTGTTGAAATCGGTTGCATCGAGCTGATCAACCATGTGCCCAGCGGCGAACATTTCCAGCGCTACCTCAACCCCGAGCGGGACATGCCGCCCGGCGCCTTCGCCGTGCACGGACTGTCGGCGGAATTTCTTGCCGACAAGCCGCTGTTCGCCGATGTGGTCGAAGAATTTCTCGCCTTCATCGGAGACGATGCGCTGATCATTCACAACGCCGGCTTCGACCTCGGCTTCCTCGATGCCGAGATGGCGCGCCTCGGTCGCCCTGCCCTGGCGCGTGACCGCGTGATCGATACCCTGGCGCTGGCGCGCCGCAAGTTTGCCGGCTCGCCGGCCTCTCTCGACGCCTTGTGCCGGCGCTTCGCCATCGATTCCTCGGCGCGGGAGCTTCATGGCGCCCTGCTCGACGCCGAATTGCTCGCCGAGGTCTATCTCGCCTTGATCGGCGGCCGTCAGCCGGGCCTGGTGTTGAGCGCGGCGAAAGTTGCAGCAGTGGAATCCGGTGATCAACAGGCGCGCAGCGCCAGAGCGCCGCGCCCGCACGCGCCAAGCAGTGCGGAAAAAGCAGCCCACGCCAATTTTGTCGCGACGTTGGACGATCCGATCTGGAATCGCTAAGCGGTCGAACTTGCTGGAAAATATTAGGCGTCTGCGGTCGGTTTATCGCTCGCGGCGGCTTTGCTCTGCTGCTGCTGTTGCTGGCGATAGAGCGAGAGGAAATCTATCGGGTTCAGCATGAGCGGCGGAAAACCGCCGTCGCGCGTCGCGTCCGAGAGAACGCGGCGGGCAAAGGGAAAAAGCAGGCGCGGGCACTCGACCAGGAGCACCGGCTGCAGCGAATCCTTCGGCACGCCAACCACTTTGCAGACCGCGCCATAGGTTAAATCGAGCATAAACAGTGTGGTTTGACCATTTTTGCCGCTTGCCGTGATGTGCAGCGAAACTTCATAAGAATCCGCCTGTAGAGCGCGCGCCTGCACTTCGACATTG
>Ga0209554_1002365_pt1 | contig 13053 bp, 19 predicted proteins | sample MarorgKNORR_S2LV_5_FD_188221 | JGI IMG/M metagenome (GOLD analysis project Ga0209554, IMG submission 188221) | Marine microbial communities from the Southern Atlantic Ocean, analyzing organic carbon cycling - Bottom_A/KNORR_S2/LV (SPAdes) (version 2) | ecosystem: Environmental > Aquatic > Marine... | reverse complement strand
TATGCTCATTCGCAGCCGGATGGCTATCACCTTTCACCTGCTAATAGTTCAGCCTATATACTATGTCTCCGGCACGTACTCTTTCAGCAACACTGATCCCGACATCACTGCCAGCTCCAGCAGATTCAACAGATTCATGTTTTATCTGCATCGTTTCCAAGGTGGATGTGAAATCCGTAGTCACCCCCTTGAAATGAAGTGAATCGCCAACTGAAACCTTTTTGGTTGTGATAACTGCGGCCACTCCAATCTTAGTGAAAAAGTGTGATACCTTGCCAACTTCTTCTTGGGCCATGCCTCACCATTCCTTGCTAGGCCTTTAACCTTTGGTCGGAACCGATTTAGCCTAATTATTCCAGTTTGTGCATTGAAACTAACGCTGGCTCAATATTCTTCAACTCATCAGGTACTGTGTGGCCCGAGATAGGAGCGGCCAAAGAGATTCCAGCATCCTTCTTTGCCTTCCAGACCGCGGAATTGAAACCAACCAGAGAATCTGTCATCTTTGTCCACTCCTCAGTTCCGGTCATCGGTATTTCTGGAAAAGTGTCTACATCCACGGCCGATTTCTCATACAAGATTGTTGAAAGATGATGAGTAAAGAATGGACATATTGGGGATAGGATGGACAATAAATCCCTGAAAATACGATGTAACGTCCATGTCGCTGAAGTGTCGCCATTGTACAACCGGGTCTTGCTCATCTCAAGCCAGTGGGATGCAAAGACCCCCGTACTGAATGTCTTGATTCCCTGAGCTGCAGTGTAGATGTCCAACCCTGAATAACCAACTCTGGCTTTTTCCAGAAGATCCGAGAACTCGGCCAGGATCCACTGGTCCTCATTCTCCAAGTTGTCCGGTACCTTGTCCAGATTACCTCCAAAATCAAACTGGGATGCGAAACGGCCTACATTGAAGATCTTGGTAAGAACTCCGAAATAACGTGATTCAATCTGCTCGGGATTGATCTGGAAATCGTCGCCGACCTGTGCATCCGCGGCCTTCCAGAACCGGAAACATTCGGATCCAATTTTCTTGGCCTGAAGCGTCACCTGCTTGCCCCCGGGTCCCCTGATCTTCCAGGAACCGGTCTTTCCACCTGCACCACATTCCAGGACAGACTCGGCATCGATGCCGTTCCCCAGGGACTTGGACATCTTACGACCCCATGGATCCATCCCCAGACCATCGATCCAGATATTCAAGAACCCAGGTTTGTCGAACAGTAAAGCCGATTTGAGGAGAGTATAGTACAACCAGGTCCGGACAATTTCCTTGCCTTGGGGTCTGACTCCTGTCGGGAATGCTTTCTCGAACAATTCCGGGTCTGACAAGTATCCTGAAACATACAAATTTGAATTAGAAGAATCCATCCAGGTATCGAAGACTTTCTCTTCTCCTTCCAGAGTACCCAGTTCTGATTTCAGATCTGAATATTGTCCTAATTCCTTGCGGGAATCACGGTCCAGCACGACTGAACCATCTGGTGGTGAGTCACGCCATGGTTGGACGTAAGTACCATGCGGAGGAGTGACAACTTTGGTCCGGTCTTCAGAGTACCAGATCGGTATTTCAGTATGGTACCAACGACGGCGGCTGACTGGCCAATCAATCGTGATGTTTTCCATCCAGTCCAGAAGGAACTGCTTGTTGCGAGGAGGTACGAAATTTATCTCGTTCGCCAGCTCCCGCATTCGATCCTGAATATGGGTCTGTCTGACATACCATTCCTTCAACAGAATTATCTCGATCGGGTTCTTCCCCCGCTCGGATATCGGGATCTCCTGATCGCGCTCAACTATATTCTCTATTCTACCCGCTTTCTCCAGGATCTCGATAGCCTTGGTTCTGGCATCCACAACCGACATGCCGGCCAATGGCCCTCCGATCTCGGTTATGTTACCCTCCAGATCTATCGCCTGAAAAGGGGGCAATCCCAATTCCCTGAACACCGCAACATCATTCTGGTCACCGAAGGAGCAGACCATCAGAACGCCGGAACCGAACTCCATGTTGACGCTAGGATGGGCCCGGACCTCTACAGTGGATAAGCGGCTGGAAGTGTCGATTGGTAATTTCAGATTCTTGCCCACCAGATGCTGATAACGCTTATCATCCGGATGTACGATAACTATTCCACAGGCGCATATCAATTCAGGCCTGGTAGTGGAGATGATTACTGGAGGATGATCCGGGTCTCCCTCCACGGACCAGCGGACATCCATCAACTGGGTCTTGCGGGGCAGCCGCTCTACCTCTGCCTCAGCTATTGTTGTGCCTTCAACTGGATCATACAGGTTAGGGCGTAGTTCCTCAACTATGTCGCCGCGCTTGAAGAGGTCGATGAAGATCGATTGGGTGACTGCCCGATAATCAGGGGCATCCGTCAGGTATTCCTTATCATAGGCACAGGAGAGTCCGACCCGCTTGGCAATATTCCGCATTTCCTTGGTATACTTTTCGATCTCAGCTCGGCAAATGTCAAGGAACTCGGCCCGTCCATAGGTCTTCATCTTGCGGCCGGTCTTCCTCTCGACCGTGAATTCGATATTGATACCGTTACGGTCGACGCCCCATGGGAAATAGACCTCCTTGCCGATCAACCTCTGGCTACGGGCGATGACATCGATCATCGCATACTGGGCCACCGCACCGATATGCCAGGTCCCTGAAGGATAAGGAGGTGGTGTATCGATGACAAATATCTCCTTCCCTGACTTCGGGTCGAAGGGATATCTCGGACCTCCGGAGAAATGTTCCTCCTGGATCTTCTTTTCAAGATCTATCGTCCAGCGTTTCTCCTTTATCTTCGGCTCGGCCATGGTTGTTGTTATCGGCAGGCCTAGTCTGGCTTTTCTTAAGGTTACTGCGAAGCTCTTTTACTAAGGCGCTATGATGTCAGTTCTCTATGGAATATCCCCGAGATGTGGTGATTGTAGGCGGTGTCAGGACGGCGCATGGCAAATTCAAGGGCGCTCTGTTCAACACCCCTGCTGTAGATTTGGGGGCCATGGCGATCAGTGCCACCCTGGAGCAGACCGGTATTGACGCCAGTATGATCGACGAGGTCATCATGGGCAATGTCCTATCAGCAGGAATTGGGCAACACCCTGCCCGCCAGTCGGCTCTCAAAAGTGGGATTCCGGCCGCAATACCGGCCCTGACGATCAACAAGATGTGTGGTTCTAGCATGAAGGCCATCATGCTGGCCGCCAACTCGATCCGGGCCAAGGAATCAAAGATTGTGGTGGTCGGAGGAATGGAATCGATGTCACGCTCGCCCTTCATAGTGGCCCGGGCAAAGGACGGAAAGGTCAGCATGGAAAAACCGGTTGACAGTATGATGAATGATGGTCTGGTGGATCCTTTCAATGGCATGGTCATGGCCCAGACCGGGAACCGAATCGCTGAACAGTTCGGAATCACCAGGGAGGAGGCAGACCTATTCGCTATTGAATCACATATCCGGGCCCACGGTGCCCACAAGAGAGGAGACTTTGCCGAATACCACATTCCAGTCGAACACGAGAATGGGGTTTTGCAAACTGATGAGGGAATAAGACCAAATTCGAGTCTGGAAGCACTGGCCAAACTCAAGCCGGTATTCGATGAGAATGGAATCGTGACGGCCGGCAATGCCAGCCAGATATCTGATGGAGGGTCTGCCTGCCTGGTGATGTCACGTGAAAAGGCGGATGAACTTGGTCTGGAGGCATTGGCCACGATCACAGGTTACTGCGCGGTCGGAATTGAATCTGCGGATGTGATGTCGGCACCCATACCAACGGTCCAGAAACTGTGGAAGATGCTCGGGCGTGACGGGGAAAAGGACTATGATCTTTATGAGCATAACGAGGCTTTCGCATCCGCCTGCCTGGGTGTGATGCAGGGGCTAGGACTGAAACACGAGAAACTGAATGTTCATGGTGGGGCCGTGGCCATGGGACATCCCCTTGGGGCCACCGGTTGCAGAATCGTTCTGGCGTTGATCCATGCCCTCAGGAGAAAGGGTGGCAAACGCGGATTTGCGACTGCCTGTCTGGGTGGTGGAATGGCCACTGCAATCGAAGTTGAAATATGAATGCTGACCTAAATGGTAAAGTTGTTTTAGTTACAGGAGGGGCTGGTGGAATAGGAAGTGTCATTTCCAAATCATTTGCTGAACAAAATGCAAAGGTTGTGGTTCACTACCATAACTCAAAAAATAATGCTGTTAAAATCGCAAATGATATTGGAGGAACGGCAATAGGTGCTGATCTAACTAATTCAAAACAGGCTACTTCTCTCTTCAACGAAATCCTAGAAAAAGAAGGTAAAATCGATATTTGTGTCGCAAATGCGGGAAATTATCCTCGGGAAAGTATACCTCTATGGGATATTGATGATGGTCGGTGGAGCAATACTATTGCAACTAATTTATCTTTGACTTTTAACACCGCTCGAGAATTTCTAAAGCATGCGTCGAAAACAAAGAAAGGTTCTCTGGTTCTTGTTGGATCGACTGCAGGCATTTATGGTGAAGCTGGACATTCAGATTATGCAGCTGCCAAGGGGGCTATTACTTCTGGATTCTTGAGAACTTTAAAGAACGAAGCTGCACAAATTGGAGATGGCGTTAGAGTAAATGCTGTTGCTCCGGGTTGGACTGTAACACAAAAAAAGATAGAGGAAGGATTGGACCAAAAACATGTCGATAAAGTGATCTCAACAATGGCTTTGAAGAAGCTAGCAACGCCCGAAGATGTTGCCAACTCCATAGTTATGCTGGCGTCTGATTCCCTTTCAGGACACGTTACAGGTCAAATAATAGAAATCGCAGGAGGGATGGAAGGACGTCTGATAACTGGGACAAAATAGGTTTCAAGAATCTTTTAATTGGAAGTATTGTTTTTTCATTAGTTTTAGCTTGGATTATAGCTTTCGTCTACAACATTAATTTCAATCTCGTGATTTTTGTAGTTGTTCAAATGGTTGTTATCATCGCAGTGACTATGATTTGGCCTGCACTTAATTCGAAATAAGCATAAATAGGAATGATTTAATTTTAATTATTGTGGAAGAAACTGTCAAGAAGGTCAGACGCCATGATATCGACTGGCTTCGAGTTATTTTGTTTGGACTATTGATTCCCTTCCACGTTGCTATCGGCGTCTATTGGAATCTCTACGGAGACGAAGTGAACCCAAACGTGGCCAGCCTAGATAACGAAGAGAGGTGGGAAATCGCTGAGGAAGGTAACGACTACACTACCGACTCAGTGGATTTCACAAGCATGGTATTGCACTGGATGCACCAGTGGAGATTAGCAGCGCTGTTCATGATCTCGGGAATGGGGACTGCATTCGCCTTCAAACGGCGGACTTGGAAGGTATTCCTCAAGGAAAGGGTCAAACGACTGCTCGTCCCGATGTTCTTCGGAGCATGGACAATGGGTTTTGCCGGGGCAGTTATTCTAGGAGAACATGAGGACACGAGTCCATTGGGCCTTGTATTCGGATTCCTAGTCGGCATCATATGGAGGTCTCTCGTCTTCTGGGTCCCTGTCATTGGCAAACTCATAGCCCTTGGCCATCTATGGTTCCTGTGGAACCTGTTCCAGTACTCTGTCTTGCTCACTCCGGTCTTCTATGTGGTTAGGAACTATCCAGACGGCAGACTGGCACGATTCCTGCGTTCATTCTTCACCCTACCTGGTGGAATCGGAGTGTTCGTGCTGCTTCCGCTAGTTCTAGTTCTGATCGAGGTGCTATTCAAACCCTGGTTCCCAGGTTTTATCGGGGTCGGGTACGAGTGGTTCTGGTTCTTCACCTTCTTCGCCTTCGGTTACATTTGCATTACCGCCAAGGACGAGTACTACGAGTTCATCGAAGGGCGCAGAATGGTGATTACTGCCCTCACTCTGTTATGGACAGTTACCTTTGTATGGCTGCGATTCGAACAAGCTAGTACAGGCATCCCTTACGTCGATGGTGGGTGGCTGAAGAACGAAATAATCCACAACAGGATGACACTCCTGGCCTGCGTAATCCACAGCTTCCACGCATGGTTCTGGTGTCTCGCCGTGTTCTCCTGGGGTGCGCACCTGCTAAACAAGCCCAGCGGGAACTTGGCCTACCTCAACCAAGGAGTATACCCCTTCTACATCGCCCACATGCCGCTGACCTTCGCGGGCCTCATACTGGCTACCAACCTCGGGCTTAGGGACTACCCTGCAGTGATTCTCGGCACGGTTTTCGTGGTCCTGGCCTGCTGGATCTTTTTCGAAGGCGTGCGACGCACTAGAGTTACTCGCTTCCTGTTTGGCATAAAGGAAAGAAAGACTGTGACACCAAATAAGCTGGAAAAGCCTCCTGAAACTATATAGGTTTATCGACGAAAACTAACGCCAGTCCTTATATAGAGTCCGTTTCTGCGAGCGACCCTACATTCGCGCAACCAGACGTTTAGGGCAATTATCCCTATACCTTGCGAGGCACTTGTTCTCGATGAGAAACGGCGTCACGGTACGATGTGTAACATGTGGGAAACTACGCCTGATTTCGATTCCGTTAGCAACGGTTATAGATTTCTGGAGAGAAGACAAAATGCCAAGGCATAACAAACCGAACCGCGGATCCATGGCTTACAGCCCTCGAAAGCGAGCACGCTCCGAGACGCCCCATATCTCTAGCTGGGCTGCTAGTGATAGTGAGAAACCAAGGATTCAGGGATTCGCTGGATACAAGGTTGGTATGAGTCATATCATGGCCATAGATTATCGAAAGAGATCGACCACTGCCGGGCAGGAAGTGAGGATGCCCGTGACTGTGGTGGAAGTTCCACCCATGAAGGTTGTTGCTGCACGTGGCTATGTCAAGGATACTTATGGTCTGAGAACCCTGACTGAGGCCTGGGACGAGAAATTGGATCCAGAGCTGGAACGTCGAATCCCCCTACCCAAGAAGCATGACGCCAAAGCTGCCTGGAAGAAGATGAAGGATGGTGATCTGGAAGGTATCAGATTATTGATCCAGACCCAGCCCAAGATGGTGGCCGGGATACCGAAGAAGAAACCGGAAATCATGGAGATGGCTATCGGGGGCGGTTCAATGGATGATCAAATGGCCTTTGCCAAGAAAATGCTGGGCAAGGAAGTGACGATCAATGATTTTGCGAGTGATGGAGAGATGCTAGATGCCGTGGCTGTGACCACAGGATATGGTTTCCAGGGTCACGTCAAACGCTGGGGAGTCAAGCTACTTACCCACAAGAACTCGAAACATCGCAGAATGATCGGTAATCTGGGCCCTTTCAGTCCTGGTTACGTCGTATCTACCGTGCCCCAGGCCGGGCAGACCGGATATCATCAGCGTACCGAATACAACAAGAGATTACTGAAAATCGGGGACAACCCGGATGAGATTAATCCAAAAGGAGGTTTTCTGAATTATGGATTGGTTGGTGGGACCTATGCGCTTCTTCATGGTTCATTGCCTGGACCTAGCAAGCGCCTCATACGTTTCAGGAAGGCTGTGAGATTCCACGGTAAAGCCACAGATGCAATTGTTGCACCAGAGATAACAATGGTCTCGCAAGAGAGCCATCAGGGAGTGTAGAATGAAAGTTCCTATTTATTCAATGAAAGGTAAAGCTTCGAAAAGCTCGGCCACACTTCCTCCGGCGTTTGAAGAACCTGTGAGACTGGACCTTATTCGAAGGGCTGTCAAAGCTGCTCGGGCCAATCGCAGGCAGGCCTATGGGGCTTCACCACAGGCAGGTTTCCGGCATTCCGTATCATGGCCTGGTAAAGGGCGGGGTATGGCCCGTACTCCCCGTAAGAACGGGGGTAGTGGACGTGGTGCAGAGGCTCCGAATACCGTTGGAGGTAGACGAGCTCATCCGCCCAAGGTCGAAAAAGAGTGGGACCAGAAGATAAATGCCAAGGAAAGGAAGAAGGCCTTCCGTTCCGCTTTGGCCGCAACTTCACAAGAATCCTATGTGAATGCCAGGGGGCATACCATCCCTGATAAGGCCACATTGCCTTACGTGATCGACAACAAGATTGAGAATATTGCTGGTGATCACGAGAGTGAATCCCTAACCAAACGTGCAATGTCACTATTGGATGGGCTGGGAATTGGAGATGATGTTGAACGGGCCGCTTCCGGAAGAGGAATTCGAGCTGGGAAGGGGAAGCGACGTGGACGAAAATATCGCAAACCACGATCGGTCCTGGTCGTACTGTCTGAGAATAACGGCTCCGAGAGGGCCTTCCGTAACCTATCTGGTGTGGATGTCACCACAGCCAAGGAACTTAACACCGAACTTCTGGCGCCCGGTGGCGACCCTGGAAGGTTAGTGGTGTTCAGTAAGGCTGCTGTATCAGCCTTGGGAGAACGGCTATGAGTGACCATAAAATAATCCTCAGCCCCCGTTCCAAGGAAAGAGCATTGTATATGCTTGAACAGAACAAATTAGAATTCTATGTTTCCCGAACTGCGTCTAAGCCCGATATCAGGGGAGCAATCCGTTCTCTCTTCCAAGTGGAAGTGAGCAAGGTCAACACCCGAATTACCAAAGAAGGTAAACTGGCAATCGTCAAGCTCGCGGAAGGTCATTCTGCAGAGGACCTGAGCAATCGGTTAGGAATATTGTGATAAAATGGGAAAGCGAATCATACCCAGGAGACGCGGACGGGGGCATCGTTGGAAAGCTCCAGATAACCGTTTCAAAGGAGATGCCAGACATCCGAGATCTAAATCTTCAAATGGTAAAGTTATTGAACTTCTGCACGACCCTGGTAGGACTGCACCTCTTGCCAAAATTTCTGACCAAGATGGAACTTATACTATGATTGCGTTTGAGGGTATGCATGTAGGGCAAGATATTGCTGCAGGCCATGGTGCTGAAATTGATATTGGAAATACCTCATATGTTGGTTCAATACCTGAGGGAACTAAAGTTTATAATATAGAAATGCAACCTGGAGATGGGGGGAAAATGGCCAGAGCTGCTGGTGAAGCTGCAACCATTATTTCGCACGGTAAACAGACTACTACTATCCGATTGCCTTCTAAAGCTCAGAAAAAATTAGACAACATGTGTCGAGCAACCATTGGCTCTGTAGCTGGTTCTGGACGCGGTGAAAAACCTATTGCAAAAGCTGGAAAGAATTTCTATCGTACTCGATCCCGACCTAAGGTTTGGCCAAAGGTAAGGGGAGTTGCTATGAATGCTGTCGATCACCCTCACGGTAGTGGACGAAAACAAACTGTTGGTGTTCAATCTACCGTTTCCAGAAACGCACCGCCTGGTCGTAAGGTCGGAAACATAGCTGCCAAACGAACCGGAGGTAAGCGCTAATGGCCCGTAGAGCCAAGGGACTTGCAACGCCAAAGGCTGCAAGAAGAAGAGAGAGAAAGAGAAAGGCAGGTATTCAGGTACGTCGCAAGAAGGAATTCACGTACCGTGGATTGACCATAGACAAACTTCAGGAATTGGACTTCGAACAATTCATGTCAGTGCTCCCTGCTCGACAAAGAAGATCCTTCAAACGTGGCTTGAGCCAAGAGCAAGCCAAACTAATTAACGATTCTAATCAAACACCTGAGAAAGTCATCCGAACACACCGTCGTGAGATGATCATCATTCCTCAGTTCGTAGGAAGGAAGTTTGCTGTCCATAACGGGAGGGAGTTCGTTGACATCGAGATCTTACCCGAAATGATTGGACTGTACTTTGGGGAATTGGCCCCCACGAGAACATCCCCAACCCACAGCGGTCCAGGGGTCGGCGCTACCAAGTCGTCGAAATTCATGCCGTTGAAATGATATCATGAAAGGTTTCTCGTTCCCGTATGATCCTGAAATCCATGCTGCGGCTCGCGGCACTGGACTTAACATATCTCCCAAAGCGGCCAGAGAGGTCTGCAAGGCCTTGAAAGGCATGGACTTGGAAAAGGCCAAAAACTATCTGGGAAGAGTTATCGAGATGGACCAGGCAGTACCGTTCAAACGCCACGATGGGAAGGTCGGTCACCGCAGAGGTAAAGGCATGTCAACCGGAAGATATCCGGTTAAGACGGCAGCCGCCATACTCAAGGTAATCGAATCTGCTGGTAACAACGGGGAAGCTATTCACATCGATATCGAGAACTGGAGAATACTGCACATTGCAACTTCTCGAGGAACCAGTTTCGAGAGCAGATTCCCAAGAGCCAGAGGCAGGGCCACTCCCAAAATGCGCGAAAGTGCCAATGTCGAAGTAGTTCTGGAGGAAATCAAATGACCGTTGCCAAGGATTTGATAAAAGAACGTGTACGCCGTGTCCAGGTTAACCAGCATGTCCAAGAAAAGACTGCCAGAGCTGGTTTTGGTGGGCTATCCATACAGAGAACTCCACTCGGAACACACATCCGGATATCTGCCGAAAGACCTGGTTTGGTTATCGGTAGGAAAGGGGGAGATATCCAGAGGCTGACCGACGAGTTGGAAAGAAAATTTGGATATGAAAACCTGCAGGTCGAGGCTGTCGAAGTGAGTAACTTTGCCTTGAACCCCTTGATCATGGCCTCTAAAGTGGCCAATGCTTTGGAAAGAGGATGGAACTATCGCAGAGCTGGTAATTCAATGTTACAACGTATAATGGACTCTGGAGCACGGGGGTGCCAGATCACGATTGCTGGTAAATTGACTGGATTGAGACACCGGACCGAGAAATTCGTTTCTGGGCATATCAAATTCTGTGGTGAACCGGCTCTTCAATTGATGGATGTGGGTATTGCACAGGCCAGACTGAAACCTGGGACCATAGGCGTCAAAGTGGCGATCATGCGCCCCGGTGCCAAATTGCCAGATGAGATTGAGATTGTGAAACGGGAGATACCGGCCGAGACCGATGAAGAAAATGATGAAGAGGTAGAAATTGAGACTTCTGAAGAGAAAACTTCCAATACGAAAGAGGAAACTGTTGAAGAGAAAGAGGCCAAAACTGATGATAAAAAGGAGGGTAAGAAGAAATGAGTCTCAAGAAACCTTCCGAGATTAGAGAAATGCAACCTGAGGAAAGAGATTCCCTACTTAAGGAACTCCGATCGGAACTGATGAATGAGAGAGGAATCTCATCTATGGGAGGGCAACCAACCTCTCCTGGTAGGATGAGGGCCATCAAGAGACAAATTGCGAGGATTATGACTATTGAACACGAAATTGAATTGGATGGTGAGAACAATGGTTGAGATTGACCCCTTGACCGGCCTTCCAAAAGAACTACTTGCAATGGAAGAGATTGTAAGGGAGCAGCAATCGATTAAGATTAGTATCGAAAAACGTCGCTACGGAAAAAAGGTCACGATCATAGAAGGTATTGGAAAGGGAGTTGACATCAACGACCTTGCAAGGCAGCTGAAGACCAAATGTGCAACGGGTGGAACGGCAAAAGGGGGAGTCATAGAACTCCAGGGAGTTCACACCAAGAAGATCAAGGAAGTCCTTTCTGACATGGGTTTCCCTATAGAGGTGGAATAAATGGACGGTAGAGTAGAATTGATTGGGGAGCACGTCGAGGTATCTTATCATACCGATCCAAGTTTGTGTGGAATTTCTGGAATAGTGATTGATGAGACGCGTGAGATGCTTGTTATAAGATCAAACGGATCCAAAAAGAACGTCAGTAAACGCCCAGCTAGGTTCGTATTCAAGGATGGGGAATTGATAGGCAAAAAGATTGCATATCGACCTCAGGACCGAATCAAGAAGGTGAAAGCATGAGCAAAAACAAACCCCGGGATATCGGTATAGATATTGATGCACCAGCAAATCCATGGGATGGGGATCCAAACGATCCGTTCTACGGTACGCTTCCTGTGCGTGGACAGGTCCTAAGAGGGACTGTGCTAAGAGCTAAGGCCCAGAAAACCGTCGTGGTTCAGGTCAACAAAATGAAATATGATACCAAATACGAACGATACTCGCGTAGTTCATCGAAGATTAATGCCCATAGCCCAGCCAGTGTAGGGGCTGCCGAAGGCGACAACGTCACGATGATGGAATGTCGGCCCCTGTCAAAGACCAAGTCTTTCGTTGTTATTGAAAGGAGAGACCCATGAAAGGAATCGCAGGCCGCCAAATGAGAGGTCTGCCGCAAGGTGCCAGGATTAATTGCGTGGACAATACTGGAGCCAAGATCGTTGAGATCGTCACGGTCCTGAATTACAAGGGTGTGCACCGTAGATCTCCAGCCGCTGGTGTCGGAGACATGGTTGTTGCTTCCGTGAAGAAAGGAACACCTGAGATGCGCCGCCAATTGGTTCGTGCCGTGATCGTGAGATGTCGCAGACCTTATCGTAGAGCTGATGGGATGATGATCCAATTTGAGGACAATGCAGCCGTTTTGACCAATGAACTCGGCGAGACCAAGGGAACTGGGATCAAAGGCCCTGTTTCAAGAGAGGCCGCTGAGAGATGGCCCCGGATCGCCGCCGCGGCGACAACTATTGTATGAGGATTATTATGAGTTCAAAACAACCCCGAAAACAGAGACTGGCCCATTACACGGCCCCCAATCACCGCCGGCATCGTGAGATGTCCGCACCTATAGACCGTGGGCTACGTAAACGTCAACTGTCAAGAGGGTTCATGTATCCCAGAGCCATTCCGGTAAGGAAGGGTGACCGGGTAATGATTGTCAGGGGCGAAGGCAAGACCGGTTCAGCTTCCAAGATCGCTAAGATCGATCGTAAGGCTCGTAAGGTATACGTCGAAGGATTTACCTATTTCAAATCCGATGGTACCGAACTTCAGAGACCTATCGACGCTTCTAATCTGGTCATTATCAATCCGGACTGGTCCGACGTCCGAAGAAGGAAATTACTCAATCGGGTTAACGAATCGATTGAATGGACTGATGAGGTCGTGTCGGAGTTAGAAGCTGCCGAAGACGAATATGAGATAGAGACCCTAGGTCCATTTGAGGAAACTGAGGAGGAGGGCGAAGAGACTCCCGATGAAGGATCAGACGAGGTTGACTATGATAGCATGACGGTTCCACTGTTAAAAGAGGCTTTGAAGGAACAAG
>Ga0209554_1002362_pt1 | contig 13058 bp, 13 predicted proteins | sample MarorgKNORR_S2LV_5_FD_188221 | JGI IMG/M metagenome (GOLD analysis project Ga0209554, IMG submission 188221) | Marine microbial communities from the Southern Atlantic Ocean, analyzing organic carbon cycling - Bottom_A/KNORR_S2/LV (SPAdes) (version 2) | ecosystem: Environmental > Aquatic > Marine... | reverse complement strand
CCCACGTCAGTCGGCACTACCAGCGTCCGCGAGGCCGCGGAACCCGCCTCCGACGCGGTCGCCTCCAGGGCCTCTACCCGTCGTCCGGCTAAGGTGACGGAGTACCCTTCTTCCAACAGAGCTAGCGCGGTCCGGTTACCAATTCCGGTTCCCGCCCCGGTAATGATGGCCACCTTTCCCAGTTCGCTCATCGGTCATTGGCTCCAATACGCTGCGCTTCGCTTTGATGTGACCTTAAGTTAACCCACCCGCCTACGCCTTCAGTATCTCCCGCCGTGACAATACCCGCTCCATCAATGGGCGCATGCCCACCTCGCTGGAGATGGCCAGGGATTCGTCCAGCATGGTTAGCGATGTGCTTGAAGAAGAGGGGCGTCAAAACGAGGCTAATCGCCGTCAATGAAGAAAGTCCCACCCAATAATTTGTTTCCGTCCATAGTAAACACACAAGGGTCGGTACCAGTGCAAATCGTAAACCAAAAACCGAAAACGGAGCCGGGATCTGCCGTAGCAGTAACGGTAACAACAGTTCCCTCTTCAAAGAGTGCGGAACACTCCAATAATCCATCGGCTGGGCATACAATTCCCACCGGACTACTGACTACAACCCCGGTTCCACCAAACGGACCCCCGGAATCAATGCCCAAAACGAGGCCGAACATCACCGGCGCAAGCAAAGCGTCGATTATCTTTTGGGCGCTAGCAATCGACTCATCCGCATCGTTTTCACTTATTTTGGTTGGGTGCTCCCAGAATCCCGGTCGGCAGCGGTTAAGTAAGCAAGGGCGTCTTTGTTCTCCGGATCAAACCGAAGGACATTTTGGGCGCGGTCTCGGACTACTGCCCAGTCTGATTGGGCGACAGCTTCATCAGCTTCATCCAGGAGTAGGTCTATCCGCCTTTGTATGCGCTAGCTGGCCATGATGGGGGAATATTACGTCGGAGTGGAACGCTTGTCCACCGCGGTAAGGACTACGTTATCTGACTGCTAGATCCAGTCCGCGACCCTTTCGGCGATCATGATGGCCGTGGCGTTGGTGTTGGCCCGTACCACGTCGGGCGCAATAGACAGGTCCGCAATCCTGAGCCCCTGTAGTCCCTTGACCCGCCCATACTGGTCAACCACCGCCATAGGGTCGGAGCCGGGACCCATTTTGCACGTTCCGGACGTGTGATAGGTGGTGTTCACGTTTTGGATCAACCAAGTGTCCAGTGCTTCGTCCGAGGCCAGGTTCTCTTCGGTTGGCGCCAACCAGCCTTCAATCAAGGGCTCTAATGCCGGGTGAGCCAGCAACTTTTGACAGATCCGCATCGCCTCACGCAGCCGCTGCAGGTCCCGGGGGTCTTCCAGGTACCGATAGGAAAGGTGAGGTTTGTCGTGGGGTTCGCCGGATACCAGACTCAACTCACCGGCGCTGAAAGCCGCTTGTAGAATGCAAGTAAGCCGCAGGCCGGGTTCGCGGGATTTCCAGTCTCCTCCCAGCGGGTCTCCGGACGTTGGTCCGCCAAAGTTGGAAGGGAAAATTTGCATGTCGTTGCGCAATTGCGAGCCTCCAGCCGTGTATCGGAGACCGGCCTGCATCCGGGGACCCTCGATGTCCAGATGAACGCCATCTTTGACGCCCAGTTCAACATAGATCAACGGATGGTCCCGCAGGTTCTGGCCCACTCCCGGCAGTTCGCAGACCAAGGGTATTCCCAGGTTGCGTAAATGGCTTCCGGGGCCTATCCCAGACAGCATCAGCAATTGCGGTGACGCAATTCCGCCGGCGGCGAGGACGATCTCTTCGCCTTCCACCGTGAACTTGCGCCCTCCGCTCTCGACATCCACGCCTGACGCTCTTGCACCGTCGAACACGATGCGCGTGGCCAGCACGTTAGGTTTAATCGTCAGGTTCAACCGGTAGCGTACCGGGTCTAAATAGGTAAGGGCGGTGCTCATGCGGATGCCGCCGGCATTGTTGACCGGCACCGGACCCACCCCGGTAGAATCAGGGTGATTCATATCTGGGTCTTCGGGGTACCCGGCCGCGACGCATGCGTCGTAGAACGCCGACTGGAACGGGTGCCAATCAGTTGGCTTGTCCCGCCGGATAGGTATGGGTCCATCGCTCCCGTGGAAGTCGTCCCGAATGTCTGCATCGGATTCCAGCTTCCGGAAAAATGGCAGAACGTTTATATAAGACCACTGGTCATTACCCAAGGCGGCCCAAGAATCGTAGTCTTCGGGAAGGCCCCGCAGGAAGACTTGGCCGTTAATCGCGCTGGAGCCACCGACCACTTTGCCTCTGGCTATTTGCAAAGGATTGGTCTGGCCGGACGCTCCGGAGGCTTGGTAAGCCCAATTGAAAGCCGAGTGGGGAGTTCCAGCATCCAGATTGAAGCCGTTCTTCAGCTCGTCGGGTAGGTGCTGAATCTCAGGGTAATCGGGGCCGGCTTCCAGGAGTAGTACAGACCGTTTGGGGTTTTCGGACAAGCGGGCAGCAAGCACGCACCCCGCCGAACCGGCGCCGACTATGACAATGTCGTACTTCAAGAATCGCTTCCCTTGATTAATAGACTTTTCTAAGCATGAGCGCGTTAATTGCCTTCCGATTTACTCAATCGCCCCGCTCTCATAATGTAACAGCTTGTAGGTTCAGCCTACCGCCATCGCGCTGTTTAACCAGGTTTAAATTATCTCCTTGCAAATCTGGCCGCCTTTGACCACCAACCGGATGTTGTCGGCGTTCGCTAGCAGACCAATGTCGCTGATAGGATCGCCTGCGACGACGATCAGATCTGCCTCCATGCCCACGTTCACCGACCCGATGCGGTCTTCCATCCGAAAAAGTCGGGCGTTAGTTTGGGTAGCGCTCACGATGGCGTTCATCGGCCCCACCACCTTGGATTTCAGTAGTAACTCTTCACCGCGCCCGGTCTGCCGGGCACCGAGGATGTCTGATCCAGAACCCATTGATACCCCGGCATGGGCTGCTACCTCCACGCTCACCGGCATCGCGGACCTAACCTGTTTAAGCTTCATTTGCCCGTAATGGGGAACTTCTCCAGCGTCGGCTGCCCGGGCCAAGAATTCCGCTACCAACAGAGTCGGAACCATAAACGCCTGTTGCTCCACGATGCTCTTGGCCGTGGCTTCATCCAGGATGCTTCCATGTTCTATTGAGCGCACCCCAGCGGCTAGGGCGTTATTGATTGATGGTGAAGTGTGGCAGTGAGCAATCACGTATTTCCCCGCCATTCGGGCTTCATATACTGCAGCCTGCATTTCCTCTACGGTGAACTGAACGCTTTCGAGCTCGTCTAGCGGAGACATGATGCCCCCGGAAGCCATTAATTTGACATGGAAGGAACCTAGCCGAAGTTGCTGTCGCGCGGCACTACGCACTTGATCAGGTCCATCAACCAGCACCGGCGCCGCCAAAATTCCGGGGACGGACCGGATGGGTGCTTCATCATAGCGGCCGCGCCGGTCGCCATGCCCTCCGGTCATGGAGAGATGCGAGCCAGAAGGGAGTACCCGTGGACCCTTGATGAGCCCCTGATCAACGGCTCTAGCGAAAGCCGGATCCAAGCCCCCCGCGTCTCGGACAGTGGTGAACCCCTCCAATAGGGCAAGCTCAATGTTTTCTACGACCTGGATGACGTAGGTGGTCAGGTTATCCTCGGGCGACCGGTTGGCAACCGCGTTGATCCCGACTTGGCCAAAATGGACGTGGGCATCGGTCAGGCCAGGCATCAAGGTATGGCCATCAAGTTCAATCACACGCCCGCTCGTAGGAAGCGGTGTATTATCTGCTGGGCCGACCATTTGAATGAGACCGTTTTCTACCAGGACGCTGGTCCGGGGCTTGGGATCGGCGCCTGTACCGTCGATAACGGTCGCGTTATGAAGCAGCAAAGTAGTCATATCCGTTGTCTTCTCCGGGTATTAGGGCTGATCTGATTCGTAGATTCCTATGAAACCACTACGGTCGTGCCTTAGTAGGGCGATGATTCCGTCGCCACCGGTTAGCATTTTTTGCTGGCTAACTATAATCGCATTCGGCGGTCACGGGATCATCATGCCGCTGCCTGCCTCGTTGTTCAGGTACGGTCAAGTCCGTGAATACCGCGGTATTCGACTGGCGACGGTTGGTCCCACCCTTCAAGCAGTTCAGGCTGGGGTTGGTAGACCTCTACGCCCAAAGGACGACAAGTGGAAATAGGATCAGCGGCATCTGATCCCCAGGCTGGAACCGATAGATCGCCCTGGGGACAAGTGGAGATAGCGCATAAGAGGTCTATCTCGGCGAAGAACTCAAAAAAATCGCCCTGCTTCGCCGGAGAAGGTTTCACAAAATAGCGGTGGTCCTTGGTCAATCCGGTTACCTGAAAAATGTTAAGAACATCGTGGACATCGGTCTCGGTGAGGTGAAAAGGAGCGATAGCCCGCACCAGGTTGGAGTGACAACTGTAGTCGAAGTCTTCTCCGTTCAAAATCTTGTGTACGTACGGATCACAGCGCGTCCCCAGCAAGTCGTGGCAACCGGCGCCGTCTTCGTCGATTTGGTAGTCGACGGTGTCGTTGGTGATGGTAACCATAGGCCGAAGATACGGTAAGGAGGACCACAGTCGGTCAAAAGTCGTAACGTGAGCCCGATGGAGTTGCTTGGTGCGGGCCGCCCAGAACCGTTCTCGGGGATTGTGAAGGCTCCAGGCGTTGAAGTCGGCCACCTGTGGCCCTTCCACCACAATGACGCGGCATATCTGCCCGGCGCGGAGCGGCCAGGCTTTACCAGAGCGGATTGGAACGATGATTCGGTCGATTAGGGTCCGTTTATCTGTGTGGGAGGCCAAGCGGCCGTAAAACTCCCGATCAACTTCGATGGGGCTACCGGGCTTTGGCTGGTAAATCACTCGCGGTGCTGCCATAGAACCCCCCAAGGGACTTATCGGACCGATCAGCGGGATTCTAGAGTACCACAGGACATGGTAAGGGACCGATAACGTTCTTAGTGACCGATGCCCCGGCTGGACGGTCAGGGGGACGGCAGAGCGGATAAGGTAGGAGTTCAACCCCCTTCATTCACAGGACTTTTTCGATACCAACTCATTTTCAATGTTGAACAGATAAGCTGTGTCGCCATCGTTATCCAGGACATTCCTGCCTGACCAATAGAGCTTCGCTTTTGTGTTCGGCCCTTTGGTGCCAGCTAAAACTTCCACTGATGATGCTCCCTTCAATATGAATCCCGGAGGGAAGTCCATCACCGCCTTCCGTCCATCGTCCTCAATATGCCATCCGGTGAGTTCCACTTCCAGATGGCCATCGTTCTCGATCCTGACGGACTCCGGTTTGGACCGGCAAGATATGGATGCTATCTTCACAGACCTGTCGGATTCAGTTCTGGTTTGAGCAGACCCCTGGACTGGGTCGGGTACAGGAACTCGCTGGGTAGGTGCCCCCTGGGAGGCCCGTGAATAGGTGCTTACAATACCACAGGTGTCGAGCATCTGAGAGAGTGCCTGCCACTCTTTTGGTGTGACAGTGAGTCCCCACTCCACCTTGATCCTGATCCAATCTTTGGCGTACTCGCACCAATAGCCTTTGTTGCTAGGTTTCCACGCCTCGGGTCCTTTTGCTCCTTTTTGGCGATTCGCGGAAGCGGTAACCGCGATCAAATGATCAGGATCATCCATATCGTTTGCGTAGGCCTTTCGTTGGTTTGTATCCCAGGCCCAGGCACCGGAGAGGTGAGCGTTCTTTAAGGGCACCATATGGTCTCCATCTAACTTAGTAGCATCTACAACCTGGTGTCCCGTATACGGGTCTATCCATTCGCCTCCTGCTACCTGGCACCGGCGGTCGGTCTTGAACTCGACTGGGGACGCTGATTCGTCTATCAATACTTCATGGCGGGTGTTCTGGCAATCACCGTCTGTGTCCGTCCAATGTCTCCAATCCTTCCGGTCGTAGCCAGGTATATTTGGAGGTACATCAGATATCATCGGCCTGACTAGGTCCTCGGTAGAAGAGTTTTGATCGACGGCGGCACCGGTCTGGACAACAATTGGTGTCGGAGTAGGCGTCTCTCTCTCATGACTAACCGGAGTTGGTGATGGGCCAATACACCCAAGTGAAAACAGTGAGAAGCATAACGGGAGCCAGACCATCGTTGCTTTAATCATTGATCTTTGTGCGGAGACTGCCTCATTCCGGGGTTCGGAGATAAGACTTCCGGTGTGCAACCTATCCCAGCCATGCGAGCGGCGGACCAGTTCAGCTCTTAGTATTCAGACGGGAGTCGTTAAGGATAGGTTGACGGAGTGTTCTGAAGCCTTACTGTCCAGCCTGTCCATTCGATATGCGGCCTACTCGAGTTCTACTTCGGCGATCGCAATACCACTTTCTCCGGCCACTGAATAGAGCAGATAGACGTGGTCGTCTTCTACGAAGACGGCCGGATCGCGTAATTGATTCACGTGGCCATACGCAGTGCTGCGCACAGAGGGTTCCAATGGCGCATCGGCGCCTTCCCATCGACGTTCAGGACGCAGTACCTCTATGGCTTCGGTCTCCTTCCATGCCTGCCATCCCACCGACAGATCGATCGTGCTCAGCAAGATCCGTTCTGGGATGTCACCCACCCGGGTCCAAAACACGTGCAGTATGCCATTCCTTTCCAACAAAGCGGAGTGCCGCATATCTCTGTTGAACAATAACGGGCCTTCTTCAAATGGTGACAGACCATCCTTGGACCGATAGAACTGGCCTGGCATGACCATAGCGTAAGTGTAATCAGCATAATTGAAGGTTCGGAAATAACTCCTGCCAAGAATCTCTGGTCGGGCTGCGAAATGGACACCGTCTGTAGACCTAGCTATCCGGGTTACTTGATCCCCAAGCCCCTGAAGCCCGTGAAAGTACATCACTATAGTCTGATTCTGGGAGTCAACGTGTACGTCGGGTGAGGCGATGTGAGGAGTGGTCAATTCCGTAAGGAGATCGTGCGACAGAGCGTCAGGCCCTCTTGACGATTCACGGCGTATCCTCAGTTCCTCGACTGCTTCCGCCGGGGCATCCGGTGGCTCTGTGAGGAAGTGGGACTCGGCAAGTTGTAGGCTGCCGGGCTGATAAACTTTCCAGGGTCCCCGAAGATCATCAGCATAGGCTAGTCGGATATAGCTCCCTTTGTGATCAGCGAAATACAGGTAGTAGGTCCCAAGCCTAGACTCCACCCAGTCCGGCACGCGGATCAACGACGGGCCTTGGATGTTCTTCCCGATACTCGGATGAAGGTCAGGTGCAATGATGGGGTCATCAAGGAGACGGGTAGCGCGCATATTCACTTCTTCCGCATGTCTATAGTCTAGGACCTACGGTTTCCCTTACATATACGTTAATTACCTCATAGTTGTCTACCGGAGTTTACCATCGCGCATCTAGCTAGCGGTCCTAAGATATCTGATGCGAGCAAGTAAGGTTGCCAAGATTTCTCCCAACAATAGACACCAATCAGTATTTTTAAGGTGCCTGCTTGCAGTCTAGAGCGTTCGAGAGTTGTGCCAGGGCTTGGGAAAGGTTACGGAGTGCATCCGCCACGGCGGATGAGCTAGGAGTTCAACTCTCATTCTCCACTTCCCCAGTATCAGTTTTATCATACTAATTCGACTAGACTCCATGGACATCTGAGGACACAAAGTGCTTCATGGTAGAAATTGGGCGTGTCCACCGCTAGGTCTTACAATGCTTTCAACTAAACAAGCCGAAATCTTAGGGGGTTGGTATGACAACACTGGACGAACGGGCCAAAAGAGGCGCGGAGATTCGGGCAAGGTTTGGTGCTGGGACACCCAGTAGCGGCTCGGTTCCAGCGTCGAGGGAAATGGCGCCTGATTTGCACCGTATAGCTGAAGAAGCTTTGTTCGGATCCATATGGCAGCGGCCTGGTCTAAAAATTGAACACCGGGAGATGATAGTGCTCTCGGTTTTGACCGTACTGCAAAGGGAGAACCAGCTGAGGCGGCACGTGGCCAATGCGGTTAATCTAGGGCTGCCAGCCCAACAGGTCATAGAAGTCATGATTCATGCCTCATTCTACGGCGGCGTGCCCGCCGCCTTCACCGCCATGGGGGTGGCCCAAGAGGTATTCACGGCCAACGACATCCCTTTCACACCCCAGTTAGTGTTCGACCCAAACGAAACCCCCGATGACCTCTACCAAAGGGGAGTCGATCGACGTGAAGAACTAATGGGCGCTCCTACCGGTAGCCAAGGGCCTGGCCCGGTTACTCAGGCGGAACGGGAATTCAACCGGTTGACCACCGAATATTATTGGGGATCCGTATGGAACCGGCCTGGCCTAGACTTACAAAGCCGTTCGATCTGCACGCTGTCCGCTCTGACCGTGTTAGGGCGGGAGGGCCCGTTGCGCAGCCACATCAACGGAGCGCTGAACATTGGTCTGACTCAAGAAGAGATCATAGAGGTATTCATTCAGACGACGTTCTACGGTGGTCTGCCTTTCACTAGAGCGGCGATTGACATAGCCAATGAGATCTTTCGCGCAAGGAGCGGATAGGGTAGCCCGTACACATAAAGAAGGGGTTGCTTAAACATGACCTGACCTTATGAGAGGGTTCGGCAACTAAAGTCATCGTGTGGAGTGGCAGCCCAACATCGTATTGATATGGTAAATAACCGGACAACTCACGCTTTAAATTGATAGATTCGTCGGGCTGAATCGTTTTAACTATTAGTCTCTTAATTCCGCATCCATTGCTAGCTCGCACGCTCTATCGTGCCGCTTCCCTGATTTTAATCCTATGATGTTGACCTCTGGGCCCCGAACGAAGCGCGCCAGCCACTGCGCTATACCCTAGTCTACAGGCATCTGCCTTGTTTGATGGTGTTTATAACCGTTGGCGCTACACCCCTCTTTTCAACCAAGTAATCGACTCGATATGAGTCCACCGGAATTCCTGGAAAGTTAATTACTGGGCACTTGGACTCTACCCCAAGTCTCTAGTCTCAAGTTTATTATCTTCAGCTATCAGATGAGAGAAGGCCGTCGGAACGTGTTCCGGCGTCTAGCGCGTCGGCGAGTTGGCCTAGGGTTTGGGAAAGGCTACGGAGGGTTTCCGCCACGGCGGTTGATTCAGGAGTTCAATTCTACCGTCTATAAGGACTGCTTCCAGCCAAACTACCGCATCGCCGAGTCTCGTCCAGCACAGCCGGGGAGTCCCGCTCACGTGCCGAGATGCGACCCAGGACTCTGTGGCCTGCACCGACCCGGGCAGTCCCTTTTGATACCGAATTAAATGGCATAGAATCCCCATCATGATCTGGTCTGGTGATGGAAAGTAGATTACTTTCTCATGACACATCAGGTAACCTTGAAAATGGGAAACTATTATCTTCACATACGAATCCACGGATACCGGAGAAAACCCTGCCGATGCCTCCCGGGAATTCACCGCAGTTGTCGAAAACCAGATTCATGGCCGGCCTTCAATGTCTGAAGCGGCTGTACCTGGAGTGCTACGACCGGGACCTGGCCGACCCGATCGATGAGACGCAGCAAGCCATCTTCGACACCGGCACCGGGGTAGGTGAACTGGCCAGGGAGAGGTTTCCTAATGGGCTACTAGTAGAGGAACGATACTTCGAACATTCCCAAGCGGTCAGGACCACTGAGAAAGTCATGTCTGACGCCTCAGTGACGGCTATATTCGAAGGCGGGTTCGCTTTCGAAAAGATCCGGATAAGGGTGGATATCCTCAAGCGGAATGATGACGAGTCCTTCGACCTGATCGAGGTCAAGTCCACCACAAGTGCCAAGTCCGAGCATATCCCGGATGTGGCGATCCAGCTGCATGTCCTGGAAGGGTTGGGGATCCCCGTACGGCAAGCATACCTGATGCACATCAATAACGAGTACGTGTATCAGGGTGGGGCGTATGACCTGGAAGAACTGTTCTCGCTACAGTACGTAACGGAGGAGGCCAGGGAGTTCGCGTCAGACATTGCTCCGGAAGAACTCGTTAAGATGTGGGAGGCACTGGACGAGGACACGGTGCCCGCTGTTGAGACTGGTCCGCATTGCACGAAGCCATACAGGTGTCCGTTCTATGGCCACTGCCACCAACAGCTGACCGAACACCCGGTCAGCGACTTGCCCAGGGCCAGCAGGAAGTTCATTGAAGAGTTGAAAGGATCCGGGATAGAAGATATCCGCGAGATTCCCGCTGACCACGCCGGTCTTAATGCTATCCAGCAGAGGGTTCGGGACTGCGTGGTGACAGATAGTACCTTCGTCAGTCAAGAACTCCAAAGCAAACTCCGAGAGATCACGTTCCCCATAAGTTTCCTGGACTTCGAGACGTTCAACCCCGCCCTGCCAGTCTACGTCGGGACCAGACCGTATCAGGCGGTCCCGTTCCAGTGGTCCCTACATATCAAGTCTTCTTCAGGCTATATGACTCATGAAGAATTCCTCTGCGGAGACGATAAGGACCCTCGACTACCCCTGGTGGTAAGCCTGCTCGAAGCCATACCTACCGAAGGGACTATCGTCGCCTACTCCAATTATGAGCAGACCGTCATGAAACGGCTGGCGACGGAGTTACCTGTGTTCGAAGGGCCTTTGTTGGCCTTGTGTGAGCGTACCTTCGATCTGTTAAAACTGATTAGAGACGAGTATTACCACCCACGATTCCACGGGAGCTTCTCCATAAAATCAGTGCTTCCTGCCCTTGTACCTGAGATGGGCTATGGAGACCTCGAGATACAGCATGGCCTTATAGCCGCCATAGATTTTGGACGGATGATTGCTGTGGGCACTCCGACGGACGAAAAAGCCAAGACCAGAGACGCGTTACTTGCCTATTGCCAGAGAGACACGGAAGCCATGGTCCGGGTCTTTGATGTCCTTTGCTCGGCGAAGTCTTAGACTCCGAAGTCTTAGACTCCTAGGTAGTCCTTAACGACCCGGATAAATTCCTCTGGGCGTTCCAGATGCGGCAGATGTCCAGAATCTAGTCGGATCAGTTCGCAATTGGGAATCGCATCTCGGGTTTTGACTGCAATCCCGGGGCCCATCAAATCGCTCAACAAGCAATGTATCAAGAGCGTAGGGCACTGGATCGTACCCAGTGTTTCGTAAACCGCCGGTGGGGGCGGGCGCTGTTGGTATACCAGAGGATCGGCGATGGACGAAACCCACTGCTCGTTGACCAGTTGCTGGAAACCGGTCCGGAGAACTATATCCAGCGCTTCCTGATTTAACCTGGAAAAACGATCGAATTGCCTCAGCCAGGCCTCTATCTCCGCGGGAGAATCGAAGACCTCGGGACGGGACTTCATGGGATCCCCGGAGGGAGAACCGGTAGACTCGCCGCCGATATCCACCAGTATCATGCGCTCTATCTGCTCCGGATACATAGCGGCATAGGTCATACCGATCTTCCCACCCATCGATTGGCCCACATAGATGAGTTTTTCTAGGCCTAACCCCAAAGTGAGCTCCCGGAAGTCCTGAACATAGTCCTCGGTGCCGTAGCTGCTGTCGGCAGCATAATCGCTTTTGCCCCTGCCTCTGGCAGTAACCGCTACGATGTGATACTTGTCTCGGAAGGCAGGTGCGACCAAGTCCCAATAAAAGGCATTGGCTACCGATCCATGGGCCAAGAACATGTGCGGTAAGTGAGGATTGCCCCAGTCGGTATAGTGAATGTTTAGTCCGTTGACCTTCATTCTGTGTTCGGTGTACAGGTGTTCCTTGATCTGCACAGCAATCCTCCCGTGCATTGGAGCTTCTTGGCGATGGTACCAATGTATTATCTTCTTTGAATCCACCTCACTCAAGTGAAAACTGTGAGAAGCATAACGGGAGCCGGACCACCCTTTCTTTGATCGAGGTTCCAAGATATCAGATGTGACCACATAAGGTTGCCAATATTTCTCCCAACAATCGACACCAACCAGTATCTTTAAGGCGCCTGCTTGCAGTCCAGAGCGTCGGAGAGTTGACCCAGAGCTTGGGAAAGGTTACGGAGTGCTTCCGCCACGGCGGATGAGGTAGGAGTTCAACTCTCCCCCGTCTCCACCAAACTCTCCCCCACCAGAACGCCACTCTCCCCCTCCAGGGGAGACGGCTTCCTCTCGAGTTGCCGTATCGGCGAGTACCGCTCCAGAAGCGCCGGGAGGTCCCTCTTGACGTAGCGGGACGCGACCCCGGGCACCTTGTCCCGGATCAACTGCATCGCCAGGGTGAGGTCGCCGCTCTCCTCCGTTACCAGCGTGGCGAAGGTGTGTAGGCGTTCAGCGATAATGGGACACATTGGGGGTAAAAACCCGCGAAGGGGGAGCGGGAAAGGAGCAGATGCATCTCAGTTAGATGTCTACAGGGCCAGGGCCGCTGAGACGCGGAGCGAACAGATTCGTTCCTTCGTCCGCGTAGTGAAAGCGCCCTAAATCTACTTCTCTTTTTTCAATTTTCGTTTTTCCTTTAGGGTATGTTGTGCAGTTGTCTGTTTTTCCTTTTTGGCTTTATCTTTTCTACCACCCTTATCACCCATTACTTTTGCTCCTTTAAAAGTGAATCTTCTAACGGCTCCAGGCTTAAGCCTGATGGGGTTACTGGAAACGGACTGCCACTATAGTCAGGGATGACATATTATCCGAGATTCTCCATTTCGGCTGACCTTATGCCTTCAGCAAGACCCGAATGGATTGGATTACAGCTTACCACCGGTCTTTGAGTCTCGGCAACGTTCTCTTGCTCCGGCGTGGGACAAGGTTTCTGCTATAGACACCCAGGAGGAATACGTCTTATCGTCATCCTGGCCCAGCGCGAATCTGCTGAGCTCGTGTCCCAGGGACACCGGAGGTGGCCTCCATCAGTTGGACAATTGGCTATAAGGAAGACGTACCCGCGCAAAACCAAGTCCTTTTGGTGCCCCTGATTATATCCCTAGTGTTGTAGGTCTACAATTTTGTCAGTAGCTAACTGGTCAGGGAAAATGTCAGTCTATGGAAGGACTGACGTTGAGTACCAAAGAGCAGAACCGGTTAC
>Ga0209554_1002358_pt1 | contig 13081 bp, 13 predicted proteins | sample MarorgKNORR_S2LV_5_FD_188221 | JGI IMG/M metagenome (GOLD analysis project Ga0209554, IMG submission 188221) | Marine microbial communities from the Southern Atlantic Ocean, analyzing organic carbon cycling - Bottom_A/KNORR_S2/LV (SPAdes) (version 2) | ecosystem: Environmental > Aquatic > Marine... | reverse complement strand
ACAAATGGGCAGGCGCGCATCTGCTGAGCAGAGCCCCAATAACTCTGCGGCATATTTCACTGGCCCTGGGCTGGTTTCGCAGAACATTGCTGAATGAACGGGCATCAGAACATCTTGGAGTTCCATCGCGCGTGCGACGTCGCCGGCAAACCACGCCGCCTGCATTTCAGAGCAGAGTTTAGGGGCAATATTACCGGTCACAGATATGCAGCCCTGCCCGCCGCCGGCGTTGAATGGAATAGCGGTGCCGTCCTCGCCGGAAAGCTGGCAGAAATCCGGACCACATGCCGGTGTTGTCAGCATTGGGCGATTGAGGTCGCTGGTCGCGTCTTTCACGCCAACAATATTCGGGAGCTTTGACAAACGAGCCATGGTGTCGACGCTCATGTCGACAATGCTGCGCGCCGGGATATTATAAATAATGATGGGAATATCTGCCGCAGACTGAATCGCATCATAGTGACGATAAAGTCCTTCTTGCGTTGGTTTATTATAATAAGGAGTCACGACCAAAGCAGCATCGGCGCCTGCTTTTTTCGCATGTTTGGAGAGCATGATCGCTTCTTCTGTTGAATTTGAGCCCGCACCGGCAATGACCGGTACCCGGCCGCCAGCAACTTCAATACACAATTCGACGACCCGCATATGCTCTTCATGGCTCAGGGTTGGCGATTCGCCTGTTGTACCTACGGGCACCAGGCCATCAGTTCCTTCAGTAATTTGCCACTCAACAAAGTTGCGAAAAGCCTCCTCGTCCACCTGACCGTCTTTGAACGGTGTGATTAAGGCGACGAACGATCCTTTAAACATAACTCTCTCTCCTAAATTTCGTGGCGAACATAACCTTAGCTGGTGTTTGCGGCAAGATATGTTCTGAATTTATTCCATTAAAATTACTTATCAAACCAATTAGTAAACTTAACGGGGCCCGCCTTGATTAGCGAGGTATAGCCAATTAGACTCCTTCTAACGGTAATTTAATAAAACTGTATGAATATACGGGTCCCTATCGGGGGGATAAGGATTTTGATGCGGACTTCGATACTCATCGGATTAGGTATTATTTTACTGGCAGGAGTTGCTGGTGAAACCGCATTGGCTGAAACAAAAACGAAACCTGCTACAAAATCAGTTACGATATCCAAACAGGATATCCGCGGCGCAGCCAGTATTCAAAAACTGGTAAAACGAAACAAGTGGCAAGACGTCAAAAAACAAATCAAACGTGTTAAAAATAAAGACCTCAGGCGTGCCTTAACCTGGCAGCGTTTAACTTCCCAAAATTCCGGTAGCTCCTTTTTTGAAATCACCCATTTCATAGAGAATAATTCTAATTGGCCATCCCAGCGCCGACTTCGACAACGCGCCGAGGAAGCTATGACTGCCAATATGGATCCAGAGCGCGTTCTTAATTGGTTTAAGGATCACGAACCGCTCACCTCCGATGGCGGAATTCGACTGGGTGCAGCCTTGTTGAAGCTCGAACGAAAGCCGGATGCGATTAAAATTCTTCGTAAAACCTGGGTCGAAGGTAATTTCGGTGCTCGCCAGGAGCGCCAATTTTATAAACGCTACCGGCGTTTTTTAACCCGCGAAAATCATATTGAACGGCTTGAGAGGTTGCTGTGGCGCGGCCGATATTATCCGGTTCGGCGCATGCTCATGAAAGTAAATAAAGACTACCGCGCGCTTGCCTTTGCACGCATAACACTGCGCCGATATCGAGGCGCTGTCGATCGTGCTATCTCCAAAGTTCCAAAGGAACTTCTCAGCCATCAGGGCTTGGTCTTTGAGCGCATGCGTTGGCGGCGGCGCAAAGGACGTGACTTGGCTGCACGAGAATTATTGCAGAATTTGCCTGAGAATTTGAGCCACCCTGAACGTTGGTGGCGCGAAAAGGCGATTCTTGCCAGACGTGCTTTACGGGCGGGTCATGTTAGCGAGGCCTATCGTTTGGCCAAAGACCATGGCCTGGCAAAAGGCAAAGGATTTGTCGAAGGCGAATGGCTCGCGGGTTGGATTGCGCTTCGTTTCTTGAAAGAAAGCAAACCTGCCTTTGAGCATTTCAAATCCCTTTTTGAAACCGCTAAATATCCGATCAGCCGTTCACGTGGTGCCTATTGGGCTGGCCGCGCCTCGGAACGAATGAAAAAACCCAAACAAGCAAAAATCTGGTTTACCAAGGCTGCCGTCTATCCATTGGCATATTACGGGCAATTGGCAGCGGCGAAAATTGAGTCTGAAGATCCGCTTGCGCTCCCGCCAGCTCCGGAAAATGACATTGAGGAGAAGAAAAAGTTCGAGGCTGATGAATTGGTCAAGGTCGTACGTGTATTGGCTAAAGCAGAACTTTTCGATCTCTTACGACCGTTCATCAGAACACTCAACAAAGAAAATGCCTCTCCGACTTGGCGCTTGAATGTTGCGATTTTAGCGCGCCAAAGTGGCCGGCCTGATCTGGCTATCTATACTGCCAAGCAGGCCTACCGCGCAGGCATTACCTTGGCCGAGGATGGCTATCCATTGCTTCCGCTGCCGAAGAAAATAAAAATGGAGGTGGCTTTAATTCATGCACTCATCCGTCAAGAAAGCGCTTTTAATATCAAAGCGATTAGTCATGCGGGCGCGCGCGGCTTGATGCAGCTTATGCCGGCAACGGCAAAACGGGTCGCAAAAAAATACCGACTTCCCTATCTTCGCCGTAATTTAACAACCGATACCGAATACAATCTTCGCCTTGGTCAGGCGTATCTTTCAGGCCTGTTAGAACAATTTAAAGGGTCCTACATTTTATCATTGGCGGCGTATAATGCGGGCCCCGCCCGTGCCAATCGTTGGATAAAACGCAATGGCGATCCTCGAGATAAAAACGTTGATGCAATCGATTGGGTCGAGATGATTCCTTTCAACGAAACCCGAAACTATGTGCAGCGCGTTATCGAGAACCTTCATGTTTATCGCAAACGTCTCAACCAGACAGAAATTGCATTTAATCCAGAAGGCGATTTGCAGCGCTAGGAGTTTCCTAATTTTGACTACCCTCCCAACCATTGCAGATATTGAGGCCGCCGCTGAACGGCTATCAGGCCACGCTCTCCGGACACCTGTTTTGGAATCTGAAAGAATAAACAATCAACTTGGCTGTCGTCTCCTGATCAAAGCGGAATGTCTTCAGCGCACAGGTTCGTTTAAATTTCGAGGTGCCTTTAATATGATATTCGGGCTTGATGACAGTGAAAAAGAAAATGGTGTGGTTGCCTTTTCATCTGGCAATCATGCTCAAGGCGTGGCGGCGGCCGCTAAAATTTTAGGGATCAAAGCTACAATCGTCATGCCTGAAGATGCGCCTCAAATAAAGATCGATAATACCCGCGGAGATGGCGCCGAAGTCGTGCTCTATAACCGAGCAGATGGCAACCGAGTGGCCATCGCCGAGAAAATAATATCTGAGACCGGTGCCACACTCGTACCGCCCTACGACGCACCTGAAATTATGGCGGGACAGGGAACGCTTGGGTTGGAGCTTTATGAGCAGGCCAGAAAACAAGATTTAACATTGGATGTGGTGCTTGGTCCTTGCAGTGGGGGTGGCATGATTGGGGGCACCGCCATTGCCTTTAAAGATCGCAGTCCAGATACAGAAATCTATAGCGTTGAACCTGAAGGCTACGACGACACGGCCTTATCACTCGCAGCTGGGGAGCGCATTGAGATCACGCCAGACACGCCGTCTATCTGTGATGCGTTGCTGCTCGAAATTCCAGGCGAGCTGACTTTCTCAAGTAATAAAAAATTATTGTCGGGTGGCCTGGTGGTGAGTGAAGCTGAAACGGCCCAGGCAATGAAAACAGCATTTCAAGAATATAAAGTCGTCGTCGAGCCCGGCGGCGCAGTTGCACTAGCAGCTGTCTTGGCCGGAAAAATTGACCCAAAAGGCAAGACGATTGGCGTCATTTGCACAGGCGGTAACGTTGATTCAGAAACCTTCCGAAAAGTGCTTGAGGGTCAGTACGACTAGAGCTTTCGCCTAAGCTTTAACGGTTTCGATGGTCGGTTTTTTAGGCGGCAGATCGGTTTTATTTTTTGATCCGCCTTTCACCAGAAGGTTGATCGTTCCTTCACTTTCTTTCTTTTGCGTTTCGATCCGGCGGCAATGTCCTTCAAGGAACGCGCCCTGTTCGATCGCCAAACCGCCATGCAGGATGTCACCAAGTACATGAGCCGTTTTGGCGAGAGAAACTGAATTGGCTTTAATCTGTCCGGTAATACGCCCATGCACGCGTACGCTATCAGCTGTAATCTCGCCAATGACGTTCGCTGTTTCGCCCACAATCAAAACATCAGAATGGATATCACCTTCGACGGTGCCATCAATTTGAATTTCCCCTTGGCTATGGAGATTACCTGTAATTGTGAGGTCCGGGCTCAAAAGAGACGGAGGTGATGGGACTTTTGGAACGAGATTTTTCTCGTCTTCTTTACTGCCTTTTGTAAACATATCTACCGGCCTTAATGAATCGCCAAGGGTTTTTTTGCTTACCTTTTACCAAAATTTCGTAGTGAAGGTGAGGTCCAGTGCTACGACCGGTACTCCCCATTAACCCTATCTTAGTACGATAATCCACTTTTTGACCGCGCTTAACAAGAATCTTATTCAAATGACCATATCTCGTCTTAAAGCCAAAACCATGATCTACTTCAATATATTTACCGTATTTGCCCTTGCGTCCAGCATAGGTAACGCGTCCCGGAGCGGTAACATAGACCGAAGTGCGTTTGGCACCACCGAAATCCAAGCCGTAATGTTTGGCCCATCTTTTATTAATGGGGTCACGGCGTTTACCATAATGGCTGGAAATACTGAAATAATCGAGCGGAGCCGCGAGCGGCAAACGTTTCATTAGAGCGTCTAATTCTTCATATTGCGCAAGATGTGAATTGAGATTGGCAAGCGTCGCTTTAAGACGTTTAGCCGGCTCAGTGTCGGGCTTCAGTGCGATAAAGGGACCGCCCTGCCCCTGATTTTTCTTCACGCCAGCCCCGTTGGCCTTCAACAATTTAGCGACTTTGATACCAGTGCGCTTTAGCACGAACTGAATATCGTCAATACTCTCTTTGGTGCGCTCCGTCAGTTGAATCAGAATATCTTTCTCTGATTTGTGCAGCGTATCCAATTCGTTTTCCAATTTGGTCACCCTGCGGGATAATTTTTTACCTTGGGCGCGGGCAAAATTACGCTCTGACAACGCGCTTTCCAAATCTGTCGTAACAGAATTGAGGTTTCCTTTAAGATTGAAATTGTGGCTGTTCAACGCCTTCATTTCATTCTCAATGTTGGCGAGTTTTCCGGTTAGGATCGTGCGTGCGGTGACGATCCTAACATGTTGCGTCTGCGAGGTTTCCAGCTTGGTTTTTGCAGAGCGCAAATTTTGCTGCAAAGTCGCATTTTTCTCGACAAGATCAAGCATAAGGCCGTGATTTTCGCCAAGTTCATCTGTCAGCGACGAAAATTTATTTTGATATTCAGAAACATCGGCAAGAAGACTGCGATACACCATGCGAGCATTCAGAATTTCTTGGTTCTTCGAGGCAACTATTTCGTCGTGAATGAAAAAACTAAAGGACGCAAAAATTGCCCATCCCGTGACGATAAGCAGAAATCCAAAAGTTGATACTTGCAGTGTTTTGGAAACTTTTACGAAGCGGATTTTGCCATCCGTACGGAGCATCAGCTCGCGGTCAGGGAAAATCCGCATTATGCCACGTGCCCACCTATGGGTGAGATTTCCGTGTCGTGTTTCGTTCATAGGTTCCCTCTTCGACGCCATTACCAGTATGTCTCAGCATTTGCTGCTTCGATTTTACTGCCCCCGTGCGCCATTTATTTAGTCTATCCAAAGGCCTTTAGAAGGTATCCGTTCGAGGTTTTTGATGCAAGCGATATAACGTTGAAAACGGCTCATTTGAGCGTTTTTTTTCCAAATGATCGCGTCGCCAATCCAATTGAATCTGATTCTACCAATACTTTGAAAGGGTTAATGAGTGTTAGCGATGGCTTTTCGGGTGCAGGGCGTGTTAGGAATTAACTGTTCGCAATAAAAAAAATAGTGGCACTCAGAGAATAGAGAAAAAACACAAATGACCCGAATCGCAAAGCTTCTCGCCATCTGGTTTGGTGCAGGATTATTGCCAAAAGCACCGGGCACTTGGGGCTCCCTTGGCGCTCTCCCCTTTGCATACGCGTTGGTGCATTGGGGCGGGTTGGAAGCTCTCGCGGTTGCAACAGTCATTGTATTTGGTGTCGGCGTTTGGGCATCTGAGATAACTTCAAGTGAAATGGGGGTATCCGATCCTTCCGAAATCGTTATTGATGAAGTCGCAGGTCAATGGCTGACACTACTTGTCGTTCCGCCTGATTTAATTTTATATGCCGCGGGCTTTTTGCTGTTTCGAATTTTCGATATATGGAAACCCTGGCCGATCTCCTGGGCCGATCAAAACGTAAAAGGCGGGCTGGGCATCATGTTGGACGACGTTATTGCGGGCGTTTATGCTGGTGTTTTATTGTGGCTCGGACACACTAGCTTATATTGAATATTTTAAAGGCTCCTGAATTATGTTTTCGAATGATCTAACCAACTTAACGGCAGAACTTATTGCCAAATGCCGAGCGGCTGATGTCAAAATCGCTACAGCAGAATCCTGTACCGGCGGATTGATTGCCGGCTGCCTCACATCCGTGTCGGGCTCGTCCGATGTATTTGAACGCGGCTTCAACACCTATTCCAACGAAGCCAAAAACGAAATGCTGGGCGTAGATATGGAAATGATCATTGAGCATGGCGCCGTGAGCGAGCCTGTTGCAGCTGCAATGGCTGAGGGCGCTCTTGCAAATGCGCCGGTCCAACTAACCGTTGCCGTAACGGGCATTGCCGGTCCCGGCGGTGGAACTGCCGAGAAACCCGTTGGTACCGTTCAAATTGCTTCTGCTTGCCAAGGCAAACCAACGATAAATGAGAGTTTTCTTTTTGCTGGAGACCGTGACGCCGTCCGACTCGCTACAGTTAAAAATTCCATCATGATGCTATTGGAACATCTCAAATAAATACTATTTATTGTGTATAACCGAAATAGTCCGCCGTTTTATCAATTGGTATTGTGAAAAAAAAATTTCGGTCTGAACAATATCAAATAGTACAATGAGATGGGCTCAATAAATGCGAGAAAATGAACTCCAGCTCGACGGATGTATTGTCGAAGCAACGACCGAATTCAATCGGGTATCGACCTCAAAAATGTATGAATATTGGTCGTCTATTTGCGACAAATCACCAGATATTGGACCTCAACATACTGATTTTGAACTAACCGATATTATCGAATGCACGCCATTTATCATGTACAAAGATGTCATCGATTCTGGGTACGATTTTCGAAACAGATACTGGGGAACGGAAATTGCCCTTGCATTTTCACACGAGGCAACGGGAAAATCACTCCGCGAATATTATAGCGGAGAACCTTTGAAACAGGTTTTAGAAGTGTCCAATTTTGTAATTTCGGGTGTACACGCCGTTAAAATTCTCGGAAAATTAAAGTTTGTTGATAATTATAAATGGGGCTGTCCCAGTTAATTAGCCCATTTTACCTCTAACCCATTGTCTTAATTGTGCTAATTGGGTTAGCGGGTCACTGTTGTTAAAACGCCACTCACACTCCTTCAAAAATAGCCCAAAATGAGCCTTTGGAACACCGTTAAATTTGCGCATATGACGCTTCGCCTGGTTCCAAAAATTCTCTATTCCGTTGATATGATTTTGATTGTCTGCAAAGAGTTCAGAATGGTTGATCCTGAAGTGATGGAAATCTGATACATCCAAAACGTTATAACCTTTCCAACCGTCCGAATAGACAATGCTGTCAGGCACCACCTTGCGTTCGATAATCGGCATCAAAGTAGCCGAAGAGGCATCGGTGATAACCTTCGTGTAGACCTTGCCACCACGCTTCAACAGGCCGAATACCGGGATTTTTCCAGCGGCACCGCGACCGCGCTTGCCTTTTCGTCTGCCACCGAAGTAACTCTCGTCAACTTCGATCTCACCGCCGAACATGGCTTCGTTCTCAGCTTCTAACTCAACAGCGATAATTTCGCGCAGACGCAGGAAGTAGAAGGCTGCTGTTTTACGGTTCACACCACATAGTCTCGCAGCAGTCCGCGCTGTTGTCCCCGCAACAAAATGCTCTATTAAATGATCCTGCTTAAACTTGCTCAAACGGCTCTTACGCATAGGTCCCATGATAACACCAATTCTCGGTTATCTGGGACAGCCCCAAAAATTATTTATTCTATTTCAATTTGATGAGTATTTGAGCTATATCTACTTTGTTGAGTTTAATATTCAAACAATAATACTGAGATGGACTACTGAGTAATAAACCTACTTGGGTGAGACACACACATTATGGATGAAGTAGAAAAACAATACGCTTCTAAAGAGGCGCTGCTGGGGATGGCTACAGATATAGTATCGGCCTATGTGAGTAAAAATGTTCTGGCCAGTGAAGAGATCTCCGATCTGATCAATGCAGTTTATACTGCACTCGCTGGTGTACAATCGGACGATGTCGGTAGATTGGCAAATGACCAAAAACCCGCCGTTTCGGTGCGGCGTTCGATCACGCCTGAACACATTATTTGCCTCGAAGATGGCAAAAAATTAAAAATGTTAAAGCGATATCTACGGACCAACTTTAATATGACGCCCGAGGAATATCGCGCAAAGTGGAATTTGCCGCACGACTATCCCATGGTCGCGCCAAATTACGCCAAGCAAAGATCTGATTTTGCAAAGACAATTGGCCTTGGCAAAGGTTCTAAGTCTAAGTAAAGATATTGTTATAATCCATTGTTATTAATATAAATTATCTTTATTATTTTGATCCTCATCTATTTTCTTAGCATTTTTGCGGATAACATATATGAGCTTTTGAATGGCTGCATTTTGAAGCGTTGATTTGCGCGCGCGCCGATCTCCAACCATGGCAATTTCTGTATTTGTAACCGGGTCAACCGCGATGACTTTGACATAGTTACCTTGGGTCACAAATTGGAAAAGCACCTCGCCCAATTCAGGTTCATTATGTGTTCCGCGAGCCATTTGTTTTTTCGAGCCACCCAATTTAACGCCGACGCTTGACAGAGCACCGCCGGTCATGGTCATTGATTGATAGCCTAACATCACTGGGAGAGATATTGGGAGCTATCGTTCGGACTGTTTTCTTATAAACGATTCATCCTTTTAAACAAATAATCATTCATTAATCACTAAGCATTAGGGGGCATTAATATGTGCGCTGACTACACAAATCCAGAAACTATTGTTTTACATACTGGACACCATGGCGACGCGACCACGGGATCGGTTGCCGTGCCGATTTATCAGACAACATCTTATCAATTTAACGATACGCAGCATGCGGAAAATCTATTTGCGCTAAAAGAATTCGGTAATATTTACACCCGAATAATGAACCCCACTCATGATATTTTGGAGCAGCGCGTGGCGGCTATGGACGGTGGTGTCGCGGCACTTGCGGTCGCGTCCGGTCAAGCAGCTTCAATGTTTTCCGTGATGAATTTGTGTCGTTCCGGTGATAATTTTGTGAGTTCGACCGACCTTTATGGTGGCACTTGGAACTTATTCGCAAATACCTTGAAAGACTTTGGTGTTGAATGCCGTTTTGTCGATCCTATAGATCCAGAGGCTTTTGCCAACGCGACGGACGATAAAACCCGCTGTTATTATGCGGAAACATTGCCCAATCCAAAGCTTAATGTGTTTCCAATTCAAGAAGTCGCCGATATCGGCCGCAAATTGGGTGTGCCGTTAATTATGGACAACACCGCGACCCCTATTCTGTGTCGTCCTTTCGATCACGGCGCTGCAATCATCGTATATTCAACAACCAAATATATCGGCGGTCATGGCACGTCGATTGGCGGGATTTTGGTCGATGGTGGAAACTTCGATTGGGAAGCCGAAGGCGATCGCTTCCCGACGCTCAATGACCCTGATCCTAGTTACCATGGCGCGGTTTGGACCGAAGCAGTTAAGCCAATGGGACCCATTGCCTATATCATTCGTGCTCGCGTGATCCTTTTGCGCGACGTTGGTGCCGCCACGACACCGCAAAATGCCTTTAACGCCATTCAGGGTTTGGAAACATTGCCCCTGCGGATGCGCGAGCATTGTGCCAATGCCATGAAAGTAGTCGACTATCTGAAGGGCCATGACAAAGTAACCACTGTAATCCATCCAAGTGTCCAAGACGGTGAAACACGCCGCCGTGCGGATGTCTATTTAAACGGTGGCTATGGAGGGTTGGTAGGTTTCGAACTTAAAGGCGGTAAAGATGCCGGTCGTAAGTTTATCGACTCACTCGAAATGCTATTTCACGTTGCGAATATTGGTGATGCGAGAAGTTTGGCAATTCACCCAGCGTCAACGACGCATTCACAATTGTCGCCAGAGGAACAGGCGCAAACGGGCGTGACAGATGGTTATATCAGGTTGTCTGTCGGCATCGAGCATATCGATGATATTATCGCTGATTTGGAGCAAGCTCTGGCTACCGCTTAAACATTAAATTGGGCGGGGGAGGAGGAGAAATTGGACTCCCCTCGCCTCACCAAAATGGGTGTAAATATTAGGTTTCCACGATGACATTCAAAATACCTGGAAAATTTCCATCTTCTCGCATGCGCCGCAATCGTCGCCATGATTGGACCCGACGTTTGGTTGCCGAGAACAGACTAAGTCCGGACGATTTTATATTGCCAATCTTCGTCGGCATAGGTAAAAGTCGCCGCGAACCAATCCCGTCTATGCCAGGTGTTGATCGTATTTCGATAGATTTATTGGACGAGGTCGTCGGCGAGGCAAAAGAGGCTGGTATACCGGCGGTGGTTATTTTCCCGGAGGTTGATCCAAAGACAAAAACGCCGGATGCCCGCGAAGCCTATAATCCGGAAAATCTAGTTTGCCAATCGATCCGTGCGATTGCCAAAGCGCAGCCTGATATTGGCATCATCTGCGATGCCGCGCTCGATCCTTTTAATAGTGACGGCCATGATGGATTGGTCATTGATGGCTATGTTGTTAACGATGAGTCGGTGGAACTGCTTTGCAAACAGTCCGTCGTTCAGGCTGAAGCCGGTTGCCACATTATAGCACCTTCAGACATGATGGACGGCCGTGTCGGCGCAATCCGTACAGCATTGGATGAAGCCGGCTTTCAAGACGTTGGCATCATGTCTTATGCCGCCAAATATGCTTCGGCTTTCTATGGCCCATTCCGGGACGCAATTGGCTCAAAAGCCGCACTTAAGGGCGATAAAAAAACCTATCAGATGGACCCTGCAAACATCGACGAAGCCTTGCGCCAGGTTGCACAGGATATTGACGAGGGTGTAGACATGGTGATGGTTAAGCCAGGCATGCCGTATTTGGATGTTGTCAGCAGGGTAAAATTAGAATTTGGTTTACCGACCATCGTTTATCAGGTTTCGGGTGAATATGCGATGCTCAAAGCCGCAGTTCAGAACGGCTGGCTCGACAACGATAAAGTCGTGCTGGAAAGCCTGATGGCGTTCAAACGTGCAGGTGCCGATGCAATATTGACATATATGGCCGTGGAAGCCTGTCAGCTATTAAAAAAGGGCTAGGAAACAACCTTCCCAGCCCTTTTAAATTTCCTCACCTTAGGTGATTAGTTTTTAACTTCATTCGATCGAAGTAACTGAGCGATATCCAAAACCAACATCAACTGTTCTTCGAGTTGGAAAATGGCTTCGGAAAATTCACGCCAGATCGGCTCAATTGTGCCAGGGACTTTTTCGCGATGTGTTGGATCGAGATTTAAAACCTCACCAATATCGTCAACTAAAAGCGTGTAGAGCTCATTTTTATGCTCCACGGTGACGCCCATTGAACTGTCATCAATGACACAGGGACTGAGGCCAAGTCGCACACGCACATCAATGACGGTCACAATGCGTCCACGCAAATTGATCGAGCCTTTAACTTCGGGTGGTGCGAGTGGAACAAAGGCAATATCTACCGGTTTCAGGATATCCTGAACTTGCAGCACGGAAATGCCGAACAATTGGCCTTCGATCTTGAAAGTCACATATTCTTCAAGATTGGAGGCATGGAGCGCATCAAGCTCATTACCCGTTTCTACTACAGCAACTTCGTTCATTTGATATCTCCAACCATTATCTTTGAGGCGGTGTGTAAAAATCTGCTATGAAAGGGATATCGGGATGATCTTACTGAAAAACAAGGATTATTTAGGTAATTTAATGTGACAAAATTTATTTTAGTCAAACATCGCAATAAACAGTTAAAAATCCGCATAAACCCGCAATTTTAAATAAGAAACTATGTAAAATATGGTCGACCCATTGATAACTTTCGAACGAATTGAGATGTTCCAGAAAGTGGTTTCTGAGGCCGGGTTAAACACGCCCGCTATCTATTCCCCAGAAATTTCACAGATTTGCGGAACTGAAATTTTCTTAAAATTAGAGAATTTGCAGCCAACTGGTTCCTTCAAAGTTCGCGGCGCTCTTCTCAAGTTATCCGGTTTGGATGAAGATGAGAGAGCACGTGGTGTTGTCGCCATGTCTGCTGGCAATCATGCTCAAGGGGTCGCCTACCACGCTCAAAATCTTGGTATTCCAGCGACAATTGTCATGCCTACGAACACGCCTTTCACCAAGATCAATCGCACGGAAAGTCTAGGCGCAAAAGTTATTTTGGTGGGGGAAAGTTTAAGCGATTCGCAAGAAGAAGCTGATCGCCTATCAAAATCCGACGGTCTGACCTTCGTTCATCCCTATGATGATCCCGATATCATTTCCGGCCAAGGGACGATTGCCTTAGAATTTATCGACGCCTATCCAGACCTAGACACCATTGTTGTTCCTATTGGTGGCGGTGGACTGATCGCCGGTATTTCAATAGCAGCCAAAAGCCGCAATCCGAATATTGAGATTTTTGGTGTCGAAGCCGCA
>Ga0209554_1002357_pt1 | contig 13084 bp, 8 predicted proteins | sample MarorgKNORR_S2LV_5_FD_188221 | JGI IMG/M metagenome (GOLD analysis project Ga0209554, IMG submission 188221) | Marine microbial communities from the Southern Atlantic Ocean, analyzing organic carbon cycling - Bottom_A/KNORR_S2/LV (SPAdes) (version 2) | ecosystem: Environmental > Aquatic > Marine... | reverse complement strand
TTATCTGATCTAAATGGAGAAGAAAAAAAAATTATACACGGCACGATTCAAAATCGGGATTTATTAAAAAAGGCACTCACTGAACTGGAGAAAGATGAGACGAACCATGAATTAATTGGTGCACTATTAACGGAGCATCATACGGTATTACGCGATATATTAAAAGTGAGTACACCCAAAATCGAATCCATGTTAAATGTGGCTTTAGAAGCAGGTGCTATGGGTGGAAAAATTAGTGGTTCAGGAGGAGGAGGATGTATGTTTGCTTATGCTCCAGGAAACTCAAACGAAGTAGCAGAAGCAATTGAAAAAGTAGGAGGGGAAGCATATATTGTAACTTCCGATAAAGGAACAATTATTAATTAAGATTTTTTTTATTGCTATATACCCATTTATAATAATCTTTTTCCTTTAGAAATTTTGCTGCCGCCTCATCAATTATGACTATCGTATTTGGATGCATTTGTATTGCTGAAGCGGTACACATTGAAGAAATAGGCCCTTCAATAGCCTTTGCGATTGGCTCTGCTTTAGAGTCCCCTGATGCTAAGAGAAGTATTTTTTTAGCTTCCATAATTGTCCCTACTCCCATGGTAATAACAAATTTGGGTACATCGATGATATTATCAAAAAATCTTGCATTATCTGTTACTGTTTTTTGAGTGAGAGTTTTTATTCGAGTTCTAGACCCAAGAGAAGAAGTGGGTTCATTAAAAGCTATATGACCAGTACTTCCTATACCAAGAATTTGTAGGTCAATGCCGTCATAACTCTTAATCAATAATTCATATTTATCCCATTCTTTATTTTTAAACGAATTCCCATTAGGTATATGAATATTTTTTTGTTTTATATTAATTTTAGAGAACAGTTTGTTATCCATAAAATTTTTATAAGACTGCGGATGATCTTTAGATAAGCCTACATATTCATCAAGATTAAATGAAATTACATTTGAAAAATCTAAACCATCAATTTTGTGGAGTTTAATTAGTTCATTATATAACCCTAATGGTGTACTTCCTGTTGCCAAACCTAGAACTGTCTTGGGCTTAGTTCTGATTTTATTTGCAACAATTTGTGCAGCATAGAGAGACATTTCTGAGTAATTATTTTTAATTATTACTTCCATTCTAAACTACCTTTTTTTGTCAGGAAAGAATGTCATTATAGAACATAATATATTCTCAAGCTTATTTGTAGGAAGCCAAAACCTTGTAACGCTCAATTTGCCTTTTATTGTATTTCCTAAAATATCTTGAAGAGCTGTTTTGTATTTAAATTTTCCTATCGCTTGATTTCCTGTTCTTCTTTGTCTTTTTTCATCACGAAATAGCGGTGCTATTATATCATATATATTTGTTCCAAGTAATTTTCTCCTTTTCTTTATGCCCAATAATTTTTCCATGGCGGCATTCATTGAAGTATAATTTTCGTTTATTGCTACTGCCATTGGGTCTCTTGTAGAGTTATAGACATGATCATATTTGGTTATTAATAATTGCAATTCTCTTTCAAGATTATCATTTATATCATTAAGATTAAGGTTTTCCTGTAATTGACTATTATGATCAATGAATTTGTCAACTTTCTTATTTATATAATCTTTTTCGTCTTGAATTATTAAAAAATTATTTTCCCAAATAATTTCCATATTTGAAATTTTGGCAATTTTATTAACATGATTTTTCCTAATTGCTGTATCGTTGCTCCCCAACCAATTATATATTGTTTGCCGAGAAACACCCAGCATTTTTGACCACTCATTCATGTTAATGGCGCTTGCATTAATTATATCTTGTACAAATTTATTAGGTTTTATTCTATTCATGATTTCATTAGTAATATCAATAGCAAATATAAATATAAGTAAAATAATGTAAAATAAAAAATAAAAAACTTGACATAAATATAAAAATAATGTAAAATAATGTAAACATATGAGGGATGAATAATGAAAATAATTAGATTATTAACCATAACCATAAATTTATTGTTTGCCGTTTTATACTCGCAAGGCACAGTTGAGGGTAAAATTATAGATGAAACCGGAGTAGCAATCTCAGGTGCCAATATATATATAAAAAGCAGTGATATAGGCTCTATTTCCGATAGCGATGGTAACTATAAACTGGACTCATTACCTCAAGGAGAATCAGTTTTAGTTGTTGATTTTATTGGATATAAAAAATCAGAAAATATTTTAACAATTAGTTCAGATGAAACGATAACTATTAACATTACTCTTACAACAAGTGTTTTGAGTGGACAAGAAGTAGTGGTCGTTGGATATGGAACACAGCAAAGACGAGAAGTCACAGGTTCTATTTCACGTATTTCAGATTTAGCATTAAGGGATGCACGAACTTTAGGTTTTGAAGAGGCGCTCCAAGGAAATGTTTCAGGTGTTGATGTTCAAGAGTATAGTGGTGAGCCAGGCGCAGCGCCAAATATTAGAATTAGAGGTGCAGGTTCTATTAGTGCGGGAAATGAGCCTCTTTATGTCGTAGATGGTTTTCCAATTTCAAAAAATTTAGGGTTGCAAGGGTCTTTATTTAGAAGAAGAACAGCATTTAAACCCCCTTCATCAAATCCTCTATCAGTTATTAATCCTGATGATATTGAATCTATAGAAATATTGAAAGATGCTTCAGCTGCAGCTATTTATGGTTCAAGGGGTGCTAATGGGGTCGTGATTATAACCACTAAAAGAGCAGGAAAAACGGGCGTACCTGTTATTAAATTTTCATCATATTCAGGATCGCAAACTGTTTCAAATAAGCCAAGCATGATGAACGCTGAGGAAATAATTGCATACGCTAAAGACTCAAGGAATAATAATTATCTACAAACATATGACCCTACAAATAGCGCCAGCGCGAATTACAACCCTAATTATAATCCAAATAATAATACAGGAAGGCCTAGTGGTGGAAATTATCGAATACCTGAAAAATATGTTAGTTGGGACGGTACAGATACAGATTGGTTAGATCTTATTTTTACAGATGCACCTGTTTCAAATAATACTTTTAGTATTTCAAATGGTTCAGAAAATTATGGTTACGTAATCTCAGGCGGATATTTTGATCAAAGTGGTTTGATAAAAAATTCTAATTTTAAAAGATACACTGCTAGCGCTAGAATTAATGGGAAATTCAAGGAAAGATTAGGTTACGGGTTAAATCTAAATACAGTATTTACAAAAAATAACCGGGTCCCAGCAAATGCTCCTTATTTTGGACGTCCACCAGGCATTGTTTATTCTGCGATGGTGCATAGTCCAGTTATTAAACCTTATAATTCAGATGGAACCATTAATCAACTTGACGGACAATCTTATTTAGGTAATGGAACAACTTCCGCAAGTAATCCTCTAGCTATTATTGAGGGGATAAAAGAAGAATTAAATAATCATCGTTCTTATGGAAACATTTATGCCGATATTAACGTCATTCCAGGTCTTACTTTTAAATCTTCGGCTGGATTAGATCTTAACAATTATATGGGTTCTTTTTATCGATCAAATTCTTTGCTTTATCGTACAAGTAAATCAGGTGATCCATATGGGCAATCCAGTTCTGGAAGCAGTTATAATTGGCTATGGGAAAATACGGTTAATTATAAAACTTCAATTTCAAATGTACATAACCTATCAATGCTTGCTGGGTATACAGCACAAAAAGAAACAGCCGAAATGAACAATGTTGTTGCAAGAAGTTTTCCTGATGATCAAGTATCCACAATAAGCGGAGGCGCAGTTACCCAAGGAGACGGAACAAAGGAGGAATGGTCGTTGGCTTCAATGTTAGCAAGGCTTAACTACAATTTTGATTATAGATATCTATTAACGCTAGCTGTTAGATCAGACCGGTCTTCAAGATTCGGGAAAAATAATCAGACAGGGGTATTCCCCTCTTTTTCAGCAGCATGGCGCATACATGAAGAATCATTTATGAAATCTCTAGATATGGTAAGCGAATTGAAAATCAGAGCAAGCTATGGTGTGACAGGTAATTTCCAGATTCCGAACTATGGTTCTATTGGGTTATTGGGCCAAGGTTTATATCCTGATGGAAATAATACTAATCCCGCAATTTATCCACAGACATTTAGCAATGCAGATTTAGGCTGGGAAACAACTAAACAAACAAACTTTGGAGCTGACTTCGCACTTTTTGAAGATCGTATTTATGGTTCATTTGACACTTATAATAGTGATACAGAAGATCTACTTCTTTTTGTGGGTGTTCCAGCTTCAACTGGTTTCACAACTGCATTAAAAAATATTGGTAAAGTAAATAATAAAGGACTTGAATTCAATTTAACAAGTAGAAATCTATCCGGAGAATTAAGTTGGTCTACTGATTTTAATTATTCTAGCAATAAAAATGAAGTAATTGAATTAGGTGGTAATAATGAACCCATTTATTCTAAAGGATCTGCGGGAGTCCGACATGTCACTCGAATAGGAGATGCTGTTGGAAGTTACTATGGTTATGTTGTAGATGGTGTATATCAAAACCAATCTGAAATTGATAGTGCACCAACTGATATACTGGCAAAGGCTCCTCGACCAGGTGATTTTAGATTTAAGGATATTAATGGTGACGGTATTATTAATACGGATGATCGAACAGTCACTGGTTCATATAATCCAGATTATATTTGGGGAATTACAAACAGGTTGAAATATAAGAATTTTGACTTGAGTATTTTTTTCCAGGGTGTTGAGGGAAGGGAAATACTTAATCTTACCGCAAGACATATGAAAAATGGAGAAGCAAACTTTAACTCATATGATGTATTAAATAACCGATGGGTATCAGAAAGTGACCCAGGCGATGGCAAAACACCTAGGGCAGATAGATCAACAGGTACGCATGGAAATAATAATCGACCATCGAGTTATCAGGTTGAAGATGGTTCTTATGCCCGATTAAAAAACTTGACGATAGGCTATACTCTTCCAAGTTCAATGTCTGAAAAGTATGCTGAGAATATTCGCTTATTCTTTACAGCAAAAAATTTGGCTACTTGGACAGATTACATTGGGTTTAACCCTGAGGTTAGTCTTCAGTCTCAAAATATGTTAACGCAAGGCGAAGATTACGGAGCTTATCCACTATCAGTTTCTCTCGTCTTTGGTTTAAACGTAACTTTTTAATTAGGAGGATATAGTAATGATGAAAATCAATAAAATTATTAGAATAGAATCTTGGCTTATTATAACAAGTATATTTTTTATTTCTTGTTCAGATGAATTCACGCTTCTTGCTCCTGAAAGTCAAAGAAATGTTGATAATTTTTATCAAACAAAATCTGATTTTGAAACCGCTTTAAGTGGTGTATATGATGCACTGCAAAGTGGTGGAGCTTATGGGAATCAATCTGATATTGCAACTGGAGGTACTGGTGGTTATTGGATGATGACTGAAATGCGTTCGGATAATACTGATCAGGGTGGTGATGTTACTGGATTGGCAGCAGCAGTAGCTGAGTTAAACGAATTTGCTGAAACTCCATTAAGTGAGTATACATTGGGCGCTTGGGTGGGATCTTACCAAGGTGTAGCGCGGGCAAATACATTAATAACAAGAATTACATCAGCCGATCTTGATAATGCTTTTAAAGATCAAGTCATTGGTGAAGCTCTTTTCTTACGTTCTCTATTTTATTATAACCTTGCGATGCTTTTTGGAAATATACCAATGCCGTTAGAGGAAATTCTTGAAACAAATCCAAAGCAAACGCAATTATCTCAGAGTCAGGTCTTAACACAGCTTGTAACAGACTTGACGGATGCCGCTGCTAAAATATCAGGGACTCCGTCACTAACTGGTCGTGCTACAAAATGGTCTGCATTAGCTTTGCTCGGAAAAGTTCAACTACATTTAGGCAATAAAAGTGAAGCTGCTAGTGCATTGAATCAAGTAATGAATAGCGGTAGTTTCTCATTGCTTAGTAAATATGCTGATCTTTGGGGGCCTTCTAATGAAAATAGTATGGAATCTATATTCGAAGTACAGTTTGTATCAGGTGGTAAGGGAGAAGGAAGTGGTTTTACTAATTCCTTTTCACCTAGTGCAGATCTCCAAACTGGCGAAGGTGGAGGAAGAAATAGACCAACAATAGATATGTCTAGAGCATATGAAGAAGGTGATTTAAGATTTAAAGTATCCATGGATACCATGTATGTATTAAATGGTGATACTTCTTATCAAAGGCATGTAAAAAAATATGAAAGCAATCCGTTTGCAAATTTTGATGCGGATAATAATTTCATTGTATTACGTTATGCAGATGTATTGCTAATGGCAGCAGAAGCTTCAGGCGCGGGTACTCAAGCATATACCTATATTAACCAGGTTAGAAAGCGTGCCGGATTAGGAGATATTAGTTCATCTACAGCAGGTTCCTTTGAAGATCATCTTCTTCAAGAAAGAAGAGTAGAGCTTGCATTTGAAAATCATCGATGGTACGATTTATTAAGATTTGGGACAGCAGTCTCTACTATGAATGCTCAATTCGCTCAGCAGGGGTTTAGTATTACAATTAATGATAACGATTTGGTCTTCCCAATACCCCAACGTGAAATTGATCTAGGCTTAACCCAAAATCCTGGTTACTAATATTTTTTATTAATTATTGCGTAAGTTTGAAAAGCTACAAATTGTATGATTATTATTTGGATCAAAGCTCTCCAGTCCAAAATTATTTTTTGTAGCTTTTTAGCCTTACGTTAAACTTGTAATCAAACCGTAAATCACTATGGAGGATTTAAATGCGAAATAATATTGTTGCATTTTTTATGCTAACGTTAACTATTTTGGTTGCTCAACCAGAGCAATCTGTTGAAGAATGGAAAGGTAAAAAAATCCTGCTAATCGGTGCCCATCCTGATGATGATAGCCAATCCTATGGAACTCTTGCAATGCTAAGAGATCATGGCAATGAAGTGTGGGTCTTGATTTTAACGACTGGAAATGTGGGAACTAAAGATCCAAAAATGACTCGTGACAAGTTATCAAAAATTAGACGAGTAGAAGAATTAAATGCACTAAAAGTTTTGAATATAGATGAAGAACATTATATCAACTTAGGTTATACGGATGGGGAACTTGAGTGGGCTGATAGAAAAGAAGTAGTTGGTAAAATTGTTCGTTGGATAAGAAAAATTCATCCAGATGTTTTAATGGCATTCGATCCCGGCTGGGGTTATGTGCGATGGCATAAAACAGATCATAGGACGGCTAGCTATTTAGCTGCAGATGCATCCAGAGCCGCAGAATGGAGGCTAATATTTCCTGGACAAATTATACACGAGGGGTTAAAAGAATGGCGTGTACCTGAATATCTTTTTTATTCACCCTTGGAAAAAGATGCTAATGTTATAGTTAATGTTACTAAGTATAATGATCAAAGGGTTGATGCTAAGAGTAAACATCTAAGTCAATTCAGTGGAATGTGGGATAATTACAGAGGAAATGATCCAAATCTTCTTACAAAATCTGAAAAAAAAGAATTTAATGATAGAATTAATCGTATGAAGAAAGTTGATGGAAAAATAGTAGAAAAATTTAGGTATTACACCGGTTATCCAGATGGAATTGGAAAAGGTGGTGATTTGGTCCCAGTACCAATAAAACAGAAAGCAAAATAATCACAGAATAAGTTAATAGTAGAAAGATCTGTCGTACATTTATTTTTACTTTCATTAGTCTCTAAAGGCAGGTACCTTTTCTCCATTAATTTTTTCTATTAAAATTTTTATATATAGAGTGATAAATGAATAAACATACAAATATGGTATTATTGGTATTCTTAACATTTTTTGTTATTTCTTTTATTACTAATATAATTGGTCCCCTAATTCCAGATATAATAAATGATTTCCATCTAAATCTTACTCTAGTTGCCTTATTACCTTTTTCTTTTTTCATAGCTTACGGTATTATTTCAATCCCATCTGGAATGTTAATACAAAAAATTGGGGAGAAACCTGTGATGATTCTGGCATTTGGGTTATCATTTATAGGTTCTTCTATTTTTGCTTCATTCCCAAACTATTCCTTTGCAGTAATATCATTATTTTTAATTGGTAGTGGTATGGCCATGTTGCAAGTTGTAATTAATCCATTATTACGAGTAGCCGGAGGTGAAGAAAATTTTGCATTTAATGCCACTTTCGCCCAACTTATTTTTGGATTAGCTTCTTTTTTCAGTCCTTTTGCCTTCTCTTATTTTGTGCTCAACTTGAACCAATCCAGTATAGATAATAATTGGTTTTTAGATTTTTTTAATTTCATTACACCTGATCATCTTCTCTGGATTAGCCTATATTGGTTATTTGCAATTATTTCAATAATAATGATTGTAATAATTGTTTTATTTAATTTTCCAAAAGTTGAATTAAAAAAAGATGAAAAAATTGGCACAATTAAAACCCATATTTCTTTATTAAGAAATCCTGTCGTAATCATTTATTTTTTTGGGATTTTTACCTATGTTGGGCTTGAGCAAGGTGTAGCAAACTGGATTAGTAAATTTTTAGAGATTTACCATGCTTATGATCCTCAAATTATTGGCGCTAAAACTATTTCATGGTTTTGGGGTCTAATGACAGCTGGTGGAATATTGGGTGTTATTTTATTAAAAATTATTGATAGTAAAGTTGTTTTGAAAGTTTTTACGGGCTTTACAATGATTTCTTTATTCCTCGCATTATTTATGCCCGGCTCAGTCGCATTAATAGCTTTTCCTGCTGTTGGATTTTTTTCTGCAGTTATGTATCCAATAATTTTTTCTTTGGCTTTGAACTCCCTATCAGAGCATCATGGCACGTTTAGCGGAATATTGGTTACTGGTATTTTTGGAGGAGCTATAGTTCCTTTAATTGTAGGTGTTCTGGGAGATTATTTTGGGTTAAGAAATGGAATGCTATTTTTATTTATTCCTTTATCCTTTATTCTATTCATTGGATTCTGGGCTAAACCAATAATTTCTAATAAAACAGTTCTAAACAATTAATTATTATTATGAATAATATTAAAAAAGCTATTATCGGTGTTGATTTGGGTGCAACTATGACATCAGCAGGGATTGTCCATGGAAATAAAATAACAAAATATATAGAAAAAAGGACGCCTGCCGGAGAGACTAAACAAAATGTTTTGAATCATCTTTACAATATAATTGAAACTTTTGATTTAAAAGATGTTGAAGCAATTGGGATAGGGGTCCCAAGTGTTGTTGATATAGAAAATGGAATTGTTTTTGATGTTCAATATATTCCTAGTTGGAAGGAGATAAAGTTAAAAAAAATTCTTGAGAAGAAATTCAATCTTTCAGTATATGTTAATAATGATGCTAATTGTTTTGCTGCAGGTGAAAAGCATTTTGGAGTAGGTCAAAATGCTGAATTTCTCGTAGGTCTTGTAATCGGTACGGGATTAGGTGGTGGTATAATATTGGATGGTAGACTTTATAATGGGCCTAATTGTGGTGCTGGAGAATTTGGCATGTTACCCTATAGAGCAAAAAATATAGAATATTATTGTAGTGGTCAATTTTTTCTTAATGCAGGTAAACGTGGTGAAGAATTTAGTGCATTGGCAAGAGATGGTGACCCAAAGGCTTTGATGATATTTAAAGATTTTGGTCTACATATGGGCAATGCTATTAAAGTGGTTTTATACACTTATGATCCTGACTTAATTGTATTAGGTGGCTCAATTTCAAAAGATTATGATTTATTTTGCGAATCAATGTGGGAATCAATTTATACCTTTGCCTATAGATCTGTAATAAAAACACTTAATATTAAACCATCAGAAACTGAACATAGCGCTGTATTAGGAGCAGCAGCACTCTATTTAGATCACTTAAAAAAACACTCTAAAACTTCTCATTACCAAAAATTATAGTTAAAGAATGTATAATAATTTCCGTTTTTTAATTTTTCTTATAATTCTCGGCATTTTTTGTGGTTGCCAAAATAATACCAATTATAAAATTCCAATTAACATCGAATCTATTGATGATGACAAACCTATATTTTTTGGAGTTCCTATTCCAAAAGGGACTTTATTATCAGTAGATAAAGTGCGAATATTAAATAGTAATAATGAAGAAATACCTTCACAAATAACAGAAGTTTCTTCTTGGGGGCCACAAGATCAGAGTGTTAAATGGATATGGATATTCTTTTTTTCTGATAATAATGAAAATTATACAGTTGAATATGGTGAAGGCATAACTCGCGCAGAATACCATGGCCCTAGGTTAGCTATTCAAAATAATATGAGGGCCAACGGTTTTGCAGAAATAATTACTGGACCATTAAAATTTCGAATTAATAAAAATGGAAATGGGTTTTTAGATAAAGTTTTTCTTGATTCAAATATTAATGGTTTTTCAGAAAAAGATTTAATTGCCAGTGCTCCAATAAATCGTGGATCATTTCTTGATATCCTTGATGATAAAGGTATAGATTATTCTCGCGCAAAAATAATACGAACGGAATTGGAAAAGGGCTCCGGACCGTTACATATGATATTAAGAGTCGATGGAGAATATATTTACAAACAGCCAGATAATTCACCATCTCCCTTTATACTACGTATCCATGCTTATGCTGGTAAGTCATATATAAAAGTCTTCCATACAATTACTTATACAGGAAATCCAGATAAACACAAAAAATACATTGGGGAGGACCTATTAATTTCCACTGGTGGCAAATCAGGTGTGGCAGATGTGAATATTCTTTCTACTGACCCAGGTTGGGCAATACCAAATGATCAAATAGCGAGTACGGGATTAAAACTTAAATACCATTTAGATAACAATAGCAATTCCTATTCAACATCATATATTCCAGGGGAATGGTATAATCCTGAAAATCAGGAGTCGATAGAAGGAATGCTAAAAGGGCCTATGTCTATAAAACAACTTGGCCCAAATCAAGTGCAAATAAATAAAAATATATCTTCCTCGCCTACAAAAAGATTAAATCAATTTATTGCTAATATTACACTGCCTGATCAAGAAAATAAAAATTCTGAACGTGCATCAGGATGGATTAAAATAAGTGATAAAGATAGATCAATTTCAGTTGGTATAAGGAATTTTATAGAGGAGTATCCTAAAGAAATTGCAATAAACCCAGAAACACAAGAACTAATTGCTTATAATTGGAGTCCAAACGCGGATCCGATGAATTTTGCCAGGACCAATAGTTCAATAGATAGAGGACAAGTAGGCAATTTTGCTAAAGGATTAACAAAAACAAGTGAATTAGTATTTTATTTTGAAAATTCAAATTTAAATAATTCTTCAAGCAAAATTATTGACTCTTTTCTTTATCCTAAAGTTCCCTATGCAAAATCAAGTTGGTATTCAAATAGTGGTGTTTATGGAAAATTTTCTTCCAATAATAAAATTTATCCAGAGTTCCAACGTTCTCTTGAATATAAATATAAATGGATGATTTTTAATAGAGACTGGGAGCCATGGTATGGAATGTTCAACTATGGGGATATAAAGACTTACTCTTATGGTAGCGAGTGGAGATTATGGAATAATAATGAACCTGGCCAAGATTTTATTCGGTGGTTACAGTTCATGAGAACTGGTGATAAAGAAATATACACAGCTGCTGAAAGTGGTAGTAGACATAGCATGGATGTGGATAATATTCATTGGCCAAATAATTTAGACTATATTGGTGATTCAAATGGGTCACAAGACTGGTGGGATTATACAAAAAAATCATTACCTACCCCTTATTTAGGAATGGGAGCAGTTGAAGGTCGACAACACTGGGGAACACTTTACAGTGCACATGTGTGGACTGCGGGATGGTTAGCTCACTACTATTTATCTGGCTATCACCGTGGATTGGATGTCGCTAAATTAACTGGTGATACATATTTAAATAGGATATGGGGTAATCATGGTTTAACTGGTAGAAGATTATACTTATCTATATGGAATCTTGCTGAAGTTTATGATGCAACGAAAAACAATAAATATTGGGATGAACTTCAGGATAGAATAAATATCCTTCTGGATTTACAGAAGAAACAGGGTGGTAATTTATTAAGTGATCGTTATGGTTATGCACAGCCTTATATAACCAATGGATTAAGAAAAGTATTACAGTTTGGGGATAGACCCGATATTAAAAAGGCGGTTATTGAACATGCAAGATGGGTAAGAGATGTCCCTCCTATGAATCATACTTATGAATCATATCTTGCGACAATTAGTCCGCTAATTTATGCATATGAACTTTCGGGCGAAAAAAGTTTTTATAAAGAAGCATGGAAGAGGGCACAGCATTTAAAAGTTGATGAATTAGAAAATGAAGATATATTTTATGATAAATCTACTACTCAAGCTGATTTATTTAACTTATTGGAAGAAATAGATAATATGCCGCCTAGAGATGATGGGCGGCAGCCTAATTGGATACTTAGTCAAGGAAGTAGAATTTTTGGATGGACACATGCGTATAATGTCCCTTATTTGTTGTATTTTCTTGAAAATGAGGGACCTCCAAAAAATTAATTATTTTTCTCCACCATCTGTAAAATAATCCCCTATCATTCAAATGGAAAAGAGATCTATAACGTGTTAACTCAGAGGAGGAGCACTTAAAGGGTCTAAATAATCTCCAGGATAATCATCTAATACATTATAAACCATAAAATTGATCGCAAACCATTTTTTATATGTAGGGAATTCCCCATATTACATCGTGTATTCTACTTTAGCGATGAATCTTGCAGATAGTAGAAAATAGTACATTTGTTGAACGCTCAGTTTTTTTATATAATCCATATTGAATGATGGCATATTTAAAGAAGTAGGTATAGTCCACCTACGATTAGATACCAAAGACTTTATCATTATTGGAGAATAGACTTAAGACCTTAAAGGCTACCTGCTAGGCTATAATATAGCCCGATTCTAAATCGGTATTTATTAAAAAAGGCACTCACTGAACTGGAGAAAGATGAGCCGAACCATGTATTAATTGGTGCACTATTAACAGAGCATCATACGGTATTACGTGATG
>Ga0209554_1002353_pt1 | contig 13096 bp, 13 predicted proteins | sample MarorgKNORR_S2LV_5_FD_188221 | JGI IMG/M metagenome (GOLD analysis project Ga0209554, IMG submission 188221) | Marine microbial communities from the Southern Atlantic Ocean, analyzing organic carbon cycling - Bottom_A/KNORR_S2/LV (SPAdes) (version 2) | ecosystem: Environmental > Aquatic > Marine... | reverse complement strand
CGGTTTTTGGAAGGCTTTGTGGGTGTCTACAGTGTTCATCAACAAAGCTTGGAAGTATGAGCCGAAGGTTATTCAGTGCTGAATTATCAGTGGTGCATCAGACAAAAGCAAGGCTTCTCGTCAACGAGTTGCCAAGGCACAGATGACCAAGGTGGACAATAAGCAACAGAAAGAGCGCAAGAAGTCGAAGTCTCGCGTCGAGGAAATAAAGAAACTGTTGAAAAACCCTGACCTTGAAAAGAATGAGGTTGAAGAACTCGAAAACGAAGTGCGAAGTTTGGAAAGTTCTCTCTCCATGATTGAAGTGGATGACGATTGATTTCTCTAATTTCATCACATGGTAGCGTAAGAAACGACCTACTAAATTCCCATTAGAGGGCGACCATTGTAAAAAGGCCAAGATGAAATATCACGGCACATCTCTTCGGGTTACGTCGAATAGATTCACTTAGGTCAATCGAGTTTCCTGGTGAAAGCCTGAATGCCGGTAATGTACTTGCCAATTATCAGGTTGTGAATATCATGAGTACCTTCGTATGTTTTTACTGATTCCAAATTCGCCATATGTCGCATGATACAGTATTCATCGAGGATTCCATTGGCACCATGAATGTCACGCGCCATCCGGGCAATTTCCAGCGCCATGTCGACGTTGTTCATCTTGGCCAGGGAAATCTGTTCGGCAAACCACGTACTATCGTCCTTTTTCAATCCCAGATGGTAGGCGAGGAGTTGTGCCTTGGTGATTTCCCTCAACATCCACGCCAATTTATTCTGCACCAACTGGTAAGAGGCGATGGGGTGGTCGAATTGAATCCGCGACAATGCGTAATCCTTGGCCGAATGGAAACAGGCTTGCGCCGCACCGATTGCTCCCCATGAAATGCCGTAGCGGGCGTTGTTGAGACATGAGAACGGGCCTTTCAATCCTTTCACATCGGGTAGCATTCGGTCTTTGGGAATCTTGCAGTCCTGAAATACCAGTTCACTGGTGACGCTGGCCTTGAGTGAGTGCTTACCGGTCATTTCCGGAGCGCTGAACCCTTCATCATCCTTCTCGACGATGAAGCCTTTGATGACTCCGTCCAATTTCGCCCAGACGATTGCAACATCGGCAATGGTGCCGTTGGTAATCCACATCTTGGCGCCGTTGAGCAGATAGTGGTCGCCCATATCCTCAGCCTTGGTTATCATATCCCCAGGGTTTGAGCCGTAATCTGGCTCGGTCAGTCCGAAACAGCCGACCCATTCTCCGCTGGCCATCTTTGGCAGGTATTTCTCCTTCTGCTCCTCATTACCGAATTCCCAGATCGGGTACATCGCCAATGAGCCTTGAACGCTGGCAAATGAGCGCAGACCGCTGTCGCCGCGCTCCAATTCCTGACAGATGAGGCCATATGCCATATAGGAAAGTCCGGGGCAACCATAGCCCTTCAGCGGGGCACCTAGGACTCCCATCTCGCCCAGGGCAACCCGCCATTCATCGGGAAATACTCCCTCGCGGCAGGCATGCTCGATCTTCGGGAGGACCTCGTCCTCGACCCAATCTCGAACCATATCACGAATCATCACCTCTTCTTCACTCAGCAGTGATTCGACATCATAGAAGTCCAAGCCCTCGTAAGCCATACTTTTCACCTATGGCTCAATGCCACAGCCCGCACTTGATAACCGTTGGCTAAGGAAAAATGGCTCAGTCTTGGGTGAACTCTACCACCGCAGCCAACTTTTCCGGATTCGCCTCAAAGTGTTCCGCCAAATCGGCCAAGCCGGTCGAAAGGGCGTCAGCCACGGCGAATTTCGCATCGAGTGGGTGAATACTTGCGTCGGCTACTGCGGCCTTGAATGCGGCGATGTCCGACCATGTGCTCGGATCTCCATACTCGGGATTCGGGGTGACGGTGAATTGGCCGAATTCAGGTAGGACGATGTGCTCTACCAACTCGTATACTGGCGAGTTACCTTCGGCCGGGTCGAGGAAAGCCTTACGCATCTTCTTGCGCATCCGCTCGGGGGTATCATGCAGCAATAATGCCCCGCCGGGGTCGGACTTGCTCATCTTGTGGTCGAATGACTCCATGCGGGAGCCGGCCGACTTCAGGCCTGAGATAAGCGGGGTGTGCAGGCAGGTCGCCTTGAGCCAATTCCATTTGTCACCGGCTTCGCGCATGTACATGTGCGCTTTGCGTTGGTCCATCCCGCCGATGGCAATGTCGATATTCAACTCGAATATGTCGGCCGCCTGCATCGCCGGGTAGAAGAATTTTGACAGGTCACCATCCGATGAATCCTCGTCACGCCCCATTATCGAGAAGGTTCGCCGAACTCGTGCCAGACTCATATTCTTGGAACAACGCAGAACACGCGCCCAATAATCACCGTCATCCATCAATACGCTGGCGTATTGGAAACGGAGTTGACCAGCCCCCTCTCCCTCTTCGGGATGGCCGAGTAGAACCCTAAAGGCATCTTCCATATACTCTGCAGTGGTGCGAATCTTGGCCATGTCGCCGGCGAACTTGTCGTTCACCCAGGCGTGCCAATCAGCCATGAAAATCAGTACGTTGACGCCGGCGTCGAGCATTCGTCTCAATGCCAGCGACAGCACCTTCCAGCCGATATGGGCGCGCCCGCTCGGCTCAAATCCGACATAGGCGCGGATGATTCCATCGCCGCCGGCCGAAGTCCCGGTGGACAAGCAGTTGGCGAGATGGTCGATGCCGACCACTTCCTGGGCACTGCCGACCATCCACGCCAGACGGGCGCGCTGGTCGGAATCAAGGGTGGCAACGACTTCGTGGGTCTCGGCGTATGGTGCCAGCACCGTGTCGATTTCCGCCTCGCTCATCTGCGCCATCGTGTTCATGATTTCATCTCGATAGAGTGGTCTTCTCAGTTTTCAACTTTCGATCAGTTTCCCCAATTTCTCACTCAGGGATTGCGCCCGAGTGGCATTTTTCTGCTCGATTTTCTCCTCGATCTCGGCGATTAACTCATGCACTAGGACAATGGTCTCATCGCTGATACTCTTCGACATATCGATCATTTTCAGTGCCATCCTGATTGAACTCTTGGCCTTGGATAGTTTCTTTCCTTCCGCTTTGGCCTTATCGCTGCGTTGCTTGGGGGAATATCCGGTCGCCTCGTCGAGGAAGGATGACCACGCGGCACGGCTTTCCATTGCGGTTTCACGACCACCATCTTCCGATAGCAACGCTTCAAGGTCAGTGCCGCGCATCTGTTGTGAATCGACAACCAATGCACCTTCGCCATCATATTTTGCCTCGACATGGGTCAATATCCCTTTACTAGCGGTAAAACCACCTTCGGCAGAGGCGGTGACATCGTCGAAATGCTTCGCCCCCAATTGTGTCAGACCAGATGTGCCGAGTTGCTTTATTAGACCGCGCTTGACCGCAAACTTCTCCATATTCACGCCGAATCGCAGACCACCCATAAGACCTACCTCCCACATGACTGAGATTGCTTGACCTTCTGGACGAGGTTTATCCCACCCCCTCCCTCGGCAAGGGCGAAACTTGGGGTTGTTCCCAACCTTACCTTTGATGAGTAGAGACGCGTCGCCGGGGCATGCGCAGGGTGATGTGGTCGCTTGCCATTCTCGTATTGCTATCATCGACCAGCGCCGTGATAGCTGAGTCGCATACCATCGAAATCGAGTCTCTGGGGCGAATCGAAAGTCAGGCTCTCGCACTGAATGACGCGCAGATGAATCCTCAGGGTGACCGGGTTCTTGCGGTCGGTGACGAAGGCTATGCAATTCTGCTCAATGCCGATTCACCCGGTACTGCCAGCACTCGGATAAAGTTCGACACCGGAGTCAACTCATCGCTCAATTCGGTCTCCTGGCACACCGGCGGCAAGACCGCCCTCATCGCCGGGGATTCCGGGGTCGTGCTACGCTATGTGGAAAATAACCAGAGCATCGAGAATGTCGACGGCACCGGCATGTTGGAGGGAACCGATATCGAAACCATCTCCTGGCGCAACAACGGTGACCGTGCCTATCTCGGTGGTGAGGGTGGTAGAATCTATAGTTACGATGCTGAAAACGGATTTCAACTATTGGACCAGACCGCTGATAGCATGATTACCAGCATTGCCTGCCACCGTCATCATACCGTCTGTATCGTCACCACCCTGCAAGATGGGGTGGCGATAATCGACCGTGATAGCCAAGTCCATTGGCTCGGAAGCGTAGAGAATACCTGGATCGGCGCAGTCTGCAGTGATGCGGATGTCAACGAGTGCGTGGTCATCGCCAGCGGTCGCCGCATCAGTGCGATAATACTCAAGCCCGATGATGCGGTAACCTCAATCGTTGAGCCGTCGGAGATCATCGGCGAATTATCCGGAGAATTCATCGGAATCACCAGCATGCGAGACAATACAATCTCAATCACCATGGCGCCGTACGGCTTGGTGCAGTATCGATTGGACAATCGCAAGGCCTACAAGATGCTAGAGCACGACCTTGTCAAGGATTCCGAGATCGAATTGAGCAGTACCAGCCTGGTCCAAGTCTGGGGCGATGATATTACTCACGGTTTCATCCTCTCCAGCGATGGCAGTCTGGCCCAGTTCACCCCGACCATGGCCGAAGAAGATGAACTGATGATGAAGGCGGTGATGTTGATTCTACTGATTTCGGTTCCGGGTTGCATCATCGGTCTGATTTTCATGAATAGCAAGACCTTGCAGGGATTGTATTATTCGCGGCGTAAGGCAAGGCGCGTAAAGGCGCAAGAAAAGGCCATGGCTGCGGAAAAAGAGAAGGCCGCGAGCAAGAGAAACAAGGATGCAGATTAGCCTCGACCCATGTTGCCTACTATTCGGATTCCTCAGCACAATCTGAATCTGCCGCTCCCCCCGTGGTGGGGCTGACCGCGGTCATGTGCAACCAGAATAACCAGATGACGACAGCACTGAGGATATGCCAGATTGCATGCCATTGCAATAGCGACTCGGGATAGCAGATCGCATCATCGCCCTCGCCCTTGGCGCGAATAAGATAGGCTACGAGAAACAGCGCCGAGCCGAGCAGCATGTAGCGGTTAAAGCCGAATTTATGGCGTAGATGGGCGATAATCTCCAGTGCGGCCCAGATTGGAATGAGAATGAAATACAGGTCGGTGATTCCGAAGTGGTCGACGAATAGGATTGCCCAACCACTCGCCACCGATGTGGCTGACCACAGGATGAGGTGGCTCAGACGGCCAGCCCCGATAGCCCTGATGAAGGCATAGGTGATAGGTAGGAGAATCCATACCGCCATAGCGATTTTATCGAACTCGAGGCCAAACTTGGTCATCGAGCCGTGGAAAAAGAACGAGCCCATCCCCACCGCAATCACACTGACCCCATACAACCAACTCTCGACCGTCTTCTCCCCGTATGGCGAGGTGAGGCGTCCGGCATAGGTGGCACTAGATTGTCTGGGCATGGTATCCATACGATGCAGGATGAGCAGGCCGGTTATGACGATGGCAAAATTTGAGAAGCCATTTGCCGGTTGGCGGATATAGCCGTCTCGATTCAGTTCGCAGGCGGTCATATCGCCGATTTTTTTCTCGCTTCGCTCATCAAAGCCAGTTTGTGCCATCACCACATAGGCTGAGAGTAGCACTGCCACGAGAATCAGGCCATAGGTGAGTGGTTTCACGCGGTTGCCACCAGGCTCTGACATCACTCAGCCCTGTCGGTTGGCGCTATTGAGCAAATCGCCAACAAACCCGTAGTCAATAAACCGCATCGCCACGCTACAGGTCAGCCAACCCCGCTTACAGAACCGTCTCGCTGGCGCATTGCCAACATCACAAGGTTGCATTGCCACCGCTGGGCAGGGTGCTCAGGGCGGCGAGGTCACCGCGCAGTTTAGGGCCGTCGGTAATGGTCGCGAAGATGCCGATATCACCGGCCAGATTATGCGACAAACCGAACCATGGCCGGCCATATTGGTCGACCCCCATGTCGAGGAAATCTCCCAGCCCACCACAGCGATTGTAGCCGCAATAGGCGGTGGTATCCAGTGGGTCGCCATCGTCATTTACCTGCACCGTGGTGAAGAGCGGGTTTTCGCTGAAAACATCGGTGGCGATGGTGATGTATCCATTCCATACATCGCCACCGCTATCGCCGACATAGCCGAAAGCGACCCGCCCGCTCGCCCCGGCGGTGATAACCGGGAATCCGGTACCGTTGATTTGCGTGGGGGGAGCGACCATCATCGCCGGCGACCAAGTGCCACCCTCATCTCTGGAATAGGCATAATATGGCATGTTATCCAATCCCATCCACAGCGCGTGGACATTGTTGTCATCATCGATTGCAACCTGTGCCTCCTCACCATTCCAAGTATCGGCAGTACCCGATTCAGTGGTCGGAAGGGGGTGTTCAGTCCAGGTGAAACCACCATTAATGCTACGGTATATAGAATAGCCATTGCCGGAGCAACCGATGTTTCCGCGATAGAAATTTCCGTTCTCGCCACCCTCGAGGTGAGCGGTCAATCCACCGCTCTGACAATTCAGGGGTGCTCCGGAGACCTCGGGAGACCAGGTCGCCCCGCCATCGAAACTGGTCGAGCACAGCGGGTGGGGGGCATTGCCGTTGATACAGAAGACCCAGGTGGTATCGTGCAGCGCCGCCGGATATGGAGAGGAGGTGATGGTCTGATGGTCTTGCACCGAGTAGACCGAGGTTGCTATGGTCGGAGGTTGTGACCAAGATTCTCCTTCGTCGTCCGACCACTCCACCGTCATCCCCAGAAGGGCGTGCATGTCGAATTTCATTATCCGGTCAGTCCACTTGTCGACATAGAGATAGGGGTCGTTGCTATTGGCGACCGGGAATAGTGGGTCGTAGGTATTCTCGCACGAATAATCTGCCAGATTCTGCATCTCGATCAGTCCTGAACAGCGCACCATCGCGGTCGAACCGGCGGGACCGTTGCCCCAACTGGAGATGAACAGATTGTCGGCCGAGGTGATGCCGATGGTCGGCTCAAAGGTGGTCATGCCGATGCTGTAATAACTTCCGTTAGTCCAGAAGGGGCGGTTATCCCCGCTCAGATTGACCGTCAGGTTGGCCTCGGAAATAGCGGTCGAATTAGTTGCGTCCACCGCACCCGCATAGTGATACCAGACGTTTTTCGCAATTGGTTTTTCAAAATTGAACGGGGAGTCATCTTCGGCCGGTGCTGCGGCCTCGCCTTTGCCGAAACAGCCCGACAACACCTGTAAGAGCATCATTGAGATGAGAACAACAGCGAGCGAGCCGCGACTTGCCATGACCGTCCGTGCAACAATTCTGCTTCAACCTTATCGAAGCAGGCCGCACCAGATCAGTCGACTTCTTCCAGGGTCTCGAGGTACTCATCGGGCTCGAGCAAGTCCTCAACATTGAGGTGGTGTGGTTTGAAAATCACCATCCAGCCGAGGTCATAGGGTGAATCGTTAATCAGGTCAGGGCTGATTTCCACCTCGCCGTTGACTTCCATCACGATACCGCTGAAGGGTGTGCGGAAGGAGTGCTTGCCCTCGGCAGTCCAGACCGAGAACATCTCATCATCCTCGTCGAATTCTTCGTCGGCATGGGGTAGGATGACCCGGAATACCTCGCCCATCTCCTTTGCCAGGAAATCACTGATACCGATGGTGAATTGCTCATCATTCTCCTGATACCAGACGTGTTTTATTGAATATTTTCTTCGATGTGCGATGCTAAACTCCAAAAACTCATCATCTTGCATTATATCTCGCCGAACCGCGCCACCCACATCCCATATATCAATGTCGCGAATGCGGTTTTTTCCCTGATGGGAAGATGTCCGGGAGAGTTATTATCATCCAACAACGATTCCGTTGTACGGGTGCGAGGATGGACTTTGCCGAGAGTGACGAACAACAGATGATTCGTGAACTGGTTCGCGATTGGGCCGAAGAGGTTCTTCCCCCGACCATAGCGAAGCGGGACAGCGAGCAGATTCCACCCTCAGCGGAGTGGAAACAGTTCTGTGAACTTGGTCTTCAGGGGGTTACCATACCAGAGGAATTCGGCGGTAATCCGGTCGATGATATCTCTGAATCCATCATCATCGAGGAATTGGCGCGCGTCGACCCCTCGCTGGCGGTAATGTTCTGTGTTCATGTCGGGCTGTGCGCCAAGACCATCGTATTGCATGGGAATCAACAACAGAAGGAGACCTATCTACCGCGCTTGGCCGCTGGCGAAGTAGGAGCCTACTCACTTTCTGAGGCTGGCGCCGGTACAGATGCCGCGGCGATGATATGTAAGGCAAAGTTGAGCGATGATGGTTCTCATTACCTTATCAACGGTGAGAAGATGTGGGTCACCAATGGTGAGCAGGCCGGCATTTACATCCTCTTTGCCAAGGATGTCGACCATCCCGAGTACGGCGTCAAAAGGCATGGCGGCACGACCGCGTTCATCATCGAGCGCGGTTTTGAAGGATTCGAGGTCGGCAAGAAAGAGGACAAACTCGGAATCCGCAGTAGTGATACCTGTACCTTGATTCTCACCGATTGCAAAGTGCCGGTCGAAAATGTCCTGAAGTCCCCTGGGTCGGGATTCCCGATTGCCATGAATGCACTCGACAACAGCCGCATCGGCATCGCCGCCCAAGCCTTGGGAATCGCGCAAGGAGCATTTGACTGCGCACTCAAATATTCCACCGAGCGTGAGACCTTCGGGGTGCCGATTCAGCGCCACCAGATGATTACTGCCTATCTGGCCGACATGGCGACGAGAATATCCGCCGCACGGCATCTCGTATATCGGGCTTCTTGGGCGAAGCAACAACATTACGAGCATGGTGCACCTCGACATTCCTTGGAAGCGAGTATGGCGAAGTTGTATGCAGGAGACACCGCAATGTGGGTGGCTGATTTGGCGGTACAGATTCTCGGTGGTTACGGGTACACCAAGGATTTCCCGGTAGAGAGATTCTTCCGCGACGCCAAGGTGACCCAGATTTACGAGGGCACCCAAGAGGTGCAGAGACTGGTCATCGTGCGAAATCTGCCTTGATTTGAGGTGATTCGACAAATCCAAACCATTGATGTGCATTAGCGTCAGCGGTGAACATGGCCGATGATGAGTCGGGATTCATCCCCCTGGTATTCGCGGAATTGACCGAGGATGAGATGCACAGTCGCGCTGATGAGTTTTACGAATTGATGGATAAACGCCGCACTACACGACATTTTTCTTCACGGAAGGTCTCTGCTGAACTGATTGAGACTGCGGTCAAGACCGCCGGTACCGCACCTTCGGGAGCGCATCTCCAACCGTGGACTTTCGTTGCCATCGCCAATCCCGACCTGAAGATGAAGATTCGTCGAGCGGCCGAGGAAGAGGAAGAAAAATTCTACGCCGAGCGCATGCCCGAGGCTTGGGAAGAGGTTCTCGCCCCACTGGGCACCGACCACGTCAAGGAGCATATCACCGACGCGCCGTGGGTAGTCGTTCTGTTCCGCCACAGTCAGCGTCAACGCTCCAATGGTGAGTGGTCACCGACCTATTATTCCCAGGAATCTTGCGGCATCGCCGCTGGCCTATTCATCGCCGCAATCCACAATATGGGGCTGGTCACCCTTACCCACACTCCCTCACCGATGCGATTCCTAGGTGAAATCCTCAAACGAGGCGAACACGAGACGGCGATGTTGTTGATGCCGGTTGGCTACCCGAGCGAATCTGCGATGGTGCCACAACTTCAGCGCAAAGCCTTAGAGGAGATTCTCATAAAAAAAGAATAATTCCAGTGAAGGCCATAGTATTCAAATTCAGGCACGGCCTTCGCTAGTTGCCAGTTATGTGAATGATTATGTTAAAGAATGGAGTTCCGGTCGGCGGCTTGTCTCACCCATTGGGGTGGATGGTGAAAACGATGCCAAATATTGCAGTTCTAGTCAAGCGGGTACCAGATACCATTGCTAAAATCACCGTGGTGGACGGAAGTATCGACCTGTCTGGAGTTAAGTGGATCATCAGTCCATATGATGAGTATGCCATTGAGTCGGCACTACAGCACCGCGAGGCCAATGGCGGTAGTGTGACCGCCATCACCTTGGGCAATGCCGATTGTGATAAGACCCTGAAGGATGCCAAGGCATTGGGTTGCGATGAGCTGGTGCGACTGTGGCAAGATGGTTGGGAAAGTCTCGACTCAAATGGGGTTCAGTCGATTCTGGCAGGAGCAATTTCCGATCTGGGTTCTGAGATTGTCTACTGCGGTAAGGCCGCAGCCGATACCGATGCCGGTTCCACCGGTCCTGGAGTGGCCGAGAAGTTGGGATGGGCGAGTATCTCCAACGTGGTTTCAGTCTCCTTTGAGGACAGCGGGGTGGAAGCATTGGTGCCAGTTGCTGGTGGTCAGGCCAAGGTCGGAATCAACTTCCCCTGTTTACTCACCATCGACAAAGGTCCTAACGAGCCACGCCGTCCCAATGTACGCGGAATCATGATGGCCAGGAAGGCCGAGGTCAATCTCAAGGGTGGGCAAGCTCCAGCGGCGACGATTTCGGTCATCTCCAAATCCACTCCCCCTGCCAAACCCCCCGGTAAGACCTACCACGGGGCGGAAAATGTCCCTGCGGTGGTACAGGCATTGCGCGATGAGGCGAATGTGATTTGAGGTGACGAGATGAGCAATGTGATTATCGCAGAAACAAAAGATGGCACAATTCACCCCGGAACCGCAGAATTGGTAACTGCAGCGGGCGCACTAGGTGGTGGAATCACCATTGTTGTGCCTGCAGGTGATGATTCTCCAGCCGCTGCTGCAGCTGAAATCTCAGGCGTCGAGCGGGTAATCGCCCTGGTCGGTGATTGCTTCGCGACCTATGATGCCAGCAGTTGGGCCAGCGCCATCGATTCTGTAAGCCCAGCCGGCAATCTACTGCTCTCGGCTTCGGCCGATGGTAAGGATCTGGGTGCTCGCCTCGCCGCCCGACGCAGTATCTCGGTGGTACAGAATGTTATTGCAATCGAAGATGGCAACGTCACCTATCCAATCTACTCAGGCAAAGCCCACGAGACCGCCGCACTTTCCGGTGATGCGGTCATCACCGTGCGAGCCAACACTTTCGCCCCTGCGCCCGGCGGTGGTCAGGCTGATATCGGCATCGTCAACCAGAGCGCTGACGTCGCCACCGCGGTGCGCGAGATGCTGGCCAAAGCCAGCGAGCGCCTCGACGTGGCTGAAGCCAATATCATCATCTCTGGAGGTCGTGGGATGGGCAGTCCGGATAATTTTTCCCAACTCGAAGAAATCGCCGATGTTCTCGGCGCTGCGGTCGGCGCCTCGCGCGCTGCGGTCGACACCTGGGAGGAGATTCCTCACAGCATGCAGGTCGGACAGACCGGAAAAACCGTCAACCCCTCCCTATACATCGCGGTCGGAATCTCTGGCGCCATCCAGCATCTTGCCGGAATGCGCACCTCGAAGTATATCGTCGCCATCAACAAAGACCCTGAAGCACCGATTTTCAAGCATGCCGACTACGGCATTGTTGCAACTTGGGAAGAGGTTCTGCCAACCCTGAAGTCAGAACTTCAGTCACTCTTGTCTTGAATCCCCTGAAAACCAGAGGGTACCGTCCATATTGACGTCAATCGCGGTATAGTCTCCCAGCACGAGCACTCTACATTGAGAAGCATAAAGCGTGCTCGTACCTCAGAATTACTGTATTTTACTGTACTTCGGGCTTCCCTCGCCACTGCGTGGCTCAGTCCAGCCCTCACCTCCCGGAACTAGCATCATCCTCTGCCCGAATCCAGCAGATGAATTATTCACCTGAGGGTGGAGGACCCGTCATGGAGCGGTGGCAGAAGGTCGGCATCGGACTGACGCTCGCGTTGCTGCTCATACAGATGGGCGTCTGGTTCCCGTCGACCCAGACCCTCAACAGCGTCGAGGATCCGATTCAGGTGGAGGTCGACTTCACCGTCAAGCCCATTCTCGGCCAGACTGATGACGAAGGCCGCATCAAGGTGACCTTCCACTGTCAGGCGACGTTGACGATGAATGGGAATCCCAACGTCGAGTGGTTCCTGATCGAGGGAAGGCGCGAGGTGGCCTCACTTGAGGGTGGGGATGCGGCTGATCCCTGCGGCGACACCTGGTATCTGGAACCCGGAACCTACACCCTGATGACGTTCAAGACCGACGGGATTCGCTACGACCAGTCCATCGATATCCACTCTTTTGAAGAGGCGGTGGGACATTTCCGAATGGGTGCGTTTTTCCTCTGCCTGTTCGTGGCGTTCTGGCCAAGATCGGAGGACTAGAGTTCTCGCAGTGGGTCACTTCAATCTGGATGCAGCCTTCAGTCCGAGCAGGAATCCCTTGAGGATAAGCCTCTGTTCCTGCGCGCAGAGGTTTGCGAGTTTACACACAAGCGTCCAGACCTATTCCCACTTGGTCCACTCGCACTCCTACCTCGAAGCGCTGCATCAGCGCGCTCGTCCCTTCGTCCGGGTCCGAGACGCCGGGTCGTAGCCCGGTGACCTTGGATACCTGTAGGTTCTCTCATAGACGACCGCACCCCCGACTACCAAGAATACAAACAAAATAATCAGGATGCTGTTCACCTGCGCCATATTGGCTGATGATGAGATGAAATTCGAAGATTCGACAGGACAGCCTTCCCAATCCACCTCAGTTCCTGCCGGAGTGTTGGAACATTGGTCATCTATTCCAGGAATGCCGTCTCCATCATAATCCCAGTAATCCTGTTGGCTGATATCACAGCCACTTTCATTCACCCAATTTCCATCATATTCTGGCGTTCCGGGACATATGTCTAGTGAGTTTTGGACGCCATCAGCATCACTGTCGTCCATCTGAAATACAGAGCATCCATTTCCATCCACCACCTCGCCGACACCCGTGTCAGGACAGGAGTCAATCAGGTTCAACACTTCATCTCCATCATCGTCGCCTTCGGCCCACGGGCAGCCGCTCGCATCCACCGCCTCGCCGGCACCCGTGTCAGGACAGGAGTCAATCAGGTTCAACACTTCATCTCCATCATCGTCGCCTTCGGCCCAC
>Ga0209554_1002349_pt1 | contig 13108 bp, 13 predicted proteins | sample MarorgKNORR_S2LV_5_FD_188221 | JGI IMG/M metagenome (GOLD analysis project Ga0209554, IMG submission 188221) | Marine microbial communities from the Southern Atlantic Ocean, analyzing organic carbon cycling - Bottom_A/KNORR_S2/LV (SPAdes) (version 2) | ecosystem: Environmental > Aquatic > Marine... | reverse complement strand
CTAGCCGAGTCCGGCGAAGCGATCCAAGCACGCTTCGCCCGCCGGGATCAGGCGAAAACCAGCGTCCGCACCCGTCCATAGGGCTCGAAACCCAGCCCCCGATACAGGCGATGCGCGGCGTCGTTGCCGTCGACGACCGTGAGCTGCACGTGGTCTGCACCGGCGGCCCGGGCCTCGGCGACCAAGCCCGCCATCCCAGCGCGCGCCAGTCCACGCCCGCGCAGCGGGGGCCTCGTGTAGACGCCCTGAATCAGCCAGCCTTCGCGCCGTCGAACGTCGGCATACCCCGCCCACGCAACTTCGCCGTCGACGTCCAGTATCCGGGCGCGGGACAGGCGCGAATCCACCCAGCGACGAAAGCCGCGGGGGTCGAAATCGCCGGGATCCGGGCGCCCCTCCTCGCGCAGGCTCGCTCGCGCGATCCCAACCAGGGCATCGAGGTCCTCGCGGCGCGCGGCCCGCAGCGTCGGACCCGGGGGTGAAGAGGTCCCCTTCGACTCGCCCGGCCGCAGCAAAAGGCTCGTCTCCATGCGATCGAGGGTCAGCCTGCGACCGCACGCAGCGAGGCGATCCCAGAGCATTGCTACGGGCCCTTCCGCGCTTTTCAGAAGCCCGCCTTGCAGGGTTTCGAGCGGCCCACAGAGCGCCTCGAGGACCTCCGGGGCCATGCGTGAATCGAGCAGCACGGTGGGGTGCGAAAGGGCGACGCCCACCAGGCGGCCTGCCTGCCAGGCCCCCATGCCCCGCACCATCGCACCGCTCGGGTCGCGACCCGCCGGCAGCCCCAGGAGGTCGAGGAGCAGGAGGTCCTCGGGCAGCCCCCCGCGCACGTACTCCAAGGCTTCCGCTCGCGTTCCCGGCCCGAGCGCCCGAACCCGGAGCGAGCCCGATGCTCCCGCGAAGTCTCCCGTCACGGCGTCAGTCAATGACCGCCAGTACGTCGAACTCAGAGATGGCCTGGCCTTCTTCGACCCGGATCTCCGAGAGCGTCCCCGCGCACGGCGCCTCGACCGGAATTTCCATCTTCATCGACTCGATGATCAAGATCGTCTCCCCTTCGGAGAGCGCATCGCCCACCTGTTTCTCGATCTTCCAGATTTTCCCGGTGATCGGGGCTTCGACTTTCTCGGCCATGCCTTCTCCTGTGCGCGGAACGCCGCCGGGGCCACTTGCGGCGCCCGCTCCCGCAGTCTCGCACGTCGCCATGGCGCCGAGCAAGCGGAGCGCGCCCAGCGCCGGGGCGGGGCGCGTCCGGGCGAGCGGGCTAGCATTCGCCTCCCGCGAGGAGAGACCGTTGCTCGAAACCGTCAGCCAGGGCTTCCAGAACGCCACCGAACGCCTGCGCGGCGTCCGCGAACTCGGCGCCACGGCGATCGATGAGGCGCTCCGCGACGTGCGCACTTCGCTGCTCGAAGCCGACGTCGATTTTGAAGTCACGCGCGACTTCCTGGCGAAGGTGCGCGAGCGCGCCCTCGGCGAAAAGGTTCGCACCCGGGTGCGCAACTCGGATGGGCGCTCGGTGCGCGTCACGCCGGGACAGCACTTTGTGGCGATCTGCGAACAGGAGTTGACCGCGTTGATGGGCCCGGTCGATTCGAGCCTGGCGCGCGCCGACGGGCGCGTCTCGGTGCTGCTGCTCGGACTCCAGGGCGTCGGCAAGACCACGGTGGCGGGAAAGCTCGCCCGCCACCTGCAGAAGTCGGGCCACCGCCCGCTGCTGGTGGCCGCAGACATCTACCGGCCGGCAGCGGTCGAGCAGTTGCAGGCCATCGGCGCCTCTCTCGGGGTCCCCGTTCATGTCGGCGCTGCCGGAGAGCTGCCGCCGGAGATCTGCCTCGCCGCCCTCCAGCGCGCCCGCAACGAGCAGCGCGACGCCCTCATCTACGACACCGCCGGGCGGCTGGCCATCGACGAAGATTTGATGGAAGAACTCCGGCAGATCGACGAACGGGTCGCGCCGGCCAACCGGCTCCTGGTCTGCGACGCACTGATGGGACGCGACGCCGTCAACGTCGCGAAGCGCTTCAGCGAGCACCTCGATCTCGACGGCATCGTCATGACGAAGCTCGACGGCGATGCGCGCGGCGGAGCCGCGCTGGCGGTGAAGGCCGTCACCGGTGTGCCGATCAAGTTTCTGGGGACCGGGGAGCAGCTCGACCGCCTCGAAGAATTTCGGCCCGAGGGACTGGCCTCGCGGATCCTCGGCATGGGCGACATCGTCGGCCTGGTCCGAGATTTCGAGGAGGTCGTCGACGAAAAGCAGGCCGAGGAGGACGCCGAGCGTCTGATGAAGGGCAAGTTCACCCTGGAGGATCTGCTGACCCAGCTACGAACGATCCAGAAGATGGGCCCGCTGCGCGAGATGTTCGAGAAACTCCCCGGGATGGGTGCCATAGCGGACCAGGCAGACGAGGGCGAACTCGTGAAGGTCGAAGCCATGATCCAGTCGATGACGCCGAAAGAGCGCTCGGACCCCAACGCCATCGACAAGAGCCGGGCCGCGCGCATCGCCAGGGGCAGCGGGCGGCGGGCCCGCGAAGTCCTCGACCTCTTGAAGCGCTTCTTCCAGATGAAGGACATGATGATCAAGCTCGGCAGCGGCGGAGGCGGCTTCCCGGGGATGGCGCAGCTCTCCGGGGCCGGCGGCGACCCGACCGCGCTGCTCGCAGGAGGAGCCGCTCCGCGCGCCGCCCTGAGCACCCGCCGCGGCGCCGAGGCCCGCCGCAAGAACAAGCGAAAGCAGGCCCGCAAGTCGCGCCGCAAGGGTCGCAAGCGCTAGCCGCCCCCCCCAGACCGGGACGTTGCCCCAGACGGGGACGTTGTTGCTTTGTTGCCTTTGGGGATCGAGGAAGCACGAGTGGCGAGAGGTTCCGTTCGGCGGCCACCGTCCGGGGGGTGTGCCGGTCGATTCGCGATTGCCCACCAGTCGTGTCGATAGGGACCCGTCGCTTCTGGCGTTACGGGGCCCCCTACGGATGCGAGAAGGCGCGCGGTCGGCGGCAACCCCCTTCACCGCGGGCGCCGGGTACAGCCCCTCGCAATCGGAATCGCCCAACCGTTCGCTAAAAGCAGGATCATCCCCAGAACACGGGTGTCCCCAAACGCAGGAAAACCGGACCGTCCCCGATTTTCTCGTGGCACAGTTGTTAGACTGTCCGAAAACAACGGTGCTGCCCCCCCCGGCGCGACGGAAATCTTTGGTGACGCAACTCGCGAAGTGGGCGATGGCCGTGGGGATCGCGCTGGCGGCAACGCCTGGCGCCGCGGCGACCGATCTCTTTCCGCGCCCCGAAGCCCTCGAGCCGAACGTCGCCTTCTGGCTCCGGATCTACTCCGAGGTCCCTTCGACGCGAGGCCTGATCCACGACACCGTGCACCTCGGCGTGGTCTACGGAGAGGTCGTGTTCCCGGACGGGGCGAGTGCCCGCGAACGCAATCGGATCGCCGACGCGGCCCGAAAGCCGATCGAGAAGGCCCTCGAGGCCCTTGGGCGCGGGCGTCGCAGCCATCTCGGCCCCACCGGGAAAGGGGTCCTTGCGAGCTGGCCAAGGGGCGTGCGCAGCGACGAATTGCGGGCGGCGGCCTCCCGCGTGCGGGTGCAGACCGGGCAGGCGGATCGATTTCGCGAGGGCCTGATCCGAGCCGGTCGTTACCGCGACCACATCCACGCCACTCTCGAGGAAGCCGGGCTTCCCCGCGACCTCGCCGCCCTCCCCCACGTCGAATCGTCCTTCAACCCCGCAGCGCGCTCCCGGGCCGGGGCCGCTGGCCTGTGGCAGTTCACCGCGTCCACAGCGCGACGCTTCATGCGCGTCGATCGGGTGCAGGACCAGCGGCGCGACCCCTACACCTCCACCCGCGCCGCGGCGCAGTTGCTCGCCCAGAACCTCGAGATCACGGGAAGCTGGCCTCTCGCGATCACCGCCTACAACCACGGTGCCGGCGGCGTGCGCCGTGCCGTGCGCATCACCGGCTCCACGGACCTCGCGGTCATCGTCGAGAAATACCGGGGGCGTACCTTCGGCTTCGCCTCCCGAAACTTCTACGCCGAGTTTCTGGCGGCGCGCGAAATCGAGGCCGACCCCGAGAAGTACTTCGGCCCACTGCCCGAGGCCCCGGTCGAACGCTTCGAGATCGTCCGCATCGAGCACTTCGTCCCGGCGGGCGCATTGGCGAAACACTTCGGCTTTTCGACGGCGCAACTAAGGGCGGCCAATCCGGCGCTGAAGGAAACCGTCTGGTCGGGAGCCAAGCACATTCCAAAGGGCTTCGAACTCCGCCTCCCGGCGACGGACGTGCGAAGTCTCGCCGCCCTGCCCGCACGCCACCGCTACGCCCGGCAGATCCCGGACCAGAATTACACCGTACGCCGTGGCGACGCGCTCTCGAAGATCGCCGCTCGCCACGGGGTCACCCAACGCCAGTTGATGGCCCTGAACGGCCTGCGAAACCCAAACCGCATCTGGATTGGGCAGAAACTAAAGCTGCCCTTCGCGAAGGCCCCCGACGTGGTCGCTGGCGTCTACGACTACCCCGGGGCCCGCGCCCCGACCGGGAGCGTGTTAGTCCGCGCCGGCGATACCCTCTCGCAGATTGCCCGGCGCTTCGGCACGACCACCGCCGAACTCGTCCGCCAGAACGGCCTGGGCGACCGCAACCGGATCCGCATCGGGCAGGTCCTGCGCCTCGATCGCAGCGATGGCAGCCGCAACGCCGGCAGCGAGCGACGCGCCGGCGACCCCACCGACTACTCCGTACGCCCAGACGGCAGCATCGAAGTCGAGGCGAGCGAAACCCTCGGCCACTACGCCGCCTGGCTCGGAATTTCCGTCGATGCCCTCCGCAGCCGCAACGGAATTGGGCGAAATAGCCGGCTCGACGTGGGCCGGCGGATCGAACTCGACTTCGTTCGCGTAAGGCCGAACGAGTTCGAGACACAGAGGGTGGCCCACCACCGCGCGCTGCAACGCGCCTACTTCAAACGCTTCGAAATCGTCGGCACGCGAACCCACCGGGCCCGGTCGGGAGAATCGCTGTGGTGGCTGGCGGAGAAACACTTCGGCATTCCGCTGTGGCTGCTGCGCCACTACAACCCCGACATCGGGTCGCGCGAGTTGCACGTCGGCACGAAGCTGCTGGCACCGCGCGTCCGAGGGCACGGGCCCGCCACTTCGGGCGGCTGATCCCCGTCGCGGAGAATCGGGGACGGGAGAATCGAGAATCGGATGCCTCGGCTTCAGACCTGGAAGATCTCATGGTCCGGTAGGCGCAACGCGGTCAGCGGCCCTCCGTAGACCGCACCGGTGTCAATCCCGACGCTGTAGGGAAGATTCCAGCGCACGCCGAAATCCTCTTGTGAGGTATGACCGTAGACCACGGTCATCCCGAATTCGTGCCGCGCGTCACCGAGGGTCCGGTTCCACAGCAGGTCATCGGTGCGCGCTGCGAGCAGGCTCGCCTCCAGGTCGCTGGACGTCCGGCGACACTCCCCGAGGCCCGCGTGGATGAAGAGATACGAGTCTTCGCGGTAGAACAATGGAAGCCCGAGCAAGAATTCTTCATGGTCTCCGGGCAGGCGTGGCCCCGCTCCGCGCCGCGAGGCACGCGCGTCGAGGCCGTAACTTTCGAGGGTCCGCTGCCCGCCGTTGTCGAGAAACAGTTCGGCGCCTTGATGCCGCGGATCCGTCCAACCTAGATAGTCGAGAAACATCGACTCGTGATTTCCGAGCAAGAAGGTACAGCGGCGCGTCGCCCGCAGAGCGATCAGGGTTTCGATCACCCCGCGTGGATCCGGGCCGCGGTCCACGTAATCTCCGAGAAAGACGAGGCTGTCGCCTTCCTTGAGCGGCAGGCAAGCGAGCAACTCCTCGAGCTTCTCGCATTCCCCGTGGATGTCCCCCACCGCGTAGATCACTTCTGGCCTCCCACTCCCGTTTCGACCCCTCCCGCTGAAATCTTGATCCGGGGAAGGTGGGAGGCCCTCAGGACTGCGTCGTGGCCTCCCTGGGCGCACGGCGGGCCAGCTGTCCGCAGGCCGCCGCGATGTCGGAGCCGCGACTGCGGCGCAGCGTGACGATCATCCCCGCCTCGTGAAGCACCTGGGTGAAGCGATCCACAACGGCCTTTTCGGGGGCACGCTGCGGCGCATCCGGGTGGGGATTCATGGGGATGACGTTGATGCGACAGGGGATGCCCCGAAGCAGGTTCGGAAGACGTCCGGCATCTTCGGGAGAGTCGTTGACGCCCGCCATCAGCGTGTACTCGAAGAAAACCGGGCGTCGCGGGGTGATGCGCGGCTCGCTGCGCAGGGTCCCCAGCAAGCTCTCGAGCGGAACGCTGCGATTGAGCGGCACCAACTCGTCGCGCACCGCGTTGGTGGTGGCGTGCAACGAAACCGCCAGGTTCACCGGGGCCGCCTCGAGGAGCGGTCCGATCCTGGAGATGACGCCCACCGTCGAAACCGTGATGCGACGCGGTGCCATCGCGAAGGCCTTGGGGGCGATGAAGATCTCGATCGCACGCAGCACATTCGGAAGATTCATCAGCGGCTCGCCCATCCCCATGAAGACGATGTTGGTGATCGGATCGTCGGCTCCGAGTACCTCACGCGCGATACACAGCTGGTCGACGATCTCCGAAGCCTGGAGATTCCGGTCGAAACCCATCGCCCCGGTGGCGCAGAAGGAACACGCGAGGGCACACCCCACCTGGGTCGAGACGCAGAGGGTGTTGCGTCGCGCCTCGGGGATCACGACCGATTCGATCAGCGCCCCGTCATTGGTCCGCAGCGAAAATTTTCGCGTCCCGTCCTTGGAAACGTCAATGCGCTCACAAGAGAGCGGCCGAAAGTTCCACTCCGCGCAAAGCTCTTCGCGCAGGGCCTTCGAGAGATCGGTCATGGCCTCGGGTTCGGCGACGCCACGGCGGTAGACCCAGGCCAGAAGCTGGTCGGCGCGAAAGCGCTCGTGGCCCTGCGCCTCGAGGCGTTCACGCAATTCGTCGGGCGACAGATCCTTGAAAGAAGTGCGCTCGCTCACGCCGATGCCTCGCGACGGCGATAGCTGAAGTAATGCATCCGGCGGCCCTCGGCACGCCATTCGAGTTCGTAGGCCGTAGGCATGCGACCCGGAACCTCGTCGACCCAGGCGGTCGCGTGGACGTTCTTGAGAGAGGCTTCGCCCGCCAGGACCTCGTGGATCTGCGTAGCGTAGTCGGGGTCATCGGTGGCGGCGTGCAGCAAGCCCGCGGGCCGCAGGCAGCGCGCAACCCGCGCGATCGTGTCGGGTCGGACGAATCGGCGGCGGGCATGTCGCGCTTTCGGCCAGGGATCGGGGAAGTTCACCCAGAAGGTCTCGACTTCGCCTTCGCGAAGGCCGTCTCCAAGCACCTCTTCGGCCGGGTCGGCCAACAGTCGGACGTTCGCAATCTCGGTCCGCGCCAGACGCCGCGCCAGTTTCAGGCAGCGCTTCCACGAGACCTCGATGCCCAAAAAAACGTGATCCGGATGGGCCTGCGCCTGTTGCACCAGGAATTCGCCGCGACCGAAGCCGACCTCGACCACCAGCAGACACCCCGACGGAGTGCCGAAGAAGGCCTCGCGCGGCGTCTCACGGAAGTCTCCGAGTTCGCGCCGCCAGTCGGGGCCCGGCATGTCGAACTTGAGCCTACGCCCCATGGCGGCGCACTTCGCCGTTGGTGACTCTGCCGCCGGGCGAGTCGGCGATCGAAGAAAATCCCCGCTGCTTCCCGCAGTAATCCACGCCGCGCTCCTTCTCGATCTCCTCCGCCATTCGTCTACAGGAGCAGCGACGAGAGATCGACTTCCTTCTTCTTGCGCAGGGTGTCGACAACCACTTCGATGACCCGTCGTACCGACTGATCCACCGCGACGTTGTCGATGATCGGGACGTCGTTGTCTTCGGCGAGACCCAGGAGATATTCCTGCACGCCAAGGATCGCGTCGAGGTTCTCGAGGTAGCGCTGCGAATCGCGATGGCGCTCGCGCTCGGCCCGCGTGACGAAGTGGCTGCGGAAGGCTGTCTCGTCGAGACGAGCAAGGATCACCTGGATCACGTCCGCCCCGTCGGCGTAGTCCTCGAGGTCGATGGTCCCCGGGGCCAGGGGAACACCGTCGAGGATCAGGCTCGCGTTCTCTTCGATCGATCGCTCGATCATCGCACGCACACCGATCGCCACCGCCGAGGCGTGGTTGATAAAACCGTCGACCACCGGGTTCCCCCCCTCGCGTGCGGTGGGAAGCTCGCGGTGGGCATCGAAGGAGGAGACGTGGAGCGCGGGGACGAGCTCGCGGGGGATCAGCATGCGCATGATCTGGCGGATCGAATCGGTGGAGAGGACCCGGCTGATGCCGAGGCGCAGGGCCACTTCGAGGGCCACCGAGGTCTTGCCAGCACCGGTGGTCCCGCCGATCAGGATCACCACCGGCCGTTCGGGTTCCTGGTAGTGCCGCCAGGTGAGGTAGCGCTCGGCGGTTCTCGAGCCGAAGCGCTCATCGAGGGCCTTGAAGGCCATGCGGCGAAGATCCGCGCGCCCGATCTCCGCGATCCCACGGCGGTGCAATTCGACCTCGATCTCCCGGGCGACGTCGAAGGCGTCACTGGGATCGACCGCCGAAGCCAACAGCGACTGGGAGAGCCGCCCCTTCGAAAACGGACCCGCACCGGATCGCCCCCGCACGTCGATGGCCGACAATTCCGCCGCCGGCAGCAGCGAAATCTCCGGGTATTCGCGCCCCACGATCTGCTGCACGATCTCCGCGAGGTCGGCCCGCTCGATCTGCAGGCGCCCCTGCAGGGCTTCGCTCACGAGCCCTGCCACGCGCAGCGCGTCATCGAAGGGCAGCTCCCGGGCCATCAGCGAATGGACCAGGATTCCGCGCATGAAAGGCCGCTCCGAAGGGCCGTCGATCACCAGAACCCCGGAGCGCCCGGACGTCTGCGGTTTTTCAGGGTGGTCCATCGGCGACAGCCTACCGCCTCGGGCCGCGGCGAGCCCGGCAGAAGCCGGCAGCCGCTGCGCCGGGCGCGCGAGCTGCCCGACAACAGGCCTGGGCCATCGTGCCTCTCGGATCGAGATTCGTAGCCAATTACCCACACCTCCGATCGAGACAAAAGATCATCGCTTTCGGCTTGACTTTCCGGGCCCCGGGGCGTTTGCTCTGCATTGGGTTCACCCGCGGAACCCGCCGAAGGAGCCCGTCGATGTCGACCCCTGTTCCGACAGCCGGCTCGCGAGCAAGGGCCCGCGCCGCTGCACCGTCGCGCGCCGAGCCCCGCTCCGCTTCCGGCGGCCCGATCGAATATTTCCGCAGTCGCGACGTCGTGCAGATCCTCGGCGTGTCGCGGCGGCAACTGCAGTACTGGGCGCAGACCGACCTCGTAGAGCCGTCGGCACGAACTCCCGGAGGCCATCACCGGTACACCTTCGAAGATCTCGTGGCCCTGAAGGCCACCGTCCGTCTGATCGAAGCCGGCGTCTCGGTCCAGAAAATTCGCAAGAGCATTCGCGCGCTTCGCGCACTCTTGCCAAGCGTCAAGAAGCCGCTCGCCGAACTCGTTCTCGTCGCCACAGGCGACGTCGTGTTGGTGTTCCGCGGCGAGACCGCTTTCGAGGCGGTGTCCGGACAGGAGTGGGTGTTCGAGGTCGCTCGTTTCCAGCGCGAGGTGCAGAACTGGCGTCGCGAGACCGGCAAGCGTGGGAACGCAAACGAGGCACTGGGGGCTCGTAACTTCTCGCGACCTTCGTGAGAAACTGAATCGGCCAACGGCCGACGTCGACGCAGGAGGGGGGCCATGCGATCGATCGCCATCGTGAACCAGAAAGGTGGATGTGGGAAGACCACGACCACTGTCAATCTCGCCGGCGCGCTCGTTGCCGAGGGGCAGCGCGTTCTCGTGGTCGACATGGATCCCCAGGCCCATTCGTGCCTGGCACTGGGCGTCGAACCCGACGAACTCGACGAGAATCTCTACGAGGTGCTGTCGGATCCGGTCGCCGGTTCCAACCTCGAAGATGTCTGCGTCCCGATCCGGGACGGTCTCGCCCTCGCACCGTCCAGCGTAATCCTGTCCGCTCTCGAGCAGAAGCTCGCGTCGGAGCGCCAGCAGGCGCGAACCGAACGCCTCGCCATCGCGCTCGAATCCGTCGCCGCGGATTACGACTACGCGCTGATCGATTGCCCTCCGAACGTGGGGTTGCTCACCTTCAACGCTCTGCGCGCGGCCCGCGAAGTCATCGTCCCGGTCGAAACGAGCTTCTTCGCAATCGACGGCGTGCAGAAACTGCTCGAGACCATTGGCCTGCTCTCGGAACGCCTGCAACACCAGCTCGACGTGCGCATCCTGCCGACCCTCTACGACGGACGCACGCGCTACGCCCGGCAGACCCTCTCGGACATTCGCGAGCTCTTCTCCGAGCTGTGTTTCGACACGGTGATCCGCCAGACCGTAAAGCTGCGCGAGGCCGCACGCCGGGGCGTTCCCGTGGTGTTCTACGCGGCGTCGTCGAATGCCGCAGCGGACTACCAGGCACTCGCACTCGAGGTCGATGCTTCCGGTGCGCCGGCTGTGGTGCCGCTCATCCCGGAGGAAATCGCCCCGGAAACGCGCGAAGTCGAACTCCACTTCCGCAACACGGATGCCGGGGACGTACGGATCGCAGGCGACTTCAACGGCTGGGTGCCCGACAAGGGCGTGCGCTCGATCATCGAGTCGAAGGGCGCGACTCGCGTCTGGACCAAGGTGCTGAAGCTCGCCCCGGGAACCTACGAATACCGCTACATCGTAGACGGCGAATGGCGAGCGGACCCGGACAACCCGACCAAGGTCGTAGGCTCCACCGGCTCGGCGCACTCGATCCTGGTCGTTCGCTAGTGCGAAGAGACCTGTCCGACGTACTGCACTACTTCTTGCCGGAACTCTCAGCGGAGGCAGTGGTGTCATCGAAAGGCTCCCGCCATCGCCTTGCGACGGAGCCGAGCCAGGACGAAACGGCGAGTCTCGCGACCGCGCCGCTGCTGTCGATTCTCGCGCTTCCCATCGCGGACTCCGATGTCGTAAGAACCGCCCTCGCCTGGAACCTGGCGGTCGAGGTGGGGCGCCTCGGAGCCGCTGCCGTGGTCGTGGCGCCCGCTCGCGATCGGGACTCGGCGCTGTGGCCTGCGATTTCGGGCTCCTCCCTGGCGGCCGAGGTCCTGTACGCCGATGGAGACGACCTCCCCTCGCTGCACCGCGCGGCCGCGGACGCCGCGGTCTCGGGCGCCCGGCGCACGGAAGACGGCGGCCTGGTGATGGTCCGAATCCCCCCGGCCGAATTGCGGGACCTCGGCAGCGGGAGTCCGCTGCTGCGCTGGGTGCTGCTCTTCGCATCGAACGACCCGCGCGACCTGCTCGAGACCTTCGGCCTCGCCCGCCTCCTGCACCGCTCTCGCGAAGACATCGAGATCGGCGTCACGCTGCACGGCATCAAGGAACTGTCGAACGCCGAGGAGTCCTTCGATCGGCTCGAGGAGGTGAGCCGCCGGCGCGCCGGAATCGCATTACAGAGCTACGGGGCACTGGTCGACGACCTCGACGTGTATCGGGCGATCGTGGCGGAGCGTGCGGTCGGGCTCGCGCATCCGCAGTCGCCCGCGGCACGTGCCCTCTGCGACGTCGCGCGCTTGCTGCTGCAGCGCGCCCGGGAGACCGAGCTTGGCTGATTTCTCGATCGAGATCGCGCACCGGATTTCGCGGGACGATGTGAGCCGCCAGCTGCCCCAGCTAAGCCCGCCGCTGCGCCTGGTAGCCAAGGACTGGTTGGCGGAGAGTCACCGCATCGACTTCGTCACGCTTGACCCTGAAGGCCACGTGGTGCTGGTGCTGCAGGGCAGCGACGGCGAGGACGCGGTCCTGCTGGTGCGGGCCCTGGCCCACCGTGCCTGGGTGAAGGCGCGTCTGGATGACTGGCGGCAGCTGGCCCCCCAACTCGGGATCGCGCCGCAGGCCATGGTGCGGTGCGTGCTCCTCTGCCCCTCTTTCCTGCCCGAGACCGTGGCAGCGGCCGAGACCGTCGAGGGCGCCGTACAACTGGTGCTGGGATGCACGATCTGCCTGGGTACCGATCAACGGCTCGTCTTCGAGGCCCTCACCGAGCCCACCGCGCCCCGGGCCCCCGAGCGTCCGGCAGCAACGGCAGCGCCACCAGAAACCAGCCCCACCGAGGCCGACCCAGGCCCGGACCCGACCCCGTTCCGCAGCGGCCTCACCGAAGCCGATCTGGGCCTGCTGCCGGAAGACCTGCGCGAATTCGTCTGACCCGCGGGGATGCCATCTTTTTCTGACACGAATAGGGGCCCCGGGGCTACTCCTCCACGAGGGGCGAATTCGCCTTTTCTCGCGGAGGCATCGCAGGCGGCCCAGACCGCCGGAGTCAGCAGGGGAGATTCCGTGTCAGCAGCAACAGCCATTTGTGCGGGGCCCGATTCAGCCGCAGATCTCGACTTCGTCGCGCAACTCCGGGCGGGTGAGCGCGAAGCCTTCGACCTCTTCTACGAGGCGTTCTTCCCCCGGGTCTACGGCTTCGTCCAGAAGAAACTCGCGGATCGAGCGGATAGCGAAGAGGTGGTACAGGAAGTCTTCCTGAACATCTTCCTGTCGATCGATTCCTACCGCGGCGAGGCGCCGCTTGCGGCCTGGGTCTTCGGCGTGACGCGCCGAACGATCGCGCGACGCTTCCGCAAGAAGCGCGCCGTGACGGTCCCGCTCTCGGACGAAGAGAACCTGGGCGAGCGACTGCCGGACCCCGCGGCGGCCACCCCCCTCGAGCACTACGAGGCCGAGGAGAGGCTGATCGCGATCCAGTCGGTGGTGCACGACGACCTCAGCGCCGAACAGTGGCAGATCTTCTCGCGCCACCACCTCGACGGAGATTCGGTCACCGCCATCGCGACGAGCCTGGGCAAGACAGAGGATTCGATCAAGTCGAACCTCTATCGCACGCGTCGCGCGCTACGCGCAACCTGAGCCAGAGAGGCTCTGCCTCGGCTAGCCGGGAGCGACCTCGCCCCCGAGTTCGGTGATCCGGGCGAGGATCCGGTCTCGCTCGGTCT
>Ga0209554_1002341_pt1 | contig 13135 bp, 12 predicted proteins | sample MarorgKNORR_S2LV_5_FD_188221 | JGI IMG/M metagenome (GOLD analysis project Ga0209554, IMG submission 188221) | Marine microbial communities from the Southern Atlantic Ocean, analyzing organic carbon cycling - Bottom_A/KNORR_S2/LV (SPAdes) (version 2) | ecosystem: Environmental > Aquatic > Marine... | reverse complement strand
TGCCGGTTGTTCCGGTGCCGGTTGTTGCTGGTGCGCCGGATGATTTTCTACCAAATGCCGCGCCTGCTGCGCCAGCACCTGTTACTGTCTTTGCTGCTGCGCCACCTGCTGTTGCTGGTGCTGTGGCTTTTCCTGCTGTGGCTGGATCTTCTGTACCGCCCATACCTGGAGGAACTTGACCACTTGAAGCCATTTGTTGACCAATTTGTAATATAACATTATCAGATTGTTTTTTTGTTATAACTGTTGTTGGTTCGCCAGCGGCAATTGCCGCTTTTGCAAAATATGCTGATGGATCAACTTTAAATTTAGTAAAGAAATCTGTAAGATCTTGTACTGTTTGTGTTTTTTGATTTTGATGTCCTCGGGTACCTAAAAAGGTTTGATATTGCTTATTAAGATCATTTGCTAATCCTCCAGCACCTACTCTACCTTTGGCCATTCTATTCATACTACCAGGAACGACACCTTTTGTAGCATCTTTTACCCTACTCACCATGCTATAAGGTGCTTCATCAACGGGTTTTGGTTGATTTGGCTGATTATATTGCTTTATAATATCTAAAGCATTATGCACGTCAGCATTATATCGTGAACCTTTATAATTCATTTTTAATCACCCTTCATGTATTTCGATACATGCTGGTCTCTATCCTTTACTAATTTCATTAACTCTGTCATAAACTTTGTGTTAAAGTCGTTGCCATGATAATCTTCCGCTTTATGCTCGTCTGCTTCATACTCATTCATTAATATTGAATCTGCTGGGTCGCTTTCACCTATTGTGATTTCGGTGTCAACTGCATTGTCTACTAATGACAATTCTAATGGATCGTTTTCAGAACGAATTTTTAAATATCTTTCTGGGATACCTAATCTGTGTGCAATAACATCTCGTACTGCATCTTTTGGTAATGCCATTCCTGTTTTAAAACTAGCAATATTAACTTCGCCTGCTACGCCTTCGTCAAAATCTAGAGGATTTTTCTGGAATATTGTTTTTGTGGCCGAGCCTATTGATTTAAGATCATATTTCTTTAGTTCACCTTCAATAACATCCATCATGCCATCTTCAATTTCACCAAGAATCTTAATCTTATAATTATACTCTTTAACAGACTCTGCCAAATAATCTGATAATTTTTTCATTTTGTTTTCCCTCTTAGGAGTTCTTTTTACTATTTATTCATTTTCCTGATCTAAAAAACTTTTAAGAATATCATTTCTGTCGGCAATTACGTATCCTTCGCCTTCAACTATGTGGCCGCCTTCTATTTCATCTTGATCTAATTTCATTTTTTTAAGTTGCATTTCAATCATTTTTAATTTTTTATCTGCTTTACTTGTTTTTGCTTCAATTGAATTCTTTAACATACGTTGTGCGGCCGCGAAAATGTCGCCCGCATGGCGTGTTTCGACATTCATTCCTAAGTCCATTAAGTCTTTAAATGCTTGTTCTGCTTGACTAGCATATGAATCCATATCTAAATCATGTGACTCTAGTCCACGAACTGTTGGTAATGCTTGGTCGATTTTATCAGCGGCTTTTAATGCTGTTTGTATTTCTACAGCATCAATTGAAAGTTTTTCTTTTGAAAGTTTTTCTATTTGAGATGCCAGATCCAATGTTTCATCTAATAAGTTATCATCAGACGCCTCTACATTTTCGGCGGCCAAGGCCTCTTTAAGTGGAGGTATATTAAATTCCGTTTCGAGTTTTTTTGTCATTATTAACTACCCATATTATTTATAGATATAATATTATCTATGTTTACGAGATTTTCTCTTTTGTGGGTTTAGAAAAATTTCATTCTCTGTTAAAACACGAAAACGTAATCCACGTCGACTTGACCATTCATACGCGGCTTGCCATTTTGCTTTATTAACTAAAGCCATTGCTTTTTCTGTTTGACTACCTGCACGTTCTTCAGTAGTCTGTGCAAATGGCTTAATTTCAATAACTTCATTGTGTGATTTGCCGTGGCGATCTCTATATTGTATTACAAAATCTGGAATATAATTTGTTTTGCGGCCTGTCATTGGGTTAATATATGGAATTCGTAATGGTTCGCTTGCCCAACTAACTATATTAGGATGGGCATCACACATCCGCATAAATGCCAATTCCCAGCCAGATCTGTATCTCGGCTGTTTTAAACCAACATATTTTTTATGATTTTGAGGAGTGAATAACCCTCTTGCAAAATTGGGTTGTTTAGCCATTATGAAATAATATTCCTGTCAATGTACGCAACATCAGATGCTTTAGCATTAACAGTTTTAATTCCAATTTTGCTCGTTTCTGGCCGTAATTGATTAATTATATCAAGGCCCAATTCGGGTATACTAATTTTATTAGGATCTAGTTTGGATACTTCGACCAGTTCAGTTATACTAATATCAAGGCCTTTGGCCGCTTCCAGCATAAGAACTGCTAAAACATTTTTAACTTCACTTGATACCGATGTATCACCTTCTAGCAAACCTCTAACAATATCAAAATCAGCGCCGTTGATCTGCATTGCTGGAACATTAATATTACTTAAAAGATGACTGCCAGGGTCAGACTTTTCGGTCTTACCGAAAGTTTTAACTAAGCCTGTTGCTCCTGTTGTTTGTATACTCATATTTACCAAGGCCGAATGTTTTTATTTTGCGGTGATGCAGCCGGTCCGAATACACTATTAAAATTATTGACTGCTACTTTTCCGCGGTATGTTGCTAATGCCGTATTAACAGTTTTCTGACCTATTGTGTCTGGATTAACCCATGGTTTGCTTGCTGTTAATGAACTTGATACTACACTATTATTTAAATTATTACCTACTAAACGTTGTGAGGATCTTACTACATCAATAACATTAATTGCTTTTTCTACATTTGGTGAAAAATGATGTGTTGTTCCTACAGTTAATGCCGCGCGCCTCAAATTACCTGTTGATAAAGATTGTAAAATACTCCCTACTTGCATTCCACCAGTTGAGAATTTTCCAAAGGAATTGCCACCTGTAATCATTGATACTGTATTTGCTATTGTACCTAGTGTGTGTAATGTTTGTCCTAATGCTGATCCTTGACCTAAAAGGCCGCCACGTGTTATACCGCTAAGTGTTCCAGTGCTAAATGATGGAACTGTTCCGCCAAGCAATGACGCCGCTCGTCCAGATACTACAACACCGCGCGGGCCTGGTGAAATAGCATTTGCAAATGCATGAGCAAATTTTCCTGGGACTGCGGTACCTTTACTAATAGCTGCTACCGAGTCATTTAAATCTGTTGATGAATTAGGAACTGGCGCGCCAGGATCTGCTATCGTTGCTATTGAAATTCCTAATTTATCAAACGTATCAATATCCGGCCGAACAACTGCTTTAATTAATGCGTTTGCAACGTTTTTAACTTGTTCTGTTTCTTTAGCACCAGTGTACATATCCATCAGTTTCGACTGCAATTCGGCATTATGAACAGCAACTTGATCCGTAAACCCGGACGAATAAACGCCTCCAACTGCTAATGGTGCTGGATTATTAGCAATTGTTTCTAATGTCTCAGCAAGAATTTCCTCCATTCTTTCTACATCGCCTGGGCGCCATTTCTGAATATAATTAGTATCAGACAGTTGATCGCGCAGGATCAGGGGAATATGGCCGACTGCATCTGGTGCCGCAGCAACACCTATAACTCTTCGGGCCTGTTTATCACTTTGTTCAAATGCTACAACGTTTCCGAGTGGATCCTCTAGTTCTACGTGGTCTTGTGTATAATGATTAAAAATTGGAGAGTCTCCTGGCGTACCTAACAGCGCATTTAATATTGGTTCGCTCTTAATTGGTTGATTTTCTGTTACATATACTACAGTTTCTGGAACAAATGTAGCATTCGCTGTAGCGTGTTCACTATGTGAATCTTGACTAAACGTATCATGTGCAAAACTTACCATATATGGATTTACTAAATCTATACGAGTGTATTTTCCATTTGCAACAAGATATAAAGAAATATACCTAAACAAATTAGGAATTTCACTTTTATTTCCTAAATGATAACCATAATGATTTGAGGGACTCTCTATTGATCCGCCGATACGGGAATCCTGTACTATTTTAGTCGAAGCAGTAATAGAATAGTTCTCTGGTTTTTTACCTACTTGGCCGTCCTTAAAATAAAACTCATAGACAAACTTCCAAAAATCTTGGATTAAGGCATCTTTTGTGTCATGCCAAGTTATATTACATGGGTCAAATTGTATTTTAGTAGGAATGATACGTCTTTTATTATATTGATGTAATATTTCTGTATCAATAGAAAACTTTGGGGCGTCAAATTGTATAACTTTATACGTGACGCCGTCTAGTTCTCGGTGTTTACCTGCTACAATATGTTTTGCAAACTGGAAATGTACAAAAAACTGATTCTTAAAGCGAGGAGCAGAATCATATTTCCCAGATGTGTTCATACCGTGAACACGCGGTGCTTCAGAGGAACCTACTACGTACCGATCCATGTTCTTAATCTTTTTAGGATCTCTATACTGGACCATTGATTAAATCCCCTTCGCGGATATTTAGCCCACGTTGCCGGTGCTTTGTACTGTCAGTCCTGCTGGTGTTAGTTGATCATTTAATGCCGCACCAGCGTGTGTTGCATTATCAAATCTTACAGTTAATGTTACAACAATTGGCTCACTTGCTGAGTAATCGCCGCCGTCGTAATCAACGTTTGTTAAAAAGCATCCTTCTAATTCCCACTGCTCAAGAATAGAATTTGCCGCACCTGTCATGATATCAAGTCTCATACCAAATTTAAAATCTGCACCACTAAGTGCTGATGTTTGGTTGTGATGATCAACTTGACGCTGAACTTGCTTACCAGTTAAACGAACAACGTCATTGCTAACGTCATCCCTAATTGCACAAGTCATTGTGGCCCATTCATGCTTGCCCATTGCATATGCAACTGAGTTATATGAATGAATTGGAACTTCAGCGTATGAAATTTTCGGACGATCAACAGATACAACATTTTGTGTATATGGTCGTCCGCCGTTGATGCCACCATAATTCTTGAATATTACTCGAAACTTATATTTAAGTTTTGGCTGTAGAATACCTCGATTGGCCTCATCGACATTAATACCAAATTTGTTAAGGGTTGGATGTACCATCTTATTTTATCTCCTCACTATTAGAATAAGTGTCTGTTATAGTTATTTATCAAAAGTCCACCGAAAAAGAAAGGGGCATATATGCCCCTTTCTAATGGGTGTTAATAACTACGTTATGTAGTTAATGATTCTCCTGTATTCTTAATTCTTACAGGAATGTAAATAAACTCAATTGCCTTAACTGGCTGAATCGCTACATCAATCCAAAGCTCGTTACGGTCAATCCTTGTTGGTGTGTTGTTACTATCATCACACACAACTAGGAAGTCGTACAATGCTCTTTTTGTAACTAGATCGCCCATGAAACCATTGAATACTTCAATTACTTGATCTCTTGTATACGAGTCATTTGGCTCAAAGAGGAATGGCTGTGCCATATCATCAAATTGCTTACGTAAGAAAGCAACCAAACGAGATACGTTAATACGATCTAATGCACTTGTTAAGGAATAAAGTGTCTTTTGTCCAAATACAGTTAAACCTCTATTAGGCATAAATGCAATTGGATTAATTCTATTTGTGTAAAGTACATCACGCTGACCTTGGTTTAATGTTACTGGTACATATTCGTCCTCAGCATTAATATAACCAACGCTTGTTGCATTTTGAACAATACCACGCTGATAACCTGCTGGGGCAAACCACTGATATGCTACCTGATCATTGTATGCCATCTGTCTCAACATAATATGAGATGCTGGCTGTACAACATTCTTACCATCAACGTTTGATACATAACAACCACCTGGATACCATACGCCTAATTCATAGCCTGAACTTAGTAGGCCATCTTCACCGTTCTCTGCCGCATTTGCATTATTGGTTGCCCAATTTTGTACTGCGGAACCCGATGACGCAAGCCTGAATGGTACGTCGCAAATAACGAATGTTTGTTCCTTACGATCAATGTGCAAGGTTTTCATTTCGTCAATTAACTCTGGGAAACCAGGGCAAGCAATTAGGTTAAAGAACCTAGTTTCTGCTCTAATATCTTGGTCTGAGTTAATTGCGGCTGCTAGTGCTCTAACAATAACTTTCTTAGTAGCATGACGACCCATATAAGGTGAACCATCTATTCTTAATCCAGATTCATTAACCCACTTAGCAGTAATTGAATTGTATTTTTTAACATTATAGCCCGAAACCATAAAGTTCCAACCCAACACACCATTTGGATATGTTGCTGGTACTGGTGCATTTGATTCTAATGAACCTGCAACAGTTGCTCTAAAATCACCAAAAACAATACCTTCACTTGTTGTTTGATCTGATTTATCAATCAAATCCCAAGTAGTGGTAGTACCATTGTATTTGTACATTTTTGGATAATTTTCTGTGTCCGTTGTATCGACATGCACATCACCCGAAACAGGTGTTGTTGGCTTCGATGCCGCGGCAGTTAGTGTACCACTAAATGTTCTCCATGCTGTAGTACCACCATTGTCATATGTTTCAAGCAAATCAACAGTTGTAATGTTGCTATCATACCATAATGTACCATTTGGTGTTGCTCCTGTTGGAGTACTTAGATTTGGTTCGAAACTAAGATCAGCCCAGTTTGTACTTGTTCCTGCGGTTAACCCAAGGTCTGCAAGCAATGTGCCTGAGCCTGCGGCAAGAATAACGTCTTTACCTGCTGTATTTGTAATAACTAGTTTATTACTTGCTACACTTGCGGTAATATTTGTAATTGCCGCCGAGTTAATAAGTGCCGCCATTCTAATAACAGCCGTATCTGCACTTGTTGAGTAAGTAACGGTTGTGCCATTAAGTACCACTGTGTGAGTTGCTGTTAGTGTAGGATTGGCAGTTGAACCTGTAACTGCTAGTGTTGCATTACCATTAAATCTACGAACCTTATGCGATGCAACTTTTAATACATGCGCTCCTTGCTCGTGATTATACTGAACAAATAAATTGCCTGCAACTGGAGTTGTAAAGTGTGTCCAAGCCGCAGTTGTATCTGCTAGTACTGGTGAAGTAATTGTGGTCCATTTCTTTGTAGTTGAATCATATGATTTAACTATAAATTTTGTACCGTTGTTGAATTCTGTTGTTTTAATCCAGACATCGCCGGTTGCTAATGCACCGCCGCCGCCTTCTGTTGACTGTACAGTTGGTACCGCAGTGTGTGCGGCAAACTGGAAGTCTTTAGATGCGGCTGTTCTCCATGTATCTGTACCTAAATGATACCATACACCATTTACTTTGCCCCAGATTCTATTATGAGCGTTGCCGCCCTTAACTGATGTCCATGCAAAATTCCCATCCAGGCCGTAACTATTTAACGGTGCGCCTGTACCAGCATCAACATCTGTAGTGGCGTTTAACTCCGGAACTGATTGTGCTACCCATGTAGCCGTACCAGCATTATAAGAGAAAACACCCATTGTAGATGTTGTTAAATCTAACCAGTGTGTACCGTTGACAGGTGCGCCGGCTGGAGCAGTACTAGATGCCATTAATTGGCTTAAATCTAGATTTGCACGAAGCATATATACTCTATTTGCAATACCTAAATAACTATGTGCTGCTAATAGACCATATTCATTCTGATTATCAGCATGAATTTGCGTTCCGCTAACCGACCTGAAGGAAGGATTACCATATGTTTGGATTAGTTCTCGCTGTGAAGTAATAAGTTTTACTTCAGAACTTGTCGCTGTTGTACCAGTTGCTGTACCTGTACCGCTTGGGTGTGCCTTATTGGCTCCCGTTGCAAATACAATTAAAGGTACCGTTCCTGAACCAGCGGATCCGTAAAAGGACTCATCGATTACCGTAACCGATACGCCCGGTGATACTAATGTTGGCATTTATCTTTCCCCTTCAACTTAATTTTAACTTATTGAATAAGTTGTTGATAGTAGTATTTATTGGAAATTCAGGAAAAACCGGCTATATAGCTGATCGCTTTACATCATTATCTATTGATAGAATTCTAGGTTGGCTATGTATCCTTACCAAAGAATTCATAAACGGCTACTATATTAGTTACAGCCTCATCTAAATCTTCTAACGTACTATTGTTGTTTATTACACTATCAAACGAAGTGCCTACCCAGGCCCATTCGCTAATATGAAGATTATGTTCAATTTCTAATTTATTAGTAATAAGATCAACTGATGCTTTATCACTATTTGCTTTAATTGCTAAGTCCCACCAAGCAGGGTCGGCGCCTCTTTTAATACGAAATACTTTTCCGCCAGCATTGCGTATCATTTTTACTTCATTAGGAAAACGCACATCAGTAATGATTGTGTTTAATTTATTTTTACAATTTTCTTGTAATTTTTTCTCTACACAATTAATCCAAATATTATCATCTAAATGTTCTCTGCATACATTTGTACCAAATTTTTGAAGAATTGTCCGAGGAGTAACAGCATAACCAAATTTTGCACTCCAATAAGAATCTATTTGTTCTCGCCATTCTCTACTTTCAATAGTGTCACCTTCGAGCAATCCGCGAGGCCAGGAAAAAATTGCGGCTGTTGCATCTTTTAATGCATCAGCAAAACTAACCCTAACAAATTCATGACTTTTAACAATAAAATTTGCTACTGTGTCCTTACCACTGCCTGCTAAACCCGCTAATCCTATAATCATTATTCTATAATAACATCATTCGTAATTCTTGTCAAGTGGTGACACCATTGATTTCAAAATATTATAGGAATTTTTTTGTTTTCGCTTTTGTAAAATATCACGACATTCATTAAGCCATGTATAGAGACCACTAACAGAAAATTCTCCGTATTGCGGTCCTCTATTTGTATTTCTTTTTAATGTGTTTAAAATTAATTTTTCAAGTTGTAGTAAATCAGCAGTGGATAGATCATCCATAGTGCCATATTGGGAGGATTCATTTATATAGGGCCAATCGGCCCGAGCATCGGTTGGTAACATTTGAACTCCTTAACCGATTATAAAAGTAGGTGGTTCGCCGCCTTCGCCGTAACGAGTAATTTCCATTTCGAGCCGATCTAACTCGGCTTGGCCTTCTTGTTTTAAAGTCTCGCCATTTAAGGCTATGCCGCCGGCCGCACCAGGTAAGGATTGAAATTTTCCTCTTGCTTCTCCTAACATAATTTTACAATTTGCTAAAGCATAATCCTCTAACCATAATCTACTTCTACGATCTCTTAATACTTCATTCTCTGGTTTTTCGTTATGAACATGTAAAAGAATGCTTTCTTCATTCTTTACTCTTCGAATAATTTCTAACTTGTGTGTATTAGGATGCCATATAAAATTTGTTTCGCTACCAAAAATTCTACCGACAACCTCTTGATATTGAGTAAATGAGTCATACAAAGCAACGCCGCCCACACGGCCTGCTTGCAAAATATAAAGATTTGTAAATGCCATATCAAATGGATCTATTCCAGCGCCTGTGCCAGAATCACTACCTATAGCACGTCTATATAACTTACGTACTTCTAATACTTCATTTGGTAAAATATACTCTGTCACGTCTTGTTGCAATGTTAAAAACATTCCGCTTTCTTCAGTAGCATTAGATGATCGTTGTCTATAACGATCAATTGCTCTATCGATAGCAACATTATAATGATCTGGATCTAATTCCACATCAACCATGCCGCCGCCGAGGCGTGTTGTTAAACGCTGAATAACTTCATTTCGTGCTAATGTAGGTTTTCGTGGCATTGTTGTCCCTCTGTACAGTAGTATTTACCTAAAAAGCAACTTGTTGATCTATAATTAATGTATCTTCATATCCAACTATATACATTTTAATTGTATCGCCTGGATTCATAAATTCATTAACACCTTCAACTACATTGCGCTCTAGTAAACAACCATAACCGTCAGAGAGATCGTGCGAACTTACAGTGCCGCTTCCTATCAATGTTCCTGAAGACAATGGACGAGTTTTTGCCGCGTGTGAAATTAGTTGTGCAAAATTAAAATCCATATTTGCAGTATTAATTCTACCAAATTCCTTACCATTATAATCAATAACTAAGTCTGCATCTAATACAGCATCATGTTCTTTCCAAGTACCATTTAAAAAACGCAAAGGAATACATTTTAATCCAAGTGAACTATGAGGTTTTCCTTGTAAAAATCCAAAGCCTTTTGCTAATTCTGCAGGTATTAATCGACGTAAACTAATATCATTAATAATAGTTATATACTTAATATATTCTGTTGCTTCTGATACAGACACTCCCATTGGGGTATCATCTAAAATTACACCAACTTCTGCTTCAAAATCTAAACCATATGACTCTTTAAAAGGATATATTGGTTCGTTATATTCTAAAAATTTATCGCTAACGCCTTGATACATTAACGGGTCTGTTCTCAATTGCTCAGGTAATTCTTCTCCGCGTGATTTTCGAACTCTTTCCGCATGAATTAGATATGCGCTCCCATCACAAAACTGTGTTATTTTTACACTACTTGAATCTTTTATTCGACCGCCTGTCATTTACTACATTCCTTATACTAGGTTATCTGTGTTGTAATCTCTAATCTCAATCCATTTGGATCGAAAAAGTAAATGCTATAAATCCAATCATCATGATTAGTAGGGCCTATAACATCTATATTATTATTTTTTAAATATTGACACCAATTATCAACATCTTCTGTTGTACTAACATTAAAAGCAAAATGCACTACCCAATCATCACAATCTGTTGTGGTTCCTTTATTATCACCTAAATCAAAAAAAGCAATATTACTGCCATCTTCCATTTGGAAGAAAATATGTTTATAAGGTGCATATGCTCCTGTGCTTGGAACATGATCTTTTTCAATAGTATGAACGTGTGGAAGTTTTAAAATATGTGAATAAAAATATATTGTTTCATCTACGTTTCGACATTTCCACGCAAAATGATGTAATCCTTGCAACTTCATATTACGTCCTTAAATAATTCACAATTACAAATACTTGCCAACTTAATATGGCCGTAGCCTCTAATATTATCGGGGAGTTTTGCTAACCTTTCTATACTATTATAGTTATCTATTTTAATATTTTTTATCCAATCTTCAACTAACGAAATATAACAATCTCTTATTTTTCTTTCCAGCCTTCGTTCATATGTAACTCCAAGAGGATCATATACTTTACCTCTAAGTTTTTTGCCATGTTGTAATACAGCAAATACATATTTTGCCCATGTGCCTATTCTTGTTTTCTTTTGTGACTTTCTATTCCAAGGCAGACACATATGAAAATTGATTGTTTTATATTTGTTAATTTCAGGTGTTGCGCTCCAAATACGTGCTACTTCATACTCATCTTTATAAGCCATAAGTTTATATAAATTAAGCATTACAGCAGCAGAAAACCCAGTTTCCTTTAATAGACCATCTTTTATTCGTGCTTTAATAACTAAATCAACATACGTTTGAGCATATGCTTTATCTTGATATTTTATTAATAAATCTCGTCTGTGATAGAACTGACTATAAAACGTATCTTTTACCTTTGGATCTAAAGAACGTTCAATTGCGCCATATCCTTCTACTGTAGCAGATTGTCTACCAATCATCCACGCATTTTTATTACTATCAACTGCGACACCATTTGCTTCAATTGCTTCCATCATTGCTTTTTCACTGTATGGCAATAAACATTTTTCATATGCGTAACCAAGCATCAACATATTAACCATTACAGCATTACCAGTTATTTTTTTAGCGTAATTAGAAGCATCTATAATAATTACTTCCTTACATTGTGTTTTTAATACATTAACAATATCATCAAGTTCTAACTTCCAATCTCTATCTCTTATCATCTCAGCATTAGCCGCTAAAGTTTTATTAAGAATAACTGTTGTATTCGGACCAATAAAACGCATTGAATCTTCCATTGCTGTAACTTGTGGATCTATACCTATTACTACATCACAGGATTTTGGAAACATTCTGCCAAATGCATTCTCTCCTAAACTAATTGTAGATGTTACTGCTCCATACTTTTGTGCTAATCCAGTTTGATCGGTTGAGACAACTTTTATACCATCTATATGTGAAGCAACGCACATCATTTGACTTGTACTAATAACGCCGGCGCCGCCAATTCCAGCAACAAGTATATTATAACGTTCTGGTTTTGTAACTTCTTCATGTGGCGTATTAACTAACTCTGGAAACTTTGGTTTAATAAGTTCTACTAAAGGTTTGCGTCCTTTAATTGTAGCAAACGAAGGACAGAATCCATCTAAGCAATCATAAGAATAATTACAGTTATCATAATCTATTTGTCGTTTTGTTCCTAATTTAGTCTCAGTTGGAATTATACTTAAACAATTTGATTGTGTTGAACAGTCACCACAGTTCTCGCATACTGCTGAATTAATCCATACAAATTCTTCTGCTAGTGGTTGTAAACCTCGTTTTCGTTTTTTTCTTTTTTCTGCGGCACATTGTTGATCAAACACTATTACACTAGTACCTTTAATTTTCGTATAACTTTTTTGCAACTGTATATACTGGTCTTTTGAATGTAATGTGGCGCCGCGTGGCAACGTTTCATTAGCATAACCATCAACAGTAACTACTGCTACATCTTTAACACCTTCTGCCATTACTTGTTCACATATACGTGCCACTGAGAGGTCACCATCTATTGGTTGGCCGCCTGTCATTGCTACAGCATCATTATATAATATTTTATATGTAATATTACTATTAGCGGCAACGCTTGCTCTAATAGCCAATAGTCCACTATGAAAGTAGGTGCCGTCACCTAAGTTTGCAAATACATGATCTGCTTCTTGATAATGTTGTGCCGCGATCCAGTTTGCGCCTTCGCCGCCCATAGGCATTAACGTAACACTTGGCCTGTCAGGCATCCACGCTGTCATATAATGACAACCAATGCCTATTAATGCTTTGCTACCTTCTGGTAATACTGTACTTGAATTGTGTGGGCAACCACTACAAAAATGCGGTTCTCTTTTTTCTACTGATTCGTAACTATC
>Ga0209554_1002340_pt1 | contig 13145 bp, 12 predicted proteins | sample MarorgKNORR_S2LV_5_FD_188221 | JGI IMG/M metagenome (GOLD analysis project Ga0209554, IMG submission 188221) | Marine microbial communities from the Southern Atlantic Ocean, analyzing organic carbon cycling - Bottom_A/KNORR_S2/LV (SPAdes) (version 2) | ecosystem: Environmental > Aquatic > Marine... | reverse complement strand
AGATTGACCCGCATGGACGCATGCATGCAAAGTGCTGCATCGAACCGACGTGCCGCCAGCCTTCTTCGTAACCGCCGGCGCGTCTTCCTGCCGCTGGATTTATCGAAAATGATAAACTCAATGTCGGCAATGTCACTGAATAAACTTGCTTCTGTCTTTCCCACAATCCATGTAATGTGGGTCTCTGGCCATGCGTCCTGGATCGAACGAACCACAGCCAGCGCGTGACAGGTGTCGCCGATCGCCGAGAGTCGAATGACACAGACACTTTCGGGTGGCGACTGACTAGGCATGGATAAACATCAATAAGGGCACAGGAAATTGAACGAGACCGTTGAGCGAACCAGCAACGGCGCCATCGTATACGATCCGGCGATCATCGACCAAGTATCTGACAAGACATTCTTGGCGGCCGGATGGAAGACGGTTGAGCGCATTGACAATGTACTGCGTTCCGGCGGTCGCGGACACACTTTGCTTATAAGCGACGGAAACAATGAGTACGTGCTGCGTCACTTCATTCGCGGAGGTCTGATTGGCCGGTTTGTGCGTGACTCCTATGTGTGGACGGGTGAGGACAAAACACGGTCGTTCATGGAGTGGCGACTTCTGTACAAACTGTATGAACGTGGCTTTCCCGTTCCCCGACCCGCAGTTGCGCGATATTGTTACACTGGCTGGACGTACACGGCCGATATTATTACCTGCCGCGTTCCGGGTATTCGTCCCCTGTCGACCCGACTCAGCGAAAATTCCGGCAGTGAAGAATTCTGGGCATTACTAGGCGCAAGCATCGGGAAATTTCACGATGCCGGCGTGAATCACCCTGATTTGAATGCCTACAATATTCAGATTGACGCAAATGATGCACTTACGTTGCTCGACTTCGATCGTGGCAGGATCATGCCCGCTGGAGCTTGGAAACAAAAAAATCTTGCTCGCCTACACCGTTCATTGCGAAAGGTGCTCAGCATGAATCCGAAAACGCACTACTCGGAGGCCAATTGGCAGCAATTGCTGGAGGGTTATTTCCAGGCGTCCAGATCGGCATAGTAATCGGGCAATGGATCCGGCAAGTCCTTGAACTTCCGGTGGACCCAATAATACTGCTCCGGTGCCAATCGAATCTGCTCCTCAAGAATTGCCACATACTTTTTTGTGTCCGCGATGGGGTCGTCGCTGGGAAAATTTTTGATCGGCGGTAGTAGCGTCAGTACATAACCGCCCTCCGCGAGACGCCGCGGAAAAAACGGAACTGCGACTGCCTTGCCAAGTCTGGCAAGTGTTCCTGTTGCCGTATTGGTCATTGCAGGCACGCCGAAAAACGGAATCACTGCACTTTGTTTGCGGTTGTAACTTTGGTCCGGCGCATACCAAACGGGCGTACCTCCACGCAGGCTGCGAATCATGCTCTTGATATCGTTTTTTTCGATCGAGCGTCGCCCGGACACTTCGCGACTCGTTCGCAATATTTCCGTTAAGAATTCGTTGCTGTTGCGTCGGTAAACAACGTCAAAAGGCGGGCAATTCAGCCGGAGCACGCGACCGCTGATCTCCATGGCAGTAAAATGCGCCGTTATCAAAATGACGCCGGCCCCGTTCTTTGTCGCACGCTGCAGGTGTTCGACGCCCTCTATACTTGTCAGCCGCAAAAGTTTCTCGTCCGTGGCCCATCGCCCCAAAGCCAGTTCCATCAGTGATGCGCCGAGCGCTTCGAAATGCTCAAGCGCGAGCGCATTTCGATCCTCCGCGGAAAGCTCGGGGAACGCCAGCGCGAGATTCCGGCGGGTGATCGCCCGACGCTGCGTTGCAAAACGATGCGCGAATCTGCCCAGAGACTTGCCGAGTGAAATCTGTGTATTAAAGGGAAGCCAGCAACTCACCCGTAGCAAGCCCAGCGCGAACCAGATCGGCCAATAATTCGGTGTCCAGAATTGATAAAGCGGCTTACGCCCCTCGCGGTGCATGTGCGGGCCTTAAGTCATTGAGTGCTGGCGGCAGTGTAGCGACTTGCACGCCTGCGCTGCAATTTACTCGGACATGCCGTCGACGTAATCCCGATTGCTTGCGGCCTCATCGTGCGACACAGGATCTGTCGTGCCGCTTACGGTATCGGACGAATTATCCGCCTGGATACCGATATGAAATGCCGCGAAGCCTGGCATGACTACCTGGTTGCGAGCCATGCCGATAATTCGACCGGCATAAGCCGAATAAATTTTCGTGCTTTCATTATTCATCGGGTCAGTAATTGTGCCGAGCAGGTCACCTTTCCGAACCGTTGCGCCCAGGCTGACGTCAGCAAGAAGAATACCCCCGCTATCGGCTCTGACCCAGCTGGACCGATAATAAACAGGTTCCGGATTTCCCCAAAGGCGCGTCTTCTTCAGCATGTCCAGCGAATTCAACAAGGTGTGAATTCCTTTGACGCCATGTTTTACCTCGGCAAGTTCGAGTACCGACGGACCACCCGCTTCAATCGTGACGGCGGGAATACCAGCGGCGGTTGCCGCGTAACGCAATGTTCCCGGTGAAGGCTCGCTGTGTAATATGACGGTGGCGCCGAAGCCCTGGGTCAGCGTCACGACGTCAGGATTGCGCAAGTCAGCCCGTAGTTGCGGAAGGTTAACTCGCTCGAACGAACCGGTGTGCAGATCAACCAGCGCATCGCAGTGACTGACGACCTCATTAAAAAAGGAATGGGCGATACGAGAGGCAGCGCTTCCGCGCGGATTTCCCGGAAAATAACGGTTCAAATCGCGCCGATCCGGTAAGTATCTCGAGGCCCGCCGGAACCCTTGCAGGTTGACAATGGGTACACCAATGACCGCCCCCGATAGTTTGCGCGGATTGATGTCATGCAGTACACGCCGCACCATCTCAATGCCGTTCAACTCGTCGCCATGAACCGCGGCGGTCAGACAAAGCGTGGGTCCCGGCAGGCGACCATTGACGACAAGGACTGGAGTCGCCACCGGTACTCCCTCAAAGAGCTCGGTCGCCGTCCATGAAAGTCGCTGATAACTGCCCGGTGGGACCGCCGCACCAAGCAGCTCCAACGGTTTCGCTTGTCCCTCGGCAACCGTTACGGCATTTGCCAGCGGAATCACGAGTTCGTCCACCGCTTCGATCTCGGCCGGCTCTGCGGCTACAACTGATGTGCCGCTTGCAGCCATCTCTTCCGCTGTGCCATCGATCGCGGTCGAGTCGTCCGTCGTCTCGGCGATATCGGACCTAAGATTGCGCTGTGCGTCGTCGTCCGTATCCGTGCGGTCAGATTCCTCGAAATCCAGCTCTGATGCATCGGACGCGACGACCGTACCAACATCTGCAACGGTATTCCGGGCCTTATCCGCATCGCGTGCTTCGACGACTGCCACGGCTATTGACGAATCTGTGATCGCAATTTCTGCCGCCGTTACAGCCTCCGTAATGTCGGTCGCTGCGGGCGATTCTGTGCCTTCTTTTTCTGCATTTGCGGCGATATCGACGCTGGGCTCAGCCATACTCTGTTCAGTTAAGTCGGAACGTAATGCCGCAGTCTCTGTCTGAACAACAGCGGCGAGTGGTGCCGCCGTCGCCTCGATCTTGGTCGCTGAGACCTCGTCGATCAGCCCCATAGAGGCTGTCGCGGAGACAACGACAAAAAAACAGGGAATTTAAACAAGATTGGATCATAACAATGGTTTCGAGCGGATCCGCCTTCCAGCAGACCCGAAAATACCTTATAAGAGACTGTTCTTCTGTGAGCTATTCATGTATTTACAGCCGTTTTCTAGAATGAAACCACATTCTGTCAAAAAGACAAGCCCTATTCGCTATTTCTGCCTGTTCACCGCTCTTTTGCTCTCGAACACGGCGGCCGGCGAAAACAGCCTGTTTCCACAACCCGCCGAGCTCGATCGGGATGTCAGCTTCTGGCTGGCCATTTTTTCGCAATACAGCACCGATGAGGGCGCTTTGCATGACAGCCAAAATTTGTCGATTGTTTATGAGCGCATGGACATGCCCGCGACGGTCGGCCGGCGTGAGCGAAATCGCCGTGTTGGGGTAAGACGCAAGTACTATCAAAAAGTTCTGCGGTCGTTGTCATCGGGCAGTCGGGACAATCTCGATGCCGGAGAACAACGGGTACTCGATTTGTGGCCTGACGATGTAAGCGATGCGACACTCCGTGCCGCGACCGGGAGCATTCGTTTCCAGCATGGCTTGTCGGACAGATTTGAGCAAAGCCTCCAGCGCGCCGGTCAGTGGCGCGCGCACATCAACGCGACGTTTTCCAGTCTTGCCGTGCCAATCGAACTTGCGGCGTTGCCGCACGTTGAGTCGTCCTACAACCCGGCAGCACGATCACATGTTGGTGCATCGGGTATCTGGCAATTTACACGTAGCACCGGGCGGCGGTTCATGCGCGTCGATCACGTGCTCGACGAACGAAACGATCCTTTTAGAGCGACAGAGGCGGCCGCCAAGCTGCTGGCCTACAATTACTCGATTGCCGGCAACTGGCCCATGGCCATCACGGCGTACAACCACGGACTCGCTGGCGTAAGGCGTGCAATGCGCAAGCACGGTGACACTGCTTATGCCGACATTCTTCGCAACTACAAGGGACGGACGTTCGGCTTTGCGTCACGTAACTTTTATGTCGCTTTCCTGGCTGCGATGGAAATCGACCAGAGTCCGGAGCAATACTTCCCGGAAATCACGCCACTAGCTCCTGTGGATTACGAAACTTTCTCGTTTGACGACTACGTGCCGGCAGAAGCCATCGCGGCCGCGTTGGGTATCGGGGAACGAGAACTCGCGAAATACAATCCGGCAATGCAATCGACGATCTGGCAGGGAAGCAAATACGTGCCGCGCGACTTCGAGACCCGCGTACCGCGAGGCAGGCTATCGGCGCCGTCACAGCAACTGCTTGCAAATATATCACCCGAGCAACGATTCGCGAAACAGCTACCCGATCTTTTCCACACGATCGCGCGGGGAGACACATTGTCTGAAATAGCCGATGAATACGGAACACGGGTATCTACGCTGGCGGCGCTGAACAATCTCGGCAGCCGCCACCGAATTCGTGCCGGGCAACAATTGCGCTTACCGGCCGCCGGTCCGGCTCCGGAGATTGTCGCAAGAAAGGCTATGGCTGCGGCCACCAAGCCGGCCGAAGTGATCGTTACCGAAGCAACACCGACCGTGGCGGCTTTGACGACGCCCGATGACGAGGATGAAGCCGGCGGGTTTCTGGGCCCCAATTTTGTCGAAAACCTGATCGGGGCGCTGCAGTCCGCACTGCTGTCCGATCCCAGTGATTACAATATTGCCGGTGATGAAACGATCGAAGTGCATCCCCTGGAAACGCTCGGTCATTACGCCGATTGGCTAGGCATCAAGACTCAGCGAATACGCGACATAAACGGACTGGCGTTTCGAGCGTCGGTGGCGGTTGGGCAGCGAATCAAACTCGATTTGAGTAAGGTGAATGCGCCCGATTTCGAAAAACTGCGTATCGCCTATCATCGCCAGCAGCAAGATTCGTTTTTCCGCAGCCACACGATCACCGGAGTGCACGAGCACACCGTCCGACGGGGTGAGTCAGTCTGGATACTGGCGTTGCGGCAGTACGATGTGCCGATCTGGCTATTTCGACAATATAACCCTGCGCTCGATCTAGCCAAAGTGGCCGCCGGTACTCGCATTCGGTTTCCCGTTCTACTTCGCCCAGACTAAATCAGAGCTACCCTGGAATTTACCCACCATGACAAAGTCGCTCCCACTGTATCTTGTTCGCCTGCTGCCAGTCGTCTTGTTGGCCCTTGCGGCGACGGTCTACATTTTTCATGTTGAGGGCGATAACGCGTTCGCGCGACAAAACGCATCGCCGATTTTCGTCGTCGTGTTACTCGCATTAATTACACTGGTGCGAGGTTCGGGCCGATGGACGGACAGCGGGTGGTCGTGGCCACTGGCGACATTTGGCTTCGCCATCCCTGCACTCGGATTGTCTATGTACTTGCACTACGGCTATGCCACCGATATGAATGGCATGTACAGCAATTCGATCTACCCGCGGGAGTTATTCCGCTATCTTCCCGCCTATACGATTTTTGCCGGCGGCATCGGCTTTGCCATAGGTTGGATTGTTGGACGACAGGTCTAGCCCGGAGGATTCATGATCGCAATCTACTTCGTCCAGAATAAATCAGAGGTTCCCTGGCTTCTTTGTGTGAAATGTTAGATTTTCACGCCGTACGGGGTCTGCTAACCTGCCTGAAGTCGAGTCTCACAGGTATTTCGATGTTGCACCCGATCAGGAATGGGAAAGGGATTGTCGTTGCGCTGACGTCGGTGCTGCTTCTGGCCGCACCGTTTTATGCATCGTCCGTGGGCGCCGGAGAATTTCCAATCGCCGACAAGGTCCTGATCGAGAAAGAGAACCGTAAACTGCATCTGATGAAGGACGGCAAGGCGTTCCGCACGTTTGATATTGCCTTGGGAATCGCACCGGTCGGCGACAAGATAAAGGAAGGCGATTTTAAGACGCCGGAGGGCTCCTATTTGCTGGACCGGCGTAATCCCGACAGCGATTATTTTCTGTCGATTCATATTTCCTATCCCGATAGCGGGGATCGAAAAATAGCCCGGCAAATGGGCGTCGATCCCGGCGGCCAGATCATGATTCACGGACAACCAAATACGCCAACCTATTCGGCGGGTTACTATAAGACGGCTGACTGGACCAATGGCTGCATAGCAGTATCGAATTCTGACATGATTGATATCTGGCTGATGACGCCGAATGTTGTCGCTATTGAGATATTGCCTTGAAACCGAATACAAAATACGCGCTAGCGCGGGCTATTCACGATAAGTCCGGGCCAGGTAGCGTGACATCGGTCAGCCGTACAGAGGAGTTGAATTGCATCAAGTCAAAATAGTGACCAGTAGCGAAATTCGTGTCGATAGCGATGAGGTGATCGATGCGGAAGTCTGGCCAGAGGGCAGCCTGGAAGTCCTTTCTCAGGTCGAGGTCGAGCAACTCAGGAATCAGGGCGAGGGCGGGCTTTACAAACTGCTGCACCGTTGCATTCTGGCCGTTCTCAACTCCGGCGGACGCACGGATGACGCGCGCGAAATTCTTTCCAAGTACAAGGGATTTAGTATCGGCTTTATTCAGCAGGATCGAGGTCTGAAGGTTACGGTCAAGGGCGCGCCCGCCTCGGCGTTCGTCGACGGCGTCATGATTCGCGGTATTCGAGAGCTCTTGTTCGCTGTCCTTCGAGACGTTGTATTTATTAATAACGAGATTCGAGAAAGTGCACGCTTTGATTTAAAGACGTCGGACAACATTACTAACGCCGTCTTCCATATAGTGCGCAACGCCAGACTCCTTGAAGTGCCGTCCGAGCCCAATCTGGTGGTTTGCTGGGGCGGGCATGCGATCAGTCGCCATGAGTACGAATACACCAAGAAAGTCGGTTATGAACTTGGGCTGCGCGCATTGAATGTCTGTACAGGTTGTGGCCCGGGTGCCATGAAAGGCCCGATGAAGGGAGCGACCATCGGTCACGCGAAACAAAGAATTGGCGGTGGTCGTTATATCGGTATCACTGAGCCAGGCATTATCGCGGCCGAATCGCCGAATCCGATCGTTAACTCGCTGGTCATAATGCCGGATATGGAGAAACGGCTGGAAGCATTTGTAAGAGTGGGTCATGGCATTGTGGTATTTCCCGGTGGCGTCGGCACCGCCGAGGAAATACTGTATCTGCTCGGCATCTTGTTGCATCCCGACAATCGAGAATTGCCGATGCCGTTAATCATGACGGGAACGCGTAAAAGCGAAGCGTACTTCCAGCAGATTGACGAATTCATCGGCGAGATTTTGGGCGAGGAGGCACAACGTCGGTATACGATTATTATTGATGATGCCGAAGCCGTCGGTAGAAGCATGCTTGCTGGTTTGGTTGAAGTGAAAGAATTCCGTAAACGAAATGGCGATGCGTACTACTTCAATTGGCGACTGAAGATCGAACATGAATTTCAAATACCTTTTATAGCGACTCACGAAGCAATGGCGAGTATCGAATTAAGGGAAGATCTGCCCCTGCATTTACTGGCAGCAAATCTACGTAAGGTTTTTTCCGGAATTGTTTCCGGTAACGTCAGAGAAGACGCCATCGCGTCAATTGAAGAACTCGGCCCGTTCGAAATTAATGGCTCCGCTCGTATTATGAAGTTGCTCGATGGCTTGCTCGCGGCTTTCGTAAAGCAGGGCCGAATGAAACTTGCCGCCGAGAGTTACTCACCCTGTTACCGCGTCAAAGTATAGTTCCGCGTACACCTGGAACGTAAGCGATTGCAGTGTCGTCCGGTGACCGATCGCTACAGCATCTTCCGAGTTTTGTTAAATCATCATCTGCGCTGGCTTGGTTAAGTCAAAAAGACGACGTAATTCTTTGATATTTATGTAAAAACTATCACTTTTCTTTGTGATGCAGTTCCTGTGCGATTGGCCGGTGTCAACGTACTATTTGCCCATAAGGATGTGTGGGGTAATGTCTAATGCAAGGTAGCGAAGACAACAATTGGGTAGGCGATTACGGCGTTCGTGTCGAGTCCGAGTCGAATGGATCTGAAGTTGAATCCGATTCAGCAGTAGAACAACCTGCCGAGGTCGATCGCTGGCAACAATATCGCCGCTGGATTTCTAAAGCTCCGGCTCCATGCGGTCGACGCAAGGGTGTTGACCCATCCCTGTATACCTGGAAAGGCTATCGCAACTGGACCGAACAGGTAAAACGTAACTGGTCCGACAGCTAGCAGGCCCGTTCTTCGAATTTCTTTCTTTTTGTCTGGCCGCTTCACGCACCGAGTTATTCAGTCAAGCGAATATCGCGATTTCCACCTGATTCGGTCACAGCGAACAACTCGTAATCTTTTCTTCCAGGTAACTACTGCATGCTGTAGTAATTTCGCCCGCATTTTTCCGCCCGAAAAGAGCAATGACATTATGTTGCACGCAGTCGAACAAGTGTGACGTCCGCAGGCATTAAAGTGTCGACCGCATCTCTCATTTGGAAAAAAATAAATTCAAAATCAAGCTGTGATGTATCTCACGGTGCAAAAAAACGACCAGCCTATAGTCACTTCATTGAAGTACACACCGCGAATAATTACGTATGTCAATCAAGTTTTCACAATCCCAATCGCCCGCAGTCGGACTAAAAAACGAAGCTTATCGACAGCGTGGGGAACTGTTTCATCGTGCAATCGCACACGCTCAACAGTCGAACTCCGACGCAATGCAGCAGTCGTTGTCCGATGACGGCCAGACCAAGCATCGCCGGCCGGTTCTGACTATCGCCAAATAGATAATGGCCGCCTAAAGGACTTAATCGACCGCGCATGGAACGCTTCATTCAATACCTCGATATTCTTGAAGACGCAATTTATGCAGTCGCGTTATAGGGTGAGCGAATCAGGAGGCTTGCGATCGCAATGTTCGTCATTGGTGCGACGATGAGTGCCAGTGGGCTTGGGATTGCAGTCACATTGGTTGATGCCTCGGCCGGGATGACGGTGGCGGCGCTTCTTACTGTGATGGTGTTGTATCGGTCGGCTACCGGGTCAGCGCAATTTGCTGCTGCCGCTATTCATGGCTGAGTAGGCGTATCGCTGCAGCGTCAATTCTGCGCTGCGTTTCTTGTTTCAATTCAATTCGTTTTACTCCTTTTTTGGTGCTTGGTTGATGCAGATTGGCGCATGTCGAACCCGCATGGTTGGGTTGGTCTCTGCGACACGCTGCAAGTACGTCCATGTAATCTCGGGTCCCGCATCCCTGCGGGGCACGGTCTCAGAGACCAACCCAACCACACAGGTCCTTCTTTGTGTTTGGCAGAACTGTCAGGGGTCGCTGCTGCCATATAGTTGTGTGGGTTGGGGCGGTGGGGTTGAAAAGTGGGGAATTGGCATTATTGTGGGGCGGTGATCCCGTCAATTGTGGGCGGGTGGTGGTCTGGTTCGGGAGATAGGATTAGTGGATAAGAAAGATAATCAGGAGACGATGGGGTTTCAGGCGGAGGTGCGGCAATTGTTGCAGCTCATGATTCATTCTCTTTATAGCAATAAGGAGATTTTTCTTCGGGAACTTATATCGAACGCTTCTGATGCGGCCGACAAATTGCGGTTTGAGGCGCTTGCCAAGCCTGAGCTTATGGACGGTGATTCAGACCTTGGTATTCGGGTTGTGCTGGATAAGGAGGCCAAGACCATTTCGGTTATTGATAACGGAATTGGCATGTCGCGGGATGACTTGATTGAGAATCTTGGCACCATTGCCAAGTCCGGGACAGCAGATTTTTTGCAGCAGATGACCGGCGACGATCAAAAGGACGCGCAGCTGATTGGGCAGTTTGGCGTGGGCTTTTATTCCTCGTTTATCGTTGCCGATAAAGTCGTGGTTGAGTCGCGCCGCGCGGACTTGGATGCAAATGATGCCGTTCGTTGGGAATCGGATGGTCAAGGGGAGTTTACCGTTGGATCCATTGAGAGATCGGACCGCGGTACTACGGTGACTTTGCATCTGAAGGATTCCGAGTCCGAATTTTCCGATGGGTTTCGTCTTGAATCTTTGATCCGTAAGTACTCTGATCACATCGCATTTCCGGTTGTGCTGGAGGACACCGCGGAGGATGCGAAAGAACCGAATACGGTCAATTCGGCAACAGCGCTTTGGATGCGGTCTCGGTCCGAAGTTGAGGACGATGAGTACAAGGAGTTTTACAAATATTTATCGCATGATTTTGCAGACCCGATCACCTGGAGCCACAATCGGGTCGAGGGAAAGAGAGAGTATACGAGTCTTCTGTATATTCCCGCCCAGGCGCCATTCGATTTGTGGAATCGCGATGCCCCGCGTGGACTGAAGCTCTACGTGCAGCGAGTTTTTATCATGGACGACGCAGAGCAGTTTTTACCCCTGTACTTGCGCTTCGTGAAAGGTGTCGTGGACTCATCCGATCTTCCGCTGAATGTTTCTCGCGAGCTATTGCAGAAAAATTCGCAACTGGCGTCGATGAAGACCGCCTTGACGCGACGTGTGCTCGATATGCTGGCCAAGCTCGCAGCAGCCGAATCGGACGAAGATCGAGAAACGTATCAAAAATTCTGGCAAGAATTTGGTCAGGTGATTAAAGAAGGCGTTGTCGAAGATGCCCAAAACCTGGACAAGATCATGAAGCTAGCGCGCTTCGCGACAACAAACAGCGATTCCGACCTGCAGAATCAATCCCTGGCCGACTACCTTGGACGCGCCAAATCGGAGCAGGACAAGATCTATTATCTGCTTGCAGACAATTACGCGACGGCCAAAGCGAGTCCGCATCTGGAACAATTAACCAAGTGTGGCATTGAAGTACTGTTGCTGACGGACAAGATTGACCCCTGGATGGTTGATCACTGGTCAGAATTCGAAGGCAAGAAATTTCAGGATGTGGGGCGCGGCCAATTGCCATTGCCGGAAGCTGACGGCGCCATCACTCAGGAAACGATGAATGAGGAGCACAAACCCCTGCTCAAGAAAATTCGCAATAAGCTCAAAGATAGAATCGAAGCGGTAAACGTGAGCCAGCGACTGATTGATTCGCCGGCTTGTGTGGTGACGGCCGACCAGGACCTGACGCCCCAGCTGCGACGTATGCTTGAGGCCAGCGGGCAGAAGCTGCCGGATTCCAAGCCGACGTTGGAAATCAATGTTGAACATCCGTTAGTCGAACGCCTGTGCGCAGAGAAGGACGATGAACGCTTTGAGCAATTATCGAATATTCTGCTCGACCACGCGTTGCTGGCAGAGGGCGCGCAGTTGGAGAATCCCGCCGCATACGTGCAGAGAATGAATAAATTGCTGCTCGAGATGGAATCGCCGGCTACGTAGGATAAGGAAACGGCAATCCAAGACCTTGTCGCTTGCGCCCGCCATGGATGGCGTTTTCGACATCCTGTTGAAATTCGTCATACACTAGTGGTCCAACAAGGTAGGTTTGATGGGTTCAGAGCTATCTTGTTGGACCACTAGTGAAGGAAATTTCTAATGAACGATAAGTCAATGGATGACGATGACCTCAAGTCTCGTTTGACGGCGGAGCAATTCGAGGTCACGCAAGGCAAAGCCACCGAACGTCCGTTTACCGGTAAATTCGTAGACAATAAGGACGACGGCACGTATCGATGCGTTTGCTGTAATGCGGAACTCTTCAGCTCAGAAACCAAATTCGAATCCGGATCGGGTTGGCCGAGTTTCTGGTTGCCACTGGCGGGCGACAATGTAAAAACAGTTAAAGACACGAGCCACGGGATGATTCGAATGGAAGTTACCTGCAATAATTGCGGTTCCCATCTGGGGCACTTATTTGAAGACGGGCCGGAACCATCGGGCCTGCGTTACTGTATCAATTCCGCATCGCTCGATTTTGAAAAATCGACTTAGACGACTGGTCTGCTGTGCGACCGCTGTTTGAATAAAAGGACTGACAATGAAAACAATTAAGCTGATTCTTTTGCTTGCATCAATAACTCTGTTTGTCGCTTGTGGCCAGGAGAGCACTGACGATAGCGTCGACGAAAGTATCAACGATAGCGCGGCCGTTGCGGATGACAGCGCCTCAGTTGCACCGACCGATGCCGGGTCAGCGGTTGTCGAGATTGTGCCGGGTCTGACAATGCGAATATTGCAAGAGGGCACTGGTGCCGTTGCCGAGGATGGTCAGGACGTTACGGTGCACTACACTGGATGGCTGCACGACGAAACCGCGGCCGATGCTCGCGGTGACAAGTTCGACAGCTCTGTCGATCGAGGTACGCCTTTTGAATTTGTCCTTGGCGCCGGTCGCGTCATCAAGGGTTGGGACCAGGGCGTTGTCGGAATGAAAATAGGCGAAATCCGGGAGTTGACGATCGCTCCGGAGATGGCGTATGGAAATCGGGCCGTGAGCGACTTGATTGCGCCAGGCTCGACACTGGTATTTGAAGTTGAGTTGGTGGGACTGAGCGGTGACGACGAGGAAGAAACCGAATAGGCCGGGTCCGGCCGTTTCATTAGAGAATAATCATCTCAAAATCGACGCTTGGATCGTGTTGTCGGG
>Ga0209554_1002339_pt1 | contig 13165 bp, 9 predicted proteins | sample MarorgKNORR_S2LV_5_FD_188221 | JGI IMG/M metagenome (GOLD analysis project Ga0209554, IMG submission 188221) | Marine microbial communities from the Southern Atlantic Ocean, analyzing organic carbon cycling - Bottom_A/KNORR_S2/LV (SPAdes) (version 2) | ecosystem: Environmental > Aquatic > Marine... | reverse complement strand
GGAGGAGATACAACCTCGTCAACATCTGGATTGCTAATTTCGGTTACCGCTATTGGTAAAGCAAATAAAGAGGATGTCGTTTACAGGAACGCTGCAAAACCAAGTGACTTGCTTGTTGTTACTGGAGATTTAGGTGCTGCATATCTAGGTTTGCAAGTGTTGGAAAGAGAAAAAGAAGTATTTAAAGTAAATCCGAATAATCAACCAGATTTAGATCAATACTCCTATATTATTGAACGTCAATTAAAACCGGAAGCCCGTAAAGATATTATAAAACTTCTTAAAGATTTGGAAGTAAAACCAACTGCAATGATAGATATAAGTGATGGCTTGTCTTCAGAAATTATGCATTTATGTAAGCAAAGCAAAGTAGGATGCGATTTGTATGAAAACAAAATACCATTAGATCCTCAGGTAATTTCTACCTGTGAAGAGTTTAAAATGGATAGTACTACCATCGCTTTAAATGGAGGAGAGGATTACGAACTATTAATGACGATTTCTCAAGAGGATTATCCAAAAATTAAGGCGAATCCTAATTTAACTGTAATTGGATATATGACAGATGAAAGTTCTGGAATGCATCTTATAACCAGAGCAGACACAAAAATTCCTATTACAGCACAAGGCTGGAATTCTCTTGAGGATTAAGAAGAAGCGATTTTCGTTTAAGTCTCCTTGTATGGATTTTTTCAAGTTCAAAATTTATTTCTTTGTACTTTGGAGTGAGCAAGATTAAATGACCATTTCCGCTTGTAGTCACTTGTTCTTTACAATGTTTACAGATATATTCTTTAACATAATTAGTAACATTTTTACTTATAGAATAATCGTGTCCAAAAAGGGAACAATAGAGGGATTTCAATATACTTTACTTTTAGCTAGTTAATTAAGGACTTTTAAAGTAAAATATTTATTTAAAATAGCTGGTGTTCTATGTAAAAAATCGTTGAAAGGTTTGTTTTGTCTTTGAAAAGCAACTTTTCAGGTTGGTTATTCCACTAAATGTATATTTCTTCGATATAGTTACAAGTATAGGAATAGAGATTTTTACTAAAAGAAATTAAATTTATTGTTGGTCACATTGCCAAAAATAAGACATTTAGAGCTAAAGTTATGCAGCAGTTGTTGCATACATTTTTTGTTTTAACCGCATCATTCTATTTGAATAAATACGTTCTAAAAGCGAGTTGATTTCTCTAAAAGTTGGAGTAAGTTCGGTTAAGTGACTATTACTGTTTGTTGTTAACTGTTTTTTACAATATTTACAGGTGTATTCTTTCACATGTTTTGTCACTTTTTTTGTAACATCATACTGATGTCCAAACACATTACAGTACATTTTGGAAACTGACCCCGTTGAGTTAGAAGTAGTTGTTTTCATAATTAAGTAGGTTATTGGGTGATATAAACATAGTAAAAAAATAATAAACCACGTTAAAACTACGTATTTTTTCGATGAAATGCATTATATTATAAGTTAAAACGTACAATATTTTTGTTTTTATTGCTATGTGTTTAAATATGCTCATATTTTATGAACTTCGTTTTTAGTGCGTTTTGCATATCTTCTTATTTTTCAGTTATCTTCGAAGAAGCTAAATTTAAAAAAATGAATAAAACTAAAGAAGTTCTAATTACAAGTTTTGCTTTGTTTTCGATGTTTTTTGGAGCAGGAAACTTATTACTTCCGCCACTTTTAGGTTATAATTCAGGAGAAGATTGGTTTTGGGTAACGATTGGGTTTATGATTACAGCTGTTGTTATTCCAATTTTAGGAATTTTAGCACATGCCAAGTTACAAGGTACAATGTACGACTTTGGTAAAAAAGTCTCACCCTTTTTTAGTTTAGTGTATTGTGTAATAGTATATATAATTTCTATAGCAATCCCATCACCAAGAACAGCATCTGCAACCCACGAAATTGCTATTTATCCTACTTTTGGAACTAGTGCATTGTTAACCAGTACTATTTATTTTTCTTTAGTACTATTATTTGTTTTAAACCGTAATAAAATCTTAAATTTTATTGGAAAATACTTAACACCATTAATTGTGATTATGCTGTTACTAATTATTGGAATTGGTTTGTTTTCGAGTGAAATGATAACGAATGCATCTAAATTTGAAGCACCCATTGTGAGCGGATTATTAGAAGGTTACCAAACCTTTGACGCAATTGGAGCTGTTGTTGTTGGAGCCGTTATAATTATATCGTTGAATTTTAAAAGTCATGCTACATTTGAAGCAAAAAAAGATCTTATTAAAAAATCCGGATTAATAGCTGGTTTAGGCCTATTTATAATTTATTCAGGTCTAATTTCGGTTGGTGCTTTTTATGGTTCAGAAATTAATATTGACACATCATTAAGTAGTGATATGCAAAGAGCAACATTGTTGCGAGGCATAAGTATAGCGTCATTAGGATCATTTGGAAACACAGTTTTAAGTGTTTTAATTACTTTAGCATGCTTTACAACTGCTGTTGCAATAATTACGGGAACAGCCGATTATTTTAAAGGGCTATTTAAAGAGTCTCAAAATGCATATACAATTACAGGAGTAGTCGCGTGTTTAATAGGAATATTAGTTGGACAATTAGATTTTCATTCCATTATTATGATAGCACTTCCGATATTAATGTTTATTTACCCTATAACTATAGTATTGATTTTGCTAAATGTAATACCAGAAAAATTTGCTTCGAAAACAGTATTTAGAGCAGTAGTTTTAGTGGCATTTATTTTTAGTATTCCAGACTTTCTAAGTTTTTTAATTCCTTCCGAAAACTTAGAAGGTATAATTACTATTATTCCTTTAGCACAGCATAATTTAGGTTGGGTTTTGCCGGCTTTGATGACTTTTGTGTTGGTGAATGTGTTTAGTAAAAAGGAAACTTCAATAATTCGTTAAATAAATTAGACGAAAACTAATTCATCAAATCCTCAATCTCTTCAATTTCAATAGGAATATTCTTCATTAAATTGAAAGGTTCTCCTTGTGCTTGTATTACGACATTGTCTTCTAATCGAATTCCAAAACCTTCATCTGGAATATAAATTCCAGGCTCTACAGTAAACACCATATTAGCTTGCATTGGTTCGGTTAAAATACCATAATCGTGGGTATCTAATCCCATATGATGAGATGTGCCATGCATAAAATATTTTTTATAAGCTGGCAAATCTGGGTTTTCGTTTTGCACATCAGCTTTATCGAGCAATCCTAAACCTAAGAGTTCAGATGTCATTAATTTACCAACTTCTGTATGGTAATCTTCCCAAATAGCTCCGGGAACTAAAAGTTTAGTAGCTTCATCTTTTACACGATTTACAGCATTGTAAACATCTTTTTGTCTGTCGGTAAACTTTCCAGTCACAGGAATTGTCCGGGTCATATCACTAGAGTAATTAGCATATTCTGCACCAACATCCATAAGTATTAAATCTCCGGCTTTACATTGTTGGTTATTTTCAATGTAGTGCAACACATTGGCATTATTGCCCGATGCAACGATTGGTGTATAGGCAAACTTTTTAGAACGACTACGTAAAAATTCGTGCATAAATTCAGCTTCAATTTCGTATTCCCAAACTCCGGGGTTTACAAAATTTAAAACGCGACGAAATCCTTTTTCAGTAATATCACAAGCCTGTTGTATTAAATCTAATTCTATTTGGTCTTTTACTGAACGAAGTCGTTGTAAAATAGGATTGCTTTTTGCCACAGAATGAGCAGGATATTTGTCTTTCAACCATTTGGTAAAACGATCTTCACGTGTTTCCGTTTCAACCGCAGCGCGATAATGTTCATTGGTGTTTATATACACGGTATCACATTGTGTCATAATTTCGAACAATATTTTCTCCATGTCCTGTAACCAATACACGGTTTTAATTCCAGAAGTTTTTAAAGCAGCTTCTTTAGTTAATTTCTCGCCCTCCCAAACAGCGATATGTTCGTTGGTTTCTTTTAAAAATAATATCTCACGATGCTTTTCTTTTGGACAACCAGGAAACAACACTAAAATACTTTCCTCCTGATCAACACCACTTAAATAAAAAATATCGCGATGCTGTTCAAAAGGCATGGTGCTATCCGCACTTATTGGGTACATGTCGTTAGAATTAAAAACAGCCAAAGTGTTTGATTTCATTTGAGCTATGAAGTTTTTTCGATTTTTTATAAATAAGGCGTTATCTATTAGATTGTATTTCATTATATATTAGGTTTTCGTAATGCTTCAAAAATAAAATAAATTAAAGCAATAGACGTTAATACGGAAGTAAAATTTTGTGAAACAATGACATTTGTTTACTTTCAAACCTTAAACTAACTAACTTATGAATATCCTAAAATTAATTTTATCATTAAGTCTTCTTTTTACTTTACAAGCTAATGCACAACAAGCTGCTTCTACTGCAGATATAGTGCAAAACGCATTGCAACAAAAAGAAGAAATGCAAAAAAATTCAATAGTAAAAAATGTGCCTTTTACTAATATAGGCCCCACTATTATGAGTGGTCGTGTAACCGATTTGGCTGTTAATCCTGATAACCCATCCGAGTTTTATGTGGCCTATGCTTCTGGAGGTGTTTGGTATACTGTAAATAATGGCACAACTTTTACACCAATCCTTGATAATTCAAACACGCAAAATGTTGGTGATATTGCAGTTGATTGGAAAAGCAGAACTATTTGGGTTGGGACAGGAGAAAATAATTCCTCACGTTCGTCTTATGCAGGAATTGGAATATTAAAATCTAGCGATAATGGTAAAACTTGGCAAAATGTTGGGCTTACAGATTCGCATCATATAGGGCGAATATTAATTAATCCTAACAATCCAGACGAAGTTGTGGTTGGTGTAACAGGACATTTATATTCACCAAATAACGAACGAGGTGTTTATAAAACTACAGATGGAGGTAATACTTGGAAGCAAACACTTTTTATAGATGATATAAGTGGGATTATAGATATGCAACATTCACCGAATAATTTTAATGTGATGTTTGCGTCGTCCTGGACAAAAGATAGAAAAGCTTGGGATTTTGATGGAAGCGGAAACAATTCAGCTATTTATAAAAGTACTGATGCTGGAGAAACGTGGACAAAAGTTTCAATAGAAGGAAGTGGTTTCCCAATAGGACAAGGTGTTGGTAGAATTGGTTTTGCTGTTTACAATTACAATATAGTTTATGCTATTCACGACAATCAGTTTAGAAGATCTTCTGAAGATGAAAAAGAAAAATCTGAAGATTTAACTAAAGATGACTTTAAGACAATGAGTACCGAAACACTTTTAAGTCTGGATGATAAAAAGCTTAATACATTTTTAAAAACGAATGGTTTTCAAGAAAAATATCGCGCCCAAAATGTTAAACAAATGGTAAGAAGTGGTAGTGTAAAACCTATTGACCTTGCTAAATATTTAGAAGATGCGAATTCTATGCTGTTTGATACTCCTGTTATTGGCGCCGAAATTTATAAAAGTATAGATGGAGGCAAAACGTGGAGTAAAACACATGACGGCTTTTTAGACGGATTGTATTATAGTTATGGTTATTATTTTGGACACATTTATGTTGCTCCAAATAATGAAAATAATATTTATGTTTATGGCGTGCCTATTTTAAAATCAAAAGATGGTGGCAAAACATTTACATCGATTGGTGCTGAAAATGTTCATGGCGATCATCATATTCTTTGGATAAATCCTAACAATCCTAATCATTTAATAAATGGAAACGATGGTGGAGTGAACATAACCTATGACGATGGAGAAAATTGGATTAAAAACAATGCACCATCTGTTGGGCAGTTTTATGCAATTGCTGTTGATAATGAAAAACCATATAATGTGTATGGAGGTTTGCAAGATAATGGTGTTTGGGTTGGCGCAAATAATGCCAGAGAAAATAAATCATGGCATGCTCGAGGTCAATATCCATGGGAAGGTATTATGGGCGGAGATGGTATGCAAGTCCAGGTAGATTCTCGAAACGCCAATATTGTTTATACTGGATTTCAATTTGGAAATTATTTTAGAATTAATAGGGAAACTAATAAAACAACGCGCTTATCTATAAAGCACGAGTTAGGAGAGAATCCATATCGATTTAATTGGCAAACGCCAATTTTGTTATCACCTCATAACCAGGACATTTTGTATTTAGGAGGTAATAAATTAATGAGATCTATGAATCAAGGTGATGATTGGGAAGCTATAAGTGGAGATTTAACCAAAGGAGGAAAGAAAGGAAATGTAGCTTATGGAACTATAACTAGTATTACCGAATCTCCATTTAAATTTGGGTTAATATACACAGGAAGTGATGATGGATTATTACATATAACCAAAAATGGTGGAGGAAATTGGGATATTGTTTCTGATTCATTTCCAAAGGATCTTTGGGTGTCTCGAATTGTAGCTTCACAATATAAAAAAGAACGTGTTTATGTAACCTTGAATGGATATCGTTGGGATGATTTTAAAGTCTATGTTTATGTTAGTGAAAATTATGGAAAAACATGGAAAAGTATTAGCTCTAATATTCCAATGTCACCAGTAAATGTGATTAGAGAAGATCCTGAAAATGAAAATCTTTTATATCTCGGAACAGATAATGGTGCTTATGTATCGTTTAATCATGGAATTTCTTGGGAAGCTTTTAGTAAAGGATTGCCAAATGTAGCTGTTCATGATATTGCTGTACAGGCTGAAGCAAAAGATATTCTTTTAGGAACTCACGGAAGAAGCATTTATAAAGCTAATATTGCACCTTTACAACAAATGAATGCATCAAAAATGAATGCATCTATACTACTTTTCAAAACTGAAAGTGTACGATATTCTTCACGTTGGGGAAGTTCTCGTAGCAAATGGAGTCAAGCTTTTGAGCCGTCCACAACTTTTAAATTCTATGCTAATACATCTGAAAATCTAACTATTAAAATAGTATCAGAAAGTGGAATAGAACTAAATACAATATCAGTAAAAACAGATATAGGCTTTAATTATACCGATTATGATTTAACCATCACTGAAAAAGGAAGAAAATCTTTTTTAAAAGAAAATACCGATATTAAAATTAAAAAGGCTAAAAACGGAAATTACTATTTACCCAAAGGAAAATATACCATCCAAATAGGTTCTGAAAAAACAGCTTTAGAAGTGAAATAATTTATTAATAAAAAAGGAATTTTATTAGACTCGTTCTAAATTAGAAATCCTTTTGTTAAAATAAACTAAAAAAGTATTTAGGTCGTTTTGTAAAGGCTAATTTGGCTAAGTTAACAAAACCATCAATCAATGTTAAAATCAGCAATTACTACACTTTTATTTTTTTGCTTTACTTTTTCATCCTTTTCTCAAGTTTCTAATAGCGATTTAAAAATATTTTTAGATTGTGATAGATGTGATACTACGTATATGAAACAGAATTTAGGGAATGTACAATTTGTAAGAGATCAAAGCTTCAGCGATGTGCATTTGTTTTTTGTTACACAAAGAAATGGAAGTGGAGGGAGAGAATATGAGATAGACTTTATTGGAAAAAATGAATTTGAAGCGATTAATTATAAGCTGGAATTTTCTACTGATACAAATATGACTAACGATGATATTAGAAAGCATACTTTAGAGTATATTAAACTTGGCTTAGTTCGTTTTTGGATAGAGAAAAATACAATTGGTGAGGTATCGGTAAGCATTCCTAACCCAAAAGATGAAGAACCTAAAGAAAAAGTAGTTGACCCATGGAATTATTGGGTTTTTCGTATAGGTGCAAATGGACGGTTTAATGGACAAGAAACAAGTAAGTTTAGCAATCTAAATATTAACCTGTCTGCAAAACGAGTTACAGAAGAGAATAAGTTTTCTATCAGGCTAGGGTTTAATGAAAGTAAATCTACATTTAGTTTTGAGGATGATGAGATTGTATCAATCCAAAGCTCAAAATTTGTCAGAGTAAGCGATGTCATTAGTTTAAATAATCATTGGTCCATAGGCGCATTTGGAAGATTAGGTTCTTCTGTATTTAGTAATAAAGATTTTTATTGGTCTTTTAAACCTGCAATTGAATACAACTTTTTTAAATATGATGAGTCCGCAAAAAAACAGTTAACATTATCATATAGAAACGGGATTGTTTATAATAACTATATTGAAAGCACTATTTTTGGGGAAGACAGTGAATATCTATGGGAGCACGAGCTGTCTTTGGGAGGAAGTGTAAATCAAAAATGGGGAAGTATATCTGGTGAAGCAGCATTAGAGCAATTTTTACATGATACCAGTTTATATTCATTATCATTTTTTATTGGTACAAACGTTAGATTATTTAAAGGGTTTAGCTTAAATCTTCATGGAAGTTATAGTATAAACAGAAACCAAGTTAATTTGGCAGCAGGAGATGTGTCTTTAGAAGATTTATTATTACGACAACAACAATTAAAATCAGGATATAACTACTTTTTTAGTATAGGTTTAAGTTATTCATTTGGGTCTATATATAACACTATAGTAAACCCTAGGTTTAATTTCTAATATCCCTATAAGATTTTTAATAAAAAACTTTCAAAGTTTGCCTAAAATTACGTTAAGCACTACTTTTGCCTAACATTTAATTAACTTCAAAATAATGGGTGGATTTTTTAAATCTTCAATAGGAAGAAAAGTAGCCATGGCACTTTCGGCATTCTTCCTCATGATCTTTTTACTTCAACATTTTGCAATCAATATTTTATCGGTTTTTAATCCAGATGTCTTTAACGAAGTGTCACATTTTATGGGAACAAGTTCCATAATACAATTTGTAATACAACCAATTTTAATTTTTGGTGTTGTTTTTCATTTTGTAATGGGGTTTATATTGGAATTCAAAAATTTGAGTTCAAGAAAAGTAAAGTATATTAAAAACCAGAGTGCTGCTAATTCTTCGTGGATGAGTAGAAATATGATTTGGTCTGGTGTTGCCATTTTAGCTTTTATCATATTACATTTTATAGATTTTTGGTTTCCGGAAATTAATACAAAATTTATTAAAGGGGATTGGTCTGGATTACATGAAGGTGTAGATGGTTACAGATATTTCCATGAGCTTCAGGAAAATTTTTTAAATCCTGTTAGAGTTGGAGCTTATGTAGTAGCTTTTGTGTTTTTAGCATTACACTTGTTACATGGCTTTACATCAGCGTTCCAATCTATGGGAGTTACAGCAGGCAGAAAGAAAACATTACAAAATATTGGCATAGCATATTCTATAATTCTTCCTCTGGGATTTATTTTTATAGCACTTTATCATCACTTTAATCATCATTAATCTTATACAATTATGACTTTAGATTCAAAAGTACCTCAAGGTCCAATTAAAGATAAATGGACAGATTATAAAAATAATATCGATTTAGTGAATCCTGCCAATAAACATAACATTGATATTATTATGATTGGTACAGGTTTGGCAGGAGGCTCGGCTGCCGCAACTTTAGCAGAATTAGGCTATAATATAAAAGCATTTTGTTATCAAGATTCTCCACGTCGTGCACATTCTATTGCAGCACAAGGTGGAATTAATGCTTCAAAAAATTATCAAGGTGATGGTGATTCTAATTATAGATTATTTTATGATACCGTAAAAGGAGGCGATTATCGATCTCGCGAAGCAAATGTGTATCGTTTAGCAGAAGTTTCTGGAAATATCATTGACCAATGTGTAGCTCAAGGTGTGCCTTTTGCACGTGAATATGGAGGCTTATTAGATAATCGTTCTTTTGGTGGAGTTCTTGTTTCGAGGACTTTTTATGCTAAAGGTCAAACAGGCCAACAATTATTATTAGGAGCATATTCGGCAATGAATAGACAAATTGCTCGTGGTAAAATCGAAATGTTTAACCGCCATGAAATGCTGGATGTAGTTATTGTTGATGGGAAAGCACGAGGAATTATTGCACGTAATTTAATTACAGGTGAGTTAGAACGACATTCGGCTCATGCAGTTGTTATTGCATCCGGTGGCTACGGAAATGTATATTTCTTATCTACAAACGCAATGGGTTCTAATGCCACAGCAGCCTGGAAAATGCATAAAAAAGGAGCGTATTTCGCAAATCCTTGTTATACTCAAATTCATCCTACTTGTATTCCGCGTTCGGGAGATTATCAATCTAAATTGACATTAATGTCTGAATCCTTACGTAATGATGGACGTATTTGGGTGCCTAAAAATATGGATGATGTCATGGCAATTAGAGAAGGTCGTAAAAAACCAACCGATTTGTCTGAAGAAGAAAGAGATTATTATTTAGAACGTCGTTATCCGGCTTTTGGAAATCTTGTTCCTCGTGATGTGGCTTCTCGTGCCGCTAAAGAGCGTTGCGATGCAGGTTATGGCGTAAACAAAACAGGCGAAGCGGTGTATTTAGATTTTAAATCAGCCATAATTCGCTACGGAAAAGAGCAGGCAAAAATTCATGGTATTTCTAATCCTTCCGAAAAAAAAATATACGAATTAGGTCAGGAAGTTATAGAAGAAAAATACGGAAACTTATTCCAGATGTATGAGAAAATAGTTGACGAGGATCCATACAAAACTCCAATGATGATTTATCCAGCAACTCATTATACGATGGGAGGCATTTGGGTAGATTATAATTTAATGACTACCGTTCCTGGTTTATATTGTATTGGCGAAGCTAATTTCTCAGATCATGGGGCTAACCGTTTAGGAGCTTCAGCGTTAATGCAAGGTTTGGCAGATGGTTATTTTGTATTGCCTTATACTATTGGTGATTATTTATCTGATGATATTCGTACAGGGAAAATTTCAACCGATTCTCCGGAATTTGAAGCAGCTGAAAAAGAAGTTTCGGAACGTATTAATTTATTCATTAATAATAAAGGGAACAAGTCTGTAGATTATTTTCATAAAAAATTAGGGACCGTAATGTGGAACAAAGTAGGCATGGCTCGTAACGAAAAAGACTTAAAAGAGGCGATGGCAGATATTAAAGCCATTCGTGAAGATTTCTGGAAAAATGTAAATGTTCCGGGAAGTGAAAACGAAATGAATCCTGAACTGGAAAAAGCAGGTCGTGTTGCCGACTTTTTAGAACTCGGAGAATTATTTGCAAAAGATGCTTTAGCAAGAAACGAATCTTGTGGAGGACATTTTAGAGAAGAATCAGTAGAGTTAGAAGGAGAACAAAAGGGAGAAGCAAAACGTAACGATAAAGATTATGCGTATGTTTCAGCTTGGGAATACCAAGGCGAACCTGCTGATGCTGTTTTGCATAAAGAAGAATTAGAGTTTAAAGATATTGAGTTGAAAACGAGGAGTTATAAGTAATTTTTGGAACAAAGAAAATAGAATAAAGAGTATAGAATTTAAAAACAGACACCTCTCTTTTTTCTATTCTCTCTTCTCTTTTATCTATATGATATTATTTAAATTAATTGTAAAAATATGAATTCTTTTAAGTAGCTTTTTATAAACAAAAACAAAATGAATTTAACACTAAAAATCTGGAGGCAAAAAAACGCCAACGCAAAGGGTCAAATGGTCGATTATAAAGTGACTGATATTTCAGAACACATGTCTTTTTTAGAAATGATGGATGTATTGAATGAACAGCTCGTAAACTCTGGAGACGACCCTGTTGCTTTCGATCACGACTGTCGCGAAGGTATTTGTGGTATGTGTGCTATGTACATCAATGGGCAAGCTCATGGTCCAGACAGAGGAGTTACTACTTGCCAATTACATATGAGAAGGTTTAAAGATGGTGAAACTATTACTATTGAACCATTTAGAGCGGTAGCATTTCCTGTTATTAAAGATTTGGTGGTTGACAGAATGTCTTTTGAACGTATCCAGCAAGCTGGAGGATATATTTCTGTAAATACTTCTGGAAACACACAGGATGCAAATTCAATTCCTATTTCTAAACATGCCGCCGATGAAGCTATGGATGCAGCAACTTGTATTGGCTGTGGTGCTTGTGTGGCAGCTTGTAAAAACTCATCAGCAATGTTGTTTGTTGGCGCTAAAGTATCTCAATATGCATTGTTGCCTCAAGGGCAAATTGAAGCTGCAGATCGTGTGTTGAATATGGTAGCACAAATGGATTTGGAAGGCTTTGGTAACTGTTCAAATACAGGAGCTTGCGAAATTGAATGCCCTAAAAGTATTTCGTTAGATACCATTGCTCGTATGAATAGAGAATTGATGAAAGCAAGTTTAAAGTAATATAGTTACTTAAAATCTGTATTTAAATAACACTCAATTTATCTATTTAAAAAAATACTCTTATATTGTAGGTGTTTAATTACTGAATGTATGAAATAGTATCTGTTTTATACAGGTATAAGAAATGAAAAACAATCATTTTTTAAACACTCCGTTTAATAGCAATTAAGTTCCCAAATACTATATTACTAATACTTAAGTTTCTTTGAAAAATTAAACTGTAGTTTGTTATGCTTTATTTTTTAATTTTAAATATATGAGTATGAGATCAAAATTATTTTACAGTAACACGACCCTTAAATTTTTAACAGTATTTACCTTTTTTATTTTTAGTACTTGTGTGTTTTCGCAAAACGAGTTTATTACCACCTGGAAAACAGACAACCCAGGAACTTCAAACAGTACATCCATTACCATTCCAACAATTGGTGGAGGATATAATTATGATGTAGATTGGGATAATGATGGCAATTTTGACGAGATTGGTATTACTGGAAACGTCACCCACGATTTTAATACATCTGGTACTTACACCTTTAGTATACGAGGCACTTTTCCACGTATTTATTTTAATAATCAAGGCGATAGACGAAAAATTATCTCCATAGACCAATGGGGAAACAACGCTTGGACTTCTATGGATAGAGCTTTTTTCGGAGCTTCTAATTTAATGGGCAATGCTACTGATACTCCCGATTTATCTGGTGTAACAAGTATGCACTTTATGTTTGGTTTAGCTACTATTTTTGATCAAGATATTAGTGCTTGGGATACTTCTACAGTAACGAATATGAGTTATCTTTTTTATAATACAAGTGCTTTTAATAATGGCGGGCAACCATTAAGCTGGAATACTTCCATGGTATCAGATATGAGCTGGATGTTTAATATAACTACAGTATTCAACCAAGA
>Ga0209554_1002336_pt1 | contig 13175 bp, 13 predicted proteins | sample MarorgKNORR_S2LV_5_FD_188221 | JGI IMG/M metagenome (GOLD analysis project Ga0209554, IMG submission 188221) | Marine microbial communities from the Southern Atlantic Ocean, analyzing organic carbon cycling - Bottom_A/KNORR_S2/LV (SPAdes) (version 2) | ecosystem: Environmental > Aquatic > Marine... | reverse complement strand
TCAATAAAATCGGCCACTCTTCCCGCTTTCTCTAATGTTTGATTAAAGTCGCTCTCAGAACCTGTAACCTTGATGCTCTGCCAAAACTCTGATTCCAGTTTAGATATATCTTTCATGGCAGCTTTAAGTGCTTGCTTTTCTCTTGACATACCACACGCACTCCACAAAATCCTACCTAGTTTTTGATGAAAATAGTCTGGAGAATGCTTAGGTTTGGGTGCATTCATTAGCTTACCTATACGAGCCTTCACTGATTCAAGTGAAGCTACAACCTCTGGATGATTATCGTCTATTTCCTCGAATTGACTTCTAGCTAAGTAGTTAGCTACCGTTTGTGGTGCTATAAAATAACCATCTGCCAAGCCCTGCATTAAGGCTGAAGCACCTAGACGGTTAGCACCATGGTCAGAAAAGTTAGCCTCACCAGTAGCAAACAGACCATTAATAGTCGTCATCAAATTGTAATCTACCCATAGGCCACCCATAGTGTAATGTGGTGCTGGGTAAATTTTCATGGGAACTTGATAAGGATTTTCACCAGTGATGCTTTTATACATATCAAACAAGTTGCCATATTTTTCTTTCACTTTCTCTAGCCCTATTTTTTCAATAACTGAAGAAAAATCAAGATAAACACCCAGTCGTTGATTATTAACTTTTGACCCAACCCCTCGGCCTTCATCACATATTCCCTTGAGCGCTCTAGAGGCAATATCTCTTGGCACTAAGTTCGCAAAAGCTGGATACATGCGTTCAAGAAAATAATCCCTATCTTCCTCATTAATATTGTTTGGATCTTTATTACAATCTTTGATGTTTTTTGGCGCCCAAATTCGACCATCATTGCGTAATGATTCACTCATCAAAGTTAATTTAGATTGGTTGTCACCTGTTGGTGGGACACAGGTTGGATGAATTTGGGTAAAACTTGGATTTGCAAAGTAGGCGCCTTTTTTGTAAGCTCGCCAAGTAGCAGAGGTATTGCAACCTTTGGCATTCGTTGAGAGGTAATATGCATTACTATAGCCACCAGTACACATCACCACGCAGTCAGCTATATGTGCTGAAATTTCACCGCTAACTAAATCTCGAACAACAATTCCTCTCGCTCTATCTTTAACAATGATGAGCTCCAACATTTCGGACCTTGATTGGTGTTTCACTCGTCCCGATGATATTTCTTTACTCATAGCACTGTACGCTCCCAATAATAGTTGCTGGCCAGTTTGACCACGTGCATAAAAGGTACGAGAGACCTGAGTACCACCGAAAGACCTATTGGCCAAATAGCCGCTATACTCTCTAGCAAAAGGAACGCCTTGTGAAACAGCCTGGTCAATAATATTGCAACTTAATTGAGCTAAGCGATAAACATTCGACTCACGAGCTCTAAAGTCGCCCCCCTTTATAGTGTCATAAAAAAGCCTCCAAGTACTATCACCATCATTTTGATAATTCTTACTGGCATTTATTCCACCTTGCGCAGCAATTGAGTGCGCCCTTCGGGGACTGTCATTGTAGCAAAAGGATTTGACATTGTAGCCAGCCTCACCCAATGTCGCACACAGGGAAGCACCTGCAAGTCCAGTGCCAATCACAATAATGTTATATTTTTTTCTATTCTGTGGTGCAATTAAAGCCAAGCCAAATAAATGCTTTTCCCATCTATTTTCTAAAGGACCTGAGGGCTCGTTTGGATTTAAATTATGCATACAAAATACCTAATGGAATTGAAACAAAACCTGCCATAATAACAACTACAATGAGGAGAGATAAACCCTGACGCTGCGCACTTGAAATACCTAGGGTTTGTAATACGTTTGTTAAAGCATGGTGCAGATGTGTCGATAATGCTATTAGTCCCAATCCATAAATAATCCACATCAGTGGTTGATTGAAAATTGAATGGATTTCTTGATACAAGTCTACGGTCTCTGTGGTCAGCATTTGAACGCTATGAATTATAATAAACGCAAGCAAAATTGAAGCCCCCAACCATGCCAACAGTCTAGGGATCGCTTTGGGATAAGCCTTCTTATAACGTTCACCAACACTTTCGTTGTTGGATAACTGCCTAGAAACAGCAATTACTACATGGAAGGAAATTGTAAGCACTAAGAGGGCAAGCAAAATTGGGTAAAAGATTGAGCTATTCAACCACACATAGAATCCACTGAATACCTCCTCGCCGGAATGAAAGCTTAAAACACTCACCATGTGAAATATTAGGTAAACAAACCAAATTAGCCCAGCAACGGCCATCATTTTCTTAAGTAAGATGGTGCGACTATTAGTAGAGTTCATCAAATTCTTGGCGAAGTTAAATAATAAGATTTATTTTAGCGCTATTATTATATTTTAATCGACATTGAGTATTAGTCTTAATTCCATTTACCGTTTGTGATTTTTACATTGTGAAATCATAAAGAACTTGAGGAGTTTCATCCAACAAATGACACACAGTAGTACGCATAGATGCTGAATCAAATTAATCTTATTTTTCTTGTTTTAAGTATGCTTCTAAAGAATCATCCAACGCTTCAAGCCAGGAGGTGTGGTGAGGTGGGGACTGAGTGCCCGTCATCAATGATGCGTGGGATTTGTCTCTAAAACCCATTATGTCGTCTTTCTTGTTATGCTTCCAGTCCATAAATGTTCTATTAACGCCTTTAATATCAAAATTCGGGTAATCTGTTTCATCAATTAACATTTGCGTATACTCACCTTGAAAGTCAATTGCGTATGCAGCTTCGCCCTGAGCTGTTTCAAGCTCATGCCACTCCTTAGTATGTGACTGCATTTCCTCAAATGAAGGCAGTTCAATCCTTCCAAGTATAAGATCTCTAGCATACCAAGCCTGGGCATCAAACATATTAAAGGTGTACCACTGGTCCTGCATTCCTAGGTATAGTAATTTTGGATTCTTTTCCCAAACAACACCCTTATACAAGCCTAGCGGGTATAAGATATTGTTTGTTTTTAAGCGAAGCGAGTCAGGCAAAAATGGAAAATGGTGAAGATAGCCTGTACAAAGAATAATGGCGTCGACGTCCTTAGAACTGCCGTCAGCAAAATGAGCAGTGTTGCCGTCTACTTTAATTAATGCTGGCTTCTCTTCCCAGTTATCTGGCCACTTGAAATCCATTGGGGCAGTACGGTAGCTACTGGTAATTGACTTTGCACCATATTTATAGCACTGAGAACCAATATCTTCTGCAGAATAACTGCTACCAATAACGAGTAAATCTTGGCCTTCAAACTCTAGAGCATCACGGAAATCATGTGCATGCAAAATTCTGCCATTAAAGTGGCTAAAACCCTCATAATTTGGAACATTCGGAGTGGAAAAATGCCCAGTCGCTACGACAACGTAATCAAACTCCTCTGTGTAACTCTGATCGTCTGTCAGATTATGAGCAGTTACTGTGAAAGTGTCACTCTCTTCACTAAATTCCACATTTCTAACGGCAGTACTGAATCTAATTTTCTCTCTAACATTGGCTTTTATAACTCTGCCTTGGATATAATCAAACAAGACCTCTCTCGGTGGATAGGAAGCGATTGGGTAGTCAAAATGTTCCTCAAAATAATAATCAGCAAACTCTAGACACTCTTTTGGTCCGTTGGACCATAAATAACGATACATACTGCTATGAGCAATCTCACCATGTCTGTCTAGCCCAGTTCTCCAGCTATAATTCCATAAGCCTCCCCAGTTATCCTGCTTTTCAAAGCAAACAATTTCTGGCACATCTGTGCCGGCCTCTTCTGCAGATTTGAATGCTCTTAGTTGTGCCAAACCACATGGACCAGCACCGATTATTGCTATTTTTGTGTTCATCGATTTCCTAATAAATTGATATTATAAAAACTTATTATAAATTAAAAAATATAATTATATAACCCAAAAACTTACACTTGATAGACCAGATTTATGTATGAAATATTGTGGTGATATTTGGTAAATAATGGTATAAAATGGATTTATGTTTCGTGGAATTCACCTCTTATCTATTGACGCAAAAGGAAGAATAAAGATTCCTACTCGTCATCAAAATCAAATTGCTAAAGCTTGCTCTGGGCAAATGGTTCTAAGCATCCACCCTGATGATTCTTGCCTGCTACTTTACCCATTGTCTGACTGGCAAAACCTTGAAAGAAAAGTGGCCGGACTTCCTTCTCTTAATATTCACACAAAAAGACTTTCTAGAAAACTTATCGGTCATGCCAATGAATGTGACTTAGATAAAATCGGAAGAATACTGATTCCAATATCACACAGAAAACATGCCAATTTAAATAAGAAAGTTATTCTTAGTGGTCAAGGTCATAATTTTGAAATTTGGGATGAAAATGCTTGGGAAGAACAAATCGAAAAGCTTGAAAGACTGAGTTCACAAGTTGAGGTTCCTCAAGAGATTCAAAAGCTTTCACTGTAAGGTCGTGCAAAACAACAAATCTGATGAATTTATGATGACAAAAAACCTTCATAATTCGGTAATGTTTAGTGAATCAATAGATGGGCTCAACATTCATACTAATGGCATTTATGTTGATGCCACTTTTGGAAGAGGTGGACATACTCAAGGCATACTTGACCAAGTTGGAGATTCAGGTCAAGTAATAGCATTTGATCAAGATATAGATGCAATTGACTTCGCTAAATCAAACTTCAATGACCCACGCTTAAGTGTCATTCATTCTAATTTCTCGAAGTTAAACAATGAACTCGAAGGGTTAAATTTAATAGGAAAAATTGATGGAATCTTAATGGATTTAGGGGTATCTTCACCACAACTTGATCATGCTGAGAGAGGTTTTAGCTTTAATAAAGATGGAGACCTTGACATGAGAATGGATCAAACACAACCCCTAACAGCTGCTCAATGGTTAAAAGAAAGCAGTGAGGTAGAGATTGCTGATGCTCTTTACCTCTACGGAGAAGAAAAAAGAAGTCGAATTATTGCTACTACAATTAAAAAATACCAAAAGAGCAATGAGATTAAAACAACGCTTGATTTAGCCAACCTAATCTCCTCCGTTGTTAGGTCTAGAAAAAATAAACACCCCGCAACTCGTTCTTTTCAAGCAATTAGGATTGTTATTAATGATGAACTTAAGCAACTCTCTGAAGCTCTTGAACAAACAATTAAAGCATTGACAATCAATGGCAGGCTTTCTGTGATTACCTTTCATTCAATAGAGGATCGAATTGTCAAGCAGTTTATACGTAAATATTCTCGCCCTAAAGAAGCTCCTAAAGGTCTACCAATAAGAACTAATAAAGGGAATCAATGTGTACTCAAAGACCTAGGCAAAATAAAACCATCTGAACAGGAAATTATGACTAATAGGCGCTCTCGCAGTGCTATTCTTCGCTTGGCACAAAAATGCTAATACTGTTAAAAAAAATATGGATTATCAATGGCTTCTTGATTGTATTGGTGGTCTCAATTAGTTTGCTGAGCGTTTATTGGCATCACCAAATGTATCTACTCCATAAAAAAGAAAAGATGGTAAAAGCCCAACATGAACAAATTGTTGCTATTAACAGACAATTACTAATGGAATATTCTGAACTTCAGAGTGGTGTAATTATTTACAAAAAATCACAAAATATTTTATTGATGCATAGCCCAAGTCAAATTGAAGAGTTGTCGTTATGAAACTTACTAGAGTTCAAAATTATTGGAACAGGCAAGCCCTAGTAAAGTATTGTTTTATTGCAATAATAGTTGTTTTTGTCTATCAAGCTATAAATATTCATTCCAAGCAAGTTAACGGCACTTCCCTGAAAGATAAAGCCTCAGCTAGGGCCGAGCAAACAATAACTGAGAATGCTATAAGAGGAAATATTTTAGATAGAAACGGGAATATTCTTGCCATTGACCTGATTCAAAATAAAATCAATCTTGACCCGATGATTATTCAAGATGAATACATTCCACTTTTAGCTGAAGCATTATTAATACCTATTAAAGAATTAAGGAGAATAATCGAAGAAAAGAGAAATAACCAGAGAAAAGAGTACATTGTCAAAGAAAACTTAATGGTCACTGACCCAATCCTTAAAAATATCTCTGAACTCAAAAAACGTCGAATTGAAGTTTGTAATACACAGTTAATTACGCCTTCCATTAATTTATTTGAAAAAGCAAAATTGCTAGCTGGTATCGATGTATCGTTAAAAGAAAAAGTTGAAAGAGTTAAGTGTGGTAAACAGTTTGTATCTGGAGTGGCGATTCAATCTAGCGGGTTCCGATACTACCCCAAAACTAAATCTACTGCCCCATTACTGGGTAGAACTAATAACAATAATATTGGTGTATTTGGTATTGAAGCTGAGTTTGATCGTTATTTAGCTGGAACGAACGGCGAAAAAATAATAAAAGACAACAAATCTAACTCAAATATCTACCATCAAGCTGAGATAGTCCAAGAGTTAAAGAATGGTGAAGACATTAAGTTAACAATTGATGCGGACATTCAGTTTCATGTTTATAACGCCATAAAAGAGTCTGCAGAATTTCATGAGGCAGACTCTGCTTCGGCTATTGTTTTGTCTCCAAATGGTGAAATTTTAGCTTTAGCCAACTACCCTTCTGCCAACCCAAATGACCGCAAAAGCTTTGATGCCGAGGAATACCGTAACCGTGTCCTAGCAGACAAAATAGAGCCAGGTTCAACGATGAAACCATTCACTATGCTCCTAGCTTTAGACAAAGGGGTTATCACTGCAACAGAGGATGAATTGATTGATGTCACTGAGCGAATTGGTAACCATAGACCAGACGAAAAATATACTGAGATAACTGTAAAACTGATTTTAGAAAAATCTCACAACCTTGGAACTATCAATATTTCCGAAAGACTCGAGAATGAAGACTTTTATAATGCTTGGAAGAAACTCGGTTTTGGTGAATCCCTGGGATTAATGCCAAGCATTGAAAATCCTGGAATTTTGAGACACTTTAGTACTTGGGGTTTGACGGACAAGCGTTCTGTATCCTTTGGACATGGACCAATGAATACCAATCTAGCTCAACTAGCTAGAGCTTACTTGGTGTTTGCAAATGATGGCGCTTTGCCTGCACTCAAACTTATCAAAGATGGAAATATTGATACAAAAAAGCAACAAGTTTTCAGCCCAGAATCAACTAAAAGAATTGCCGAAATACTAGACTCAGTTGCTTCAATGAAGGGCTCTGGTTATCGCGCTATTATAGATGGTTATGATGTAGCGGGAAAAACAGGTACTGCTGAAATGGTGATAGATGGAAAGTATAGTAAAGAGGGTCAGAAACGCACCTATTTTGTCGGCTTTTCACCGGTTATTAATCCTAAATATATCATCGCAGTTCGGCTCGATTACCCTAAAAAATGTTTCGTTTATTGGGATCCAACTCTAAGAAATCGTTGTGAAGGTTCAAATTCTGCTGCTATGGCATTTAAGGTAGCGATGGAAAGAATCCTCTTCAATGATTTAGAAATTCAATCAGTGTCAGAAAGTTAAGATTTTTTGTTGAAAAAAGAAGAAATCTTTCGACGACTAATATCGTCCGCAATTTTCTTTTCTTCAGCGTGTGTTTTAGCCGATAGTATAGCGGCCTTTGTTGATTTTCTTTGTTGCTGATTTTCAGCAGCTGTCAAAGCAGATATAAACTCAATCTTAGCTTCATTTTCACTTAAGAATGGTTCCATTACGCTCAATTTTTTAAGCCGCGAAAATACCATATTCTTATTTTCATAAGGCTTAATAAGAGCTTCTTTTGTAATATCCTGTTCAATTTGTGCAGAATGAATAAGCTCCATAAGAACGTCAGATTTAGGTAATTTTTTTGCCCGCTCTTCAATTACCCCAGATGATTCAGGGTCATTAACTAAGGAAGGGTAATTTATAACACAGGAGATCATTTTCGACATCAAACCTTTCATATTTGAACCGGCACTTGCATTTATAACTTCTTTGGGTGTTGGGTCGGTGAAATCGTTAATCTCATTTACCTGTCTATCAAAAGCAGGTGGTTTACTAAGCGCACTTTGAGTCAATGCCTTTTCGACATGAGAAACATCTTGACTGATAGTTTGAGCAACACCCTCAATTAACTGTTGTCGATATATCGGATAGCTAACTTGATGAATTATTGAAGCTGATTTTTCTAGAAACAGAGTTTTACCCTCGATTGTCTCAAAGGGTACCTCTGACTTTATATGATCAAACAAAAAACTGGAAAGGGTTTGAGCTTCTTCAATTCTCTTTGTAAATGATTTTGATGACTCATGTTTTATTAAAGTGTCTGGATCTTCACCTTCTGGCAAAATCAAAAACTTAATCACAAGGCCAGCTGTGATAACAGGCAACGATGTCTGTAAAGCCTTCCAGGCTGCAGCACGTCCAGCTTTGTCTCCATCAAAGCAAAAAACAATGGTGTCAGTTGAACGAGATAGAGTTTGTAAATGAGCTGGTGTAGTTGCCGTTCCAAGGGTTGCAACTGTGCTGGTTATTCCCTGCTGATGCAATGCAATGACATCCATATAACCCTCTACAACTAAAATGTAATCAATCCTTCTGCTGTATTTTCGACAATGATATAAGCCATATAATTCTTTTGATTTGGAAAACAATGGTGTCTCGGGTGAGTTCAAATATTTTGGGTTGTCCTTGCTTGACAATACCCTTCCACCAAAAGCTATTACATTACCTTTAGAGTTATGAATGGGGAACATGAGTCGATTTCGAAATCGGTCATAATAATCACTTTTTTTGTCTTTTTTTGAAACCAACATTCCCATTGTTACAAGATCTGCAAGAGATTCTTCATTACTTTTATAGTTTTCGTAAAGGTTACCCCAGCCAGATGGTGCGTAGCCTAACTCAAATCGCTTAGCAATCGAACCGCTAATACCGCGTTTCTTTGCATAATCAATTGCTTTTTTTTTGGTGACAGATTGTTTCAGTTGTGACTGGTAAAAATCACTCAGTTCCATCATCAAATTGTTAAAACGCTTAAAGCGAGAATCAGCCGGCTTGGCAGTTTGATCATAAACAACCGATATGCCTGACTCACCAGCGACTACCTCTACAGCCTCAACAAAATCTAAATGATCAAACTTCTTGATAAAGTCAATCACACCGCCACTCTCGCCACAACCAAAACAATGAAATATTTGTTTACTCGGAACTACCGTAAAGGAGGGTGTCTTTTCTTCGTGGAATGGGCAACAGGCCTTATAGTCCTTGCCGGCTTTTTTTAGTGCTACACGCTTATTGATTAGACCAACAATATCTACTTTATTAGACAAATCATTGATAAAATCTCTGTCAATAAATGGCATAATTTAGATTGTAATTATTACTTTTGAATTTCTTTATTTTAAATGATAAACACAAATTTTATTCACCCTAAATATTTTCTAACATGGATATTAATCTTGCTGATGCGAGTAGGCGTCTTCGTTCCCTTCAGACTTCAAGTATTCTTTGGAAAAATAATAGGTAAGTTGATATATCCATTAATGACTGAATTAAGAAAAACTGCCTATTCTAATGTCAGCAATTGCTTTCCTGACAAGAAACAACCTCAGGTTACACTATTAGTTAAACAACATTTTGAAGCTATTGGTATCAGTCTCTTTGAAACCGCCAATGCATATTTTGCGAGTGACAAAAAAATTAAAAAAATGCTTATCATTGTCAATGAGCAACATTTCACCGAAGCACTAAAAAAAGAAGGAGGAATCATCCTGCTTTGTTCTCACTTTATGCCACTAATGCTTGGCAGTCGCGCACTATTAATTAAACACATAATTGCTAATATTTATCGACCACAAAACAATAAATTATTTGATAAAGTGATGGTTAAGGGTTATCTAAAAAATGGTGCCGTAATGATTAAAAGCACAGATACAAGATCAATTATGAAGGCTATTAATAATAGTCTGCCAATTTGGTATGCGCCTGATCAAGACCTAGGAAGAAACAACAGTGTTTTTGCGCCTCTTTTTGGTATTCAAACAGCTACAGCATCAGCCACATCAAGGCTTGCAAAAAACAATAACACGCGAGTTATACCTTACTCTTTTATTAGGACCAAGCATGGCTATGAGATGTCCTTTGACAAACCTCTTAAGAATTATCCCAGTGGAGATGCGATTAAAGATGCCAGTGAAACAAATCAAATTCTTGAAAAGCAAATACTGAAAAATCCAGAACAGTATTTATGGATTCATCGTCGATTTAAAACCAGACCAGAGGGTGAAGAAAACTTTTATTCGGAAAATTAAAATTATTCTATTAGAAATAGTACAATGAAAGAAATTAGCGTATAATTCGCAACTTAATTTTTGCCACATATAACGATTTACTATGTCAATTGATACACAAGCTATCATTAAAGAATACCAAAAAGATGCCAGTGACACTGGTTCAGCTGATGTGCAAATTGCACTTTTAACAGCGCGCATTAGGCATCTGACTGAACACTTTAAAACTCATAAAAAAGACCACCACTCAAGAAGAGGACTTCTGCGACTTGTATCTCAGCGTAAAAAATTATTGTCTTATGTTAAGAGTAATGACATTAACTCTCATGCAAATTTAATTTCACGCTTAAGGTTAAGAAAATAAAAGCCCAAGGATGAAAAAAAAGCCCCTATTTTGGGGCTTTTTTATTGCTTGTCGCTTTAAAATAGAATTATGGAACTGTCAGCTACTTATCAAAAAATATCTGAACTGCGAGAGCGTTTAGATATTTTATCTGGACACATAGAACTGGAAGAAAAACAAGATCGTCTGGAAGAAGTATATCGGGAACTAGAAAATTCTGAAATATGGACAAATCCTGACAAGGCTAAATCATTAGGCAAAGAAAAAGTGCAACTTGAAAATATTTGTAACGCCTTTACACATGCATCGAGTGTTCTTTATGATGCTAAAGAGCTTTTAGAAATGGCAGAAGGAGAGAATGACGAAGAAGCCGTAAAAGGCATCGTTACTGATTTGACTGACATAGAATCTTCAATCGCCTCTTTTGAATTCCAGCGCATGTTTAGTGGTGAGATGGACCAAAACTCGGCTTATTTAGATATTCAATCGGGCTCAGGAGGAACTGAGGCACAAGACTGGGCAGAAATGTTATTACGTATGTATTTACGCTGGGGTGATAAGCATAAATACAAGGTCAAAATTATGGAAGTATCAGCTGGTGATGTAGCTGGAATTAAATCTGCTACCATTCATTTCGAAGGTGAATATGCTTTTGGTTGGCTTCGAAGTGAGATAGGAATCCATCGTTTGGTTCGTAAGTCACCATACAATGCTAGTGGTAAAAGGCATACCTCATTTTCATCAGTATTTGTCTCCCCAGAGGTAGATGATGACATTGAAATTGATATTAACCCTGCTGATTTGCGTATTGATACTTATCGAGCCTCTGGCGCTGGCGGGCAACACGTTAATAAAACAGAATCAGCAGTTAGAATCACTCACTTACCAACATCAACAGTTGTCCAATGTCAGGATGGTAGATCACAACATGCCAATAAAAATCAGGCCATGAAGCAATTAAAATCAAAACTTTTTGAGCTTGAAATGCAAAAAAGAAACAGTGAAAAACAAGACCTTGAAGATTTAAAATCTGATATTGGTTGGGGCCACCAAATTCGCTCATATGTGCTTGACCAGTCACGTATTAAAGATTTAAGAACCGGAGTTGAGAGCAGCAATACTCAAGATGTTCTGGATGGCAATTTAGATCAATTCATTGAGGCCAGTCTAAAAGCAGGCCTATAGTATATTTTTAATGTTCTTTTCGCCAGATTTTTGGATTAACTGGTGGTTTAAAAAAACTCCAAAAGCCTAACCTATTTTCTTTAGCATAAGTTTCTTCCATCTTATAGGTACTGTCATAAGAATACGACATCCCATCTTTAACCATTTTTTTTCCAATATCGGTTTCACCCTTAAATAGTCTTATCAATATCCTATGATAATAATCGACGCCGATAGGTTTAATGACCAAATCGCCTGGTTCACTTTCTAACAGCCTTTGCAGATAATCTTTTGTTAAAACACCACAATCTATCGATTTGCCTTGTTCTATTTCACAAGTTTGTTTTATTTCAGGGGTATCAATTCCAGCAATTCTCATTTTTAAATCAGCTTTATCACCTAATTCTTCCATTGGGGCTTGAGCTAAATCTAGAAAAAGTACAACGTTGATATTGACACTATCACCATCAACAATGAACAGAGATTGCTTTGATTCACTCGCAAAAATACAGCTATGAAGACTAAACCATAAGCAAAAAATAAAAAGCTTCATCTGTATACAAGCGGTCGGTAAAATTGTCTCATTATAAAACAAAGTACATCAGATGAGCGCTATAGATACAATCCAATTTAATGAAACTGGCATGGTGCCTGCAATTGCTCAAGATCATATAAGCGGTGAAATTTTAATGATGGCTTGGATGAATAAAGAAGCACTATCACTGAGCATAAAAACTCAGCAGGCGGTTTACTATTCAAGATCAAGACAAAAGCTGTGGTTTAAAGGTGAAGAATCAGGTCATAATCAAGAAATAATCGAAATTTTTACCGACTGCGACCATGATGTCATCTTGCTTAAAGTTAAACAAAATGGTGGTATTGCATGCCATACTGGCCGTGCTAATTGTTTTTTTAATAAATTAGACAATAACAAATGGGTTAGTATTGCTGACGTTATCAAGGACCCAAAAGAGATTTATGGATGAAATATTGTCAACCCTAGAAAAGATATTAGAGCAACGTAAATCAGCAACTGCTGATAACTCATATGTTGCCTCTTTATACAATCAAGGCACCGATAAAATTTTAGATAAAATCAGTGAAGAGGCCGCAGAAGTGATCATGGCCGCTCAAGATAAAGGTAACGACAAAATCATCCATGAAGTGGCTGACCTTTGGTTTCATACCCTAGTTTTGCTTCGCCACAAGGACATTAGCATTAAAGAAATTGAAACTGAATTAATACGTCGCTTTGGTGTATCAGGCCATGCAGAAAAGGCTTCTCGAAATAAATCAAACGAGGAAAAAAGTAGCTAAACTTAGTCTAACAGCTCAAAAGCACTGATGACACCGTCAGCGACATCAACGATTCGTTTGTTTTTATCCATCGCCATCTTGCGAAGAG
>Ga0209554_1002335_pt1 | contig 13177 bp, 12 predicted proteins | sample MarorgKNORR_S2LV_5_FD_188221 | JGI IMG/M metagenome (GOLD analysis project Ga0209554, IMG submission 188221) | Marine microbial communities from the Southern Atlantic Ocean, analyzing organic carbon cycling - Bottom_A/KNORR_S2/LV (SPAdes) (version 2) | ecosystem: Environmental > Aquatic > Marine... | reverse complement strand
AAGCGGCGTCCACCGTGTGCAGCGCGTGCCGGCCACCGAGACGCAGGGCCGCGTGCACACGAGCACCGTCACCGTCGCCGTGTTGCCCGAGGCGGAGGCTGTCGATATCGAGATCAAGCCGGACGACTTGGAGATCAACGTCTGCCGCGCCTCCGGCCCCGGAGGCCAAGGGGTGAACACGACCGACTCGGCGGTGCAGATCCAGCACAAACCAAGCGGCATGATCGTCCGCTGCATGGACGGGCGTTCGCAGCAGAAAAACAAGGAGCAGGCCATGAAGGTGCTGCGGTCGCGTTTGCTCGAGCAAAAGATCGCCGAGGAACACGCCAAGTACGCCGCCGAGCGCAAGTCGCAGATCGGCACCGGCGAACGCAACGAGCGCATTCGCACCTACAATTTTTCGCAGAGCCGCGTGACCGATCACCGCATCGATCTCACGCTGTACAATCTGCCGACGTTCATCGAGGGCGAAATCGGGGAGGTCGTCTCGGCCCTCCTCGCCAACGACCTCAAGGAGCGCCTGGCCGCCCTCGAGTAACTGAAAGTTTTTATGCAACCTGAAGGACTGATATTCGACTGTGACGGAACGATCGTCGACACCATGCCGATCCACTACGCGGCTTGGTGCTCCACCACGGCCAAGCACGGCCTCGTATTCCCCGAGGATCGATTTTACGCGCTTGGCGGCGTCTCGCCGTTCGAGGTGCTGCGGATGCTCTCCGAGGAGCAAGGCATCGAGATCGACTCCGAGGCTGTGACGTTCCAAAAGGAAGCCAAGTACATGGAGTTGATCGGCGACGCCGGGGAAATCCCCGAGGTCATGCAGATTGTCCGCGAGAGCCACGGCAAACTCCCGATGGCGATCGCCTCCGGCGGCACGCACGAAACCGTCGAGGGCATCCTGCAACACTGCGGCATCCGGCACTACTTCGACGCCATTGTCACCAGCCAGGATGTCGTGAATCCCAAGCCTGCGCCGGACACATTTCTCGAGGCCGCGAGGCGGATCAATGTTGCACCGGAAAAGTGCCGGGCGTATGAAGACGCAGACATGGGCATCAAGGCGATCCTCGCCGCCGGCATGGAACCGGTCGATGTCCGCGACATGCTCGCTGCGGCCAGTCATTAACCAGCACCAGGCCAAACGGCCCACTGACCAATGAAAGGACTCCCCGGCTTTCGCGATTTTTATCCGGAACCGATTCCCACCGCGGACTCGTGGAGCCTCGACCTGCGCCGGTACATCTTCGACACCTGGCGCGGCACCGCCGAGCGTTACGGCTTCCGCGAGTACGACGGCCCACCGATCGAGGAGCTGGATCTGTACACCAAAAAGAGCGGCAACGAGATCGTCGGCCAGCTTTACAACTTCACCGACAAGGGCGATCGCAACGTGTCGCTGCGCCCGGAGATGACCCCCACCCTCGCGCGGATGGCCGCCGCGCACACGCGCAACTACAAAAAGCCGATCAAGTGGTTCTCCATCCCGCAGCTCTTCCGCTACGAGCGCCAGCAGAAAGGCCGGCTGCGCGAGCACTTCCAGTTCAACGCCGACATCATCGGCGAGGAACACCTGGCCGCCGACGCCGAGTTGATCGCCCTGCTCATCGACACCCTGCGCGACCTCAAGCTCACGAGCGATGACTTCGTCGTGCGCCTCAGCAGCCGACGCGCGTGGCAGGATTTTTTTGGGAATGGCGGCGGACAGGAAAAGGACGCCTACGGTTTTTACCAGCTCATCGACAAGCTCGACCGCGAAGACCCGGCCGTGTCCGGCGACAAACTGGCCAAGCTTGGTTTCTCCCTCGAGCAGGTAAACGACTTCATCGAGAGCGGCCAACCGACTGACGAGCTCGCCGGCATCATCGGCAACATCGGGGCGCGCGGCTTGGGCGGTTTCATCAAGATCGACTACCGGATCATCCGCGGCTTGGCCTACTACACCGGGCCAGTGTACGAGGCGTTCGACAAGCGGGGCAAATTCCGGGCCATCGCCGGCGGCGGCCGTTACGATCACTTGGTCAAGCTCGTCTCCGACGGCAAGAGCGACCTGCCCGCGCTGGGCTTCGGCATGGGCGACGTAGTGCTGGCTGAGTTGCTGAAAGATCGCGGCCTCGTGCCCCCGCTTGGCCAAGCGCTCGACGCCTTCGTGCAGATCGCCGACGAGTCGCTGCGCAACGCCTCGCTTGGCCTCGTCCAACAACTTCGCCAGGCCGGCCTGGCCACCGAGTACCCCCTGCTCAAAACCAAGCCGGACAAGCAACTCAAGCGCGCCCTCGAACTGAACGCCAAATGGCTCGTCACGCTCGACAACCCCACCCAGGCCCGAGTCAAAAACCTCAAAACCCGAGGGGAGCAGACATGCCTTTTTGATGAAGTTGCGAGGATAGCCAAAGCCAATACTTGACCTGCCACTCTATCATTATAAGGCAGTCTCCCAGTCAACCCAAAAGAGAAAATGGCAAACAACGATAACAGCACGATCCTAGGCCCGGAAGATGGCAAGGTGGTTTTGGTGCCCGGCCACAAAATTATCCACAAGGCATGCGGCGAAGACACTGGTGGTGCTTATTCGATGGCGGAAGTCTGTCTGGAAGGCGATGGCCCACCGCAACACATCCACAAAACCGAAGATGAATCCTTTTACATTTAGGAGGGAGCGGTAAATTTCTTGGTGGGTGAACGCACGTTCATCGCAAAAACAGGCTCATTCCTCCTCGTCCAAAAAGGAACGATCCACACCTTTTCAAGAGTCGGCCAAAAGTCAGCCAAATTCCTCGTCATTTATTCCCCAGCAGGTTTCGAGAAATTCTTTGATGAAGCGGTCGATTTGGACGTCTCAGATACCGAATCATACGTCGCCAAAGCCAACGCCCTTGCAGAGAAATACAACATGGAAGTCGTGGGGCCACCACTGGATGATTAGTGAGCCTTTCAAAGAAATGCTGAAGCCCACCCCCTGACAACCAAAATGGTTGCGTTATGGTTTTTTTGTTATGGCGACGATTACCATCAAGGATTTGCCGGATAGCCTTCACCTCGAACTCAAGGAGCAGGCGAAGGAGAATGACCGCTCCCTGAACGGCGAAGTGATTTCCTGCCTGCGCCTCTCCGTGGCAACCAAGCGAACGGACAAGAAAGTGAATGTCGAAGCGTTGTTGGCCTCCATCGACCGAGTCCGGGATAACCACAACGTTCGCTTCGACGCCGAGTTGCATGCCAGAGCGCTGTCGGAAGGGCGGCCGTGATCGTCGCCGACACGAACATTCTGGCCTAGCTGCTCATCGAAGGCGACCGAATGCCCGCCTGCCGAGACGTGCTTCGACTGGATCCCAAGTGGGCGGCTCCCCCGCTGTGGCGTTCGGAGTTGCGGAATGTCCTCTCCCTGTACGTCCGGCACAGATCCTTGCCATCCGATGTTGCCTTGGATTGCATGAAAGAAGCCGAGGGGATATTGGGTGATCGGGATTACGAGGTGACTTCAGAAATGGTTTTGGCGCTGACAGAGCGTCATCCCGTATCCGCTTACGACGCGGAATACGTCAGCTTGGCCGTGGACTTGGGGGTATCACTGGTGACTGATGATGAGAAAATCCTAAAGGAATTCGAGGGCATCGCCATTTCATCCGAAGATTTCGTTTGATAAACGAACTGAAAACCCCTTGAATTCTTCTCTGGACATTTGCAGGGGGAGGCCCATTATCATCCGCACGAACCAGTACGCCGATGAATGCGAGAGAGATACTGAAGGATCGTCATGGGGTCGTTCGATCGGTTCCGCCGGATGCCACGGTGTTCGAGGCCGTCAAGGCGATGGACAAATTCAAGGTGGGCGCGCTAATGGTGATCGATAACAGGAACTTGGTGGGCGTCATCTCCGAGCGCGACTACACGCGAAAAGTCGTGCTAAAGGATCGATCCTCAAAAACCACCAAGGTCTCGGAAATCATGAGCCACAAGATCGCCCAAGTGGGGCCGGAAGCCGGCATTGAAAAATGCATGGACATCATGGGCAAACGCCGAATCCGCCACCTGCCAGTGGTCGAGAAAGGCAAAGTGCTGGGGGTCATCTCCTCCACCGACCTGCTTCTCCTCACGGTTTTCGAGAAGGATCACATCATCGATCAACTCGAGCGCTACATCGCTCCCGGCTTTTGAGTTTGCGTGTAAGCGATCGTCGATCTTAACAATAATTCATTCGAGAGCTCACCCTCATCCGGCCTTCGGCCACCTTCTCCCTGAGGGAGAAGGAATCAAACGCTACGTAGTTCAGCAATCTCCCTCTCCCAGCGGGAGAGGGAGAGGTGAGGGAGAACGCGGGATAACCACCCCGTACGGGGTTCTGTAAAATCGCCGAGGGAACAGCCCTCGCACTTGCCCAGTCGCTATTTGCTCCGCTTGGCTTTCGGGGGCTTTGCGGACTTTTTTTTGGGCTTGGCCAAGGGTTGGTATGGCGCGGTGAACGCCTCGTCGAAATCGAAGCCGCCGGTGAAATCCTCGCGGGTGTCCTTGTCGGTCTTGGCCAGGAGATTATTCTCGACGAGGTTGAAAACAATCTCGCCGAAATCGGTCGTGCCGTGGATGCCCCACTCATTGAGCAGCATCTTGGCCATCGGTCCGTAGGTCTCGAGCGCAAACTGCCTCATGCCGTCGGTCAACTCCTGCCCGCTAACGTGCCGGGGTTCCTTCGCGCCGGACATTTTGGACATCTTGTGCTGGGTGTAGTCGAGGCCCTCGCGCACGAAGTGGTAGGCCGCACGGGGGTACCTGTCGTCCTTCGCCAGGAGCAGGTCCAGCATTTCGTCGTAGTCGAATTGTTGCATCAGTTTTCAGCCCGGGCGGGCGGCGGTTCGGTTGGCTTGAGGATGCAAGATTTCACTCCCCACCCTACAAGCAGGAGCAATGCCACCGCGCAGACTGCTTTCTGCTCCTGTGGAGTGAGAAAATTCCTGACAAAATGGAGCTTCAAAAAACTCACACCGCGACGATGTTCACCAGTTTGCCCGGAATGACGATCACTTTTTTCACATTTTTCCCTTCGGTGTGCCGTTGGACATTTTCGCTTTCCATGGCAATCCGCTCGATGTCTGACTTGTCCATGTCCGCCGGGATTTGGATGCGGTCGCGCAACTTGCCATTGACCTGCACCGCCATCTCGATGGTGGACTCGACGAGGTGCGCCTCGTCATGGCTTGGCCAAGGTTGGTACGCAAGGGTCGAGTCGCCGCCGTTGGCCTTGGCGTGCAGTTCCTCGGCAATGTGCGGCGCGAACGGCGCGAGCAGCAGCAGAAAATCGTTCATCACCGACAACGGGCGGATGTCCCAGTTCGACGCCTCGTTGGTGAACACCATCATCGCGGAGATGGCGGTGTTGAAGCGCAAATGCTCCATGTCCTCAGTCACCTTTTTGATGCAGGTGTGCAGCACCTTGAGTTGCTCCGGCGTGGCCTCCGCTTGGCCAACCGCGTCGTTCAGCTTCAGCGCGGCAAGCAACTCCGGGCCACGATCCGGGTTCACCGTCAGTTGCTGCTCAAACTCCTGTTCGCTTTGCTGGTCGATGAACATCCGCCACACACGGCCGAGAAAACGATACACGCCCTCGACGCCTTTCGTGTTCCACGGCTTCACCATCTCGAGCGGCCCCATGAACATCTCGTACAGGCGGAATGCGTCCGAGCCGAACTCGACGAGAATGTCGTCCGGGTTGACGGCATTGCCGCGCGACTTGGACATCTTCTGGCCGTCCTCGCCAAGGATCAGTCCCTGGTTGACGAGTTTGTAAAACGGCTCGGGCGTCGTCACTTGGCCAAGGTCGAACAGCACCTTGTGCCAAAAGCGCGCGTACAGCAGATGCAACACCGCGTGCTCCGTTCCGCCAACATACAGATCGACCCCCGGTGTGGCATCGTCGCTGGCCGAACCCATCCAGTATCGCTCCGCTTCGTCGCCGACAAAGCGGTCGTTGTTTTGCGCGTCGAGATAGCGCAGATAGTACCAGCAACTGCCGGCCCATTGCGGCATGGTGTTGGTCTCTCGCTTTTGGCCGTCGCCGGCCTGGCACCATTCCTCGGCGCGGGCCAAGGGAGGGTCGCCGGCGCCGGTCGGCTTGAAATCGGTGAGATCCGGAGGCGTGAGTGGCAGGTCGCTTTCGCTCAGGCCAAGGTGGCCGCCCTCATCCCAAACGATCGGAAACGGCTCGCCCCAGTAGCGTTGCCGGCTGAACAGCCAGTCGCGCAGCTTGTAATTCACCGTCCCTTGGCCAAGCGTCTTCTCCTCGAGCCAAGCGGTGATCTTGGCCTTGGCCTCGGGGGTCGGCAGGCCGTCGAGAAAACCGGAGTTCACCGCCGTGCCGTTGCCGGTGAAGCCAAGCGACTCCCCTCCCCCCGGTGCCTGCACGACGACCTCGATCGGCAGCTTGAATTTCTGCGCAAACTCCAGGTCGCGCGAGTCGTGCGCCGGCACCGCCATGATCGCGCCGGTGCCGTAGCCGGACAGGACATAGTCCGCCGTCCAGATCGGCACCTGCCTGCCGTTGACCGGATTGATCGCGTGCGCGCCGGTGAACACTCCGCTTTTGTCCTTGGCCAAGTCGGTGCGCTCGAGGTCGCTCTTCTTCGCCGCCTCGGCTTGGTACGCCCCGACTTCGGCCTTGTGTTCGGGGGAAACAATCTGCTCGAGCAACTCGCTCTCCGGCGACACGACCATGTACGTCGCGCCGAACAGCGTGTCCGGCCGCGTGGTGAAAACGGCGATCTCGACGTCGGAATCCTCGACGCGGAAAAGCACCTCAGCCCCCTCCGAGCGGCCGATCCAGTTGCGCTGCATTTCCTTGAGTGAGTCGCTCCAGTCGATGCCGTCGAGGTCCTCGAGCAAGCGCTGCGCGTACTCGGTGATTCGCAACATCCACTGCTGCATCGGCCGCCGAACGACCGGGAAACCGCCGACCTCGCTCACGCCGTCCTTGACCTCCTCGTTGGCCAGCACGGTGCCAAGCTCGGGACACCAGTTCACCGGCGCCTCGGACACGTAAGCCAGGCGATGCTCATCTCGCCAGACGCGGCGCTGCTCGTCGGTGGTGACGTCCAGCGGATAAGCCAGCGTGTCGATCGACTCCGCCTTGTTCGTCGCCGGGTTGAACCACGAGTTGTAAAGTTGCAGGAAAATCCACTGCGTCCAGCGGAAGTAACCGGGGTCGGTGGTGTTCACCTCGCGGCTCCAGTCGTAACTGAAGCCAAGCGACTTAATCTGCCGCTTGAAATTGGCGACATTCGCCTCGGTGGTGATGCGCGGGTGTTGGCCAGTCTTAATGGCGTACTGTTCCGCCGGCAATCCAAACGCGTCCCAGCCGATCGGGTGCAGCACATTGAAGCCGCGCATGCGCTTGTAGCGGGCGAGGATGTCGGTGGCGGTGTAGCCCTCCGGATGCCCGACGTGCAGCCCGGCCCCGGACGGGTACGGGAACATGTCGAGGATGTAATATTTCGGGATGTCGCCGGGGTTCGCGTCCGGGTGTCGTTCGTGAAATGGATGGTCAGCGGGGACGCTTTCGCCGGGGTTCCACGCCCGGAACGTCTCGCCGTCATGCCAATGCTCCTGCCACTTGGGCTCGAAAATCTGGAACGGATATTGTCTGCGCATTCTTGCGGATAAATTGTCTCAGTTGGATTGTCGCTTGGCCAAGCGCGAAGTCACACCTCCAAGTTATAGTCCGTCACCGCGCCAAGCGAGGCCGACGTCACGGCGCTGGCGTACTTGGCCAGCACGCCCTTCGTGTAACGTGGCTTGGGCTTGCGCCATGCCTTGCGGCGCCTGGCCAACTCCTTCGCCGACACGCCGAGGGTCAACTGCCGCCGCTCGGCGTCGATGGTGACCGAGTCGCCGCGCTTCACCAAAGCCAACGCGCCGCCCGCGTAAGCCTCCGGCGTGATGTGTCCCACGACGAAGCCATGCGTCCCGCCGGAAAACCGCCCGTCGGTGATCAGTGCAACGTCGTTGCCCAGGCCGGCGCCCATGATGGCCGCCGTCGGGCCGAGCATCTCGCGCATGCCGGGGCCGCCCCTTGGCCCCTCGTAGCGAATGACGATTACGTCGCCCTTCCTGATTTTGCCGCCGAGGATCGCCTTCATCGCCCTCTCCTCGGAGTCGAACGGCTTGGCCGCGCCGATGAAACTCATGCCCTCCTTGCCGGTGATCTTTGCCACGCCGCCCCCCGGCGCGAGGTTGCCATACATCACCACCAAGTGGCTGCTCTTTTTGATCGGTCTGGACAGCGGCCGAACGATCTTCTGCCCTTTGCGGTATGGCTTCGACTTGGCCAAGTTCTGCGCCATCGTCCTTCCGGTGACGGTCATGCAATCGCCGTGCAGCAACCCGGCGCGAAGCAGCGTTTTCATCATCGGCTGAATACCGCCGACGGCGACCAACTCGCTCATCAGGTACTTGCCGCTTGGCTTGAGGTCGGCGAGCACCGGCACTTTTTTGCCGATGCGAGTGAAGTCGTCGATGGTCAACTTGACGCCGGCCGCGTAGGCCATCGCCAGCAAATGCAGCACGGCATTCGTCGAGCCGCCGAGCGCGATAACCACGGTGATGGCATTCTCGAACGCCTTTTTCGTCATGATGTCGAGCGGCTTGATGCCGAGCTTGAGCAGGTTCAACACGGCGGCACCGGCTTCGCGGCAATCCTTCTTCTTGGCAGGGCTGATCGCCGCCTGGGCGCTGCTGCCCGGCAGGCTCATCCCCATCGCCTCGATGGCGCTGGCCATGGTGTTGGCCGTGTACATGCCACCGCAGGAACCGGCACCCGGGATGGCGCACGCGGTGATCTCCTCGAGCCCCTTATCACTCAACTTGTTGTTCGCGTGCACGCCGACCGCCTCAAACACCGAGACGATGTCGAGCTTCCTCGTTTGACCCGTGATGCAGCCCGGCAAAATCGTGCCGCCATAAACGAACACCGCCGGGCGGTTCATCCGTGCGATCGCGATCATGCAGCCCGGCATGTTCTTGTCACACCCGCCGATGGCGACAAAGCCGTCCATGCACCCGCAGCCGACAACCGTCTCGATCGAGTCGGCGATGACCTCGCGCGACACGAGCGAATACTTCATCCCCTCCGTGCCCATCGAGATGCCGTCGGAGATCGTGATGGTGTTGAAGACGATCGCCTTGCCGCCGGCCTTGTTCGTGCCGACCTCGGCCACGCGGGCCAACTCGTCGATGTGCATGTTGCACGGCGTGACATTGCTCCACGTGGAGGCCACACCGATGATCGGCTTTTCAAAGTCGGACTTTTTGAAGCCGGTCGGGTAAAGCATCGCCCGGCTCGGGGCGCGATCCGGCCCATCCAGCATGATCGCTGAGTGCGGTCGCAGGTTCGGCGCGGCTTTCTTTTTCGTTGTTTTTTTGGTTGCTGTCCTCTTCATCGCAATTCGACGGCCGCGCAGTCTCAACAAATACCCGCCTAAAAACAAGCCAAGCGCGGAGATTATGCCTTTAGAGTGAACAGCTTGCGCTTGGTTATAAAAGTTGACACCCACTGCCATTTGAACATAAAAGCCGGTTCCAGCGATTAACTCATGAATCCTTTGCCACCCTTCACAACTCTCGCTTGGCCAAGCGCCCGGTAGCCGGATGGCAAGCCCCACATTACCACTCAACCGCCGCTCAAGTTGCTCATCCCGCTATGATGGCAGTTGAAAACTTGCGCGTGAATCCGCAGCCCTTCGGCTGACGGATGCACCGACCTTCCCCTTGGCGTGATGCACCCACGAGGTTCAAATCGGCAAAAACGTAATCTGGGCCTGTGCTCGGCGGCAGGGGTCGTGGTGTGCGGCATGGTGGGCGCGGGCATCTTCACCACCACCGGGTTGCACGCCGCCGAGTTGGGCAGCGGTTGGGCGGTCATGCTGGTGTGGGCGGTGGGCGGACTGCTCGCCTTGTGCGGCACGCTAACCTACATTGAGCTGGCTGCTCTCTGGCCGGAGGCGGGAGGTAGTTATGTTTTTGTCCGCAATATCTATGGTCCGATGAGCGGGTTTGTCGTCGGGTTGTCGGTGGCCATTGTCGGTATCATGGGATCAATGGCGGTGGTGGGCCTGACCTTGGGGGCCTATTTCCAAAAAGTGGTTCCGTCGGTTTCCCCAGGTGCCGCGGCCACCGTGGCGGTCGTTGTCGCAACGCTGGTTCATTGCTTCGGAGTGAGGGAGAGTAACGCGGTGAATCAGTTGGGTGCCCTGTTCAAAATAATCCTGTTGACGGGCCTGGTGTGTTGGGGGTTTTCCGTCGATGCCACGGCGGCAACTCCCCCGCCGTCCGTGGGCGGGGAGTCGACCGGTTTGAGTTCTTCAGTTTTCGGATCGGCGATGGCAGCAGTAGCCTTCGCCTATCTGGGCTGGGACAATCCAACCTACATTGCCGGTGAAATTCGCAATACCAAGCGTTCGCTGAAGTGGGGGATGACGCTGGGCATGCTGGCGGTAACGGCGCTTTACCTGTTGGTGAACTGGGTGTTTTTGCGCGCGGCAGCGCCTCATGAGATGATCCACCCTGACGGATCGCCCGTTGTGGACATCGGTCGGTTCGCCGCAGTCCGGCTGTTTGGCGAAACCGTGGGCGGGACGTTCAACATCCTGATCCTGTTGGTGTTATTTTCCACCCTCAGCCTCACCGCGATGGTGGGTGCCCGAGTGTTCTATTCGATGGGGCGCAAAGGGGAACTGCCCGGAGCCCTCACGATCCTGAACCGCCGGGGCTCGCCAGTCATTGCCCTCGCCGTCCAGTGCGCCGGTGCGCTGCTACTGATCCGGTTCACCGGCTTGAAGGATTTGCTGGAATCGGTGGGCGTCATCCTGACGGTGATCTCGGGCGCAACCGTCCTGGGGGTGATTCTGCTGCGAATCCGGCGGCCCGGACTGCCCCGGCCCTTTCGGGTCCCCTTATATCCGGTGCCCCCGGTCATCTATTTACTGCTTACTGTCTGGATGGCGTGGAGTGTGTTTCGCTCGAATCCCACCAGCATAATCCTGACACTGGGAACAATCGGGGTGACGCTGGCGATCTGGTTTGGGTTCTCACGCCGACATTCCCGGCCTCCCTCCAACGGAGACACTGCGGCATGAACGGCATTCGTGCATTGGCCCCGGCTTTCCGCGTTTGACAAACAACGCCCGTTCGCCATACTCGGCGCCATGAAGCCCATTGCTGCTTTGTTTCTTTCAATTTCGCTGGCCGCCGCCGTGAGCGCCGGGAACCCGACCCTCGACATTCAGTTGAAGGACATCGACGGTAAAAAAACCTCGCTCAAGGCGCACAAAGGCAAGGTCATGCTGGTCGTCAACGTGGCCAGCAAGTGCGGTCTCACTCCGCAATACAAGCAACTGCAGGCCGTCCATGACAAGTTCGCCAAGAAGGGCTTCACTGTGCTTGGCTTCCCCTGCAACCAGTTCGGCAAACAGGAGCCCGGCACCGCGCTGGAAATCAAGAAGTTTTGCACCGACAACTACTCGGTCACCTTCCCTTTGCACGCCAAGATCGAGGTAAACGGCGACGGCGCCCATCCGCTCTACAAGAAACTCAAGAAGGAATCGGGCGGCTCCGACAAGATTCGCTGGAATTTCGAGAAGTTTCTCCTGGACGGCAACGGCAAGGTCATCAAGCGCTTCTCACCGAGCGTCAAGCCGGACGCCCCCGAGGTCATCGCCGCCATCGAGAGTGCCTTGAAGAAATAGCCGACCGCGCGCTTGGCCAAGCGGCGGAAAGCCTCATCAGGGCAACTCAGCCAGCTTTAGTTTGCGGTAGTCGATGGCCATGTTGCGGCCGCCGTGCAACTGGATGCCGATGGGGCCTTCGTCGATGGCCGAGTCGGATTTGTATGTCATCACTTTTTCGCCCTGCAACCAGACGGTGTATTCCTTGCCGATGGCTTGGATTCGCATCGTGTTCCAGCCTTTTGGCCTGAGCAGTTTTTTGATGTTTTTGGCTTCAACCGGGTAGCCCTTGCCGGGAATGTACGGCGAGCAAGTCATGTCGCGATTGAGCGAACCGCTGATGCCAATCTGGATTTGATCCTTGGTCCGCACATGCACGCCGCTGTCCACCCGGCCCTCGCCCATGCGGAACTCAAACTCCACCACGAAATTGCGGTATTTTTTTTTGGACCAGAGGATGGAGCCTTTCTTCTTCGGGCCACTCTGGATTTTCAGCACGCCTTCGACGGCCTTGTACCAGCCGGCCTCGTCGTTGCCATCGGGCACCTCCCATCCGGAGAGATCCTTGCCGTTGAAGATCGGTTTAAGTTTCGGCCCGGCGACGAGAGCGGTGGCGGAAGTCAGGAAAACAGCACAGCAAAGCAGCTTGGAGTTCATGGCCGCGAGTGTGCCAACTTTTCCCATTCACGCAAGTCTATCGGTTCTTTTTTCGTGACTTTCCCGGCCTTTGCCGCTCGAGGGCTTTCATCTCAGTGGCCACGCCTTTGTCGCCTTGGGCACGCATCCAAGCCGCCAGCTTTTGGCGCAGGCGAGCTAGCACTTTTTTGGTATCGGCTTGGCCTGCTAGATTGTTCATCTCCAGCGGATCGGCCTCCATGTCGAACAATTCCAACGCCGGTCGGTGATGGTAGGCGTGCACCAAGCGCTTGGCCAAGACGTCGCCAGTCTCGGCCTTGGCCACCATCGACTGGAACAGCGGCGACTTCGTGCAGGCGTTGGTGAACTTGCTTTCGTGATTGAGATTCAGAATGAGCTTGTAGCGCTTATCTCGCACCGAGCGAATCGCAAATGCCTCGGTGCCGTTGTTGATGCCCCGCGTGGTCATGATGCCGAAGACATAATCTTTGTGCCGCTTGGCCTCGCCCGAAAGAACCGGGAGAAAACTTTTACCGTCCAGCCCAGCAACCGGCTTGCCACCGGCAGCGTCGATGAATGTCGGCGTCACATCCACATACTCCACCATCGCGTCGCTCACCGCACCCGCCTTCACCCGACCCGGCCAACGCACGAGCATCGCCGATTGCAGCCCGTGATCGTAGCAGGTCCACTTGGCGAACGGGAACGCGTTGCCTTGCTCACTCACCACCATCACCAGCGTGTTGTCGCTGAGGCCATGTTTCGCCAGCAAGCCGACGATCGTTCCCACCTGCGAATCGAAGTAGGTGATCTCCGCGAGGTACTTGCTGAAG
>Ga0209554_1002333_pt1 | contig 13190 bp, 10 predicted proteins | sample MarorgKNORR_S2LV_5_FD_188221 | JGI IMG/M metagenome (GOLD analysis project Ga0209554, IMG submission 188221) | Marine microbial communities from the Southern Atlantic Ocean, analyzing organic carbon cycling - Bottom_A/KNORR_S2/LV (SPAdes) (version 2) | ecosystem: Environmental > Aquatic > Marine... | reverse complement strand
ATTCAAATTTTCTCCCCGGCTCAGGAGATGGCGCTGAAAAGCCATTTAATTTTCATGCTGATTATAATACAAAAACTGTTCATGACAGTTTAGATAATGAGTCGCTTTGTATTGCAGCCCATCCTTTTAATCCGGTTCCCATTGTGCAATGGTTTTTTGTAAAAAGGGGAAAATGGCAATTAGAGGATATTTTGGAAGATAATATTGCAGGAATTCAAATAGTAAATGGAGCTCTTGATGAGGGATTTTATAAAGGATTAAAAATTTGGATGAAATTACTTTTGGATGGTTATCATAAATTTATTTATGCCGGAAATGATGCTCATGGTAATTTTAATATTTACCGCCAAATAAAAACACCAATGATTTCCTTATATGAAAAAAAAGAACAAATATTTGGAGAATTCAGAACCGGTGTGCATATAAATGGGTATAATAGAGACATAAATTCGGTCATTACTTCCATGAAAAATGGGAATTGCTTTGTAACTAATGGACCCTTTATCAACATAACATTCCAAAATAATGGACTAATATATGAAATGGGCAGTACCGTAAGTTCAAATTATGGTATTATTACAGTATCAATTATATCTACCCCCGAATTTGGAATGATAAAAAAAATGACAATAATAAAAGGCGTTATTGGTGAAAAAAAAGAAATAGACTATTTTACAATTATGAATTCACGGGAGTATAAATTAATAAAGGATTTTGAAATTAAGAGTGATAGCAACTGTTATTTTCGGTTTGAAGTGGAACTTGATTCTAATAATGAGAAAAGGATTTTTGCAATGTCAAACCCAATTTGGTTATCACCTGATATAAATTAAGCAAATTTTCTATATTTATTATTGGCCCCTATATTATTGGCCCCTAATTGTGACTGGATTTTGTAAAAAGATGTAATTAATTTAATGTAATCTTTTTTATCTTCGGTGAATTGATCAATTTGTGGAATATGACTCGCATATTTTGCCATATCCGCAATTTGACAGACATCATTCCATGAGTTTACTAATTCTGGCTCAATTCCAATTAATGTAAAATGTTCTGCTACTTCGCCTGAAGTCATTTCTGTAGCTTTTATATAGAAGACCTCTTTAAAAAATAATCGACATATTTCACTTAATTTTAAATAGTATTTTTCTGTAGATTCAGAATTAATTATTTCAGGAAGTGGTAAATCTTCTATTTCTTTTACAGACTCTTTAAGAGCGGAAATATTAAAAGATCCTGTTAAATATTTTGATTTACTTTGCCTTGTTTTTGTTTTCCATAAATACCCTGCCCCAACAATTCCTGCAAAAAAGAATAATAGCAATAAGGCAATTTTAAAAGGTGAAATCAAGTTCAACTCTTTTATTGGTTTGATGGATCGCATCTCATTTGATGTACTTGAAATATTTGATAAAATATTCAGGGTGATTTTATTTGTTTCAATTTGGGAAATAACATGATTATTTTGTTTAATATCTACTGGTATAGATGGAATAATAATCTCTCCAACTCTCCAAAATTGTACAAAATAACTAATAGAAATAGGAGTCAGACTTTTATTCACTACTGTAAATACCTCTATATTTTCTTCTAAATCATAAAAAACAGGCAACTCATTATTTTTATTATTTTCAACACTTACTTTTATTTCCACCAACGATCCAAGATAAACAGTATCAGGTTTTACATCCACTCGTAAATCAAATGAAAATAATACGCAAAATATTAAAAATATTAATTTCATTAATGTCGGTGCATTCTGGTACTAAAAAACTGTTCCAGCGGATTAAAATATCCTTCGGAAGTATTAATTGAAATAAAGTCTATTTTATTTTTTTTACAGAATTGCTTTATAACATTGTTTTTATTTAGGATATATTTTTGGGAAATATTTTGGACTTGCTTATTATTTGTATCTATCCATTTAGATATTTGAGTTTCAGCATCGTGAAATTTTACCATACCCAATTTAGGAATTGCAATCTCAGCTTTATCTAATATTTGGATATTGATTAAATCGTGTTTTTTGTTTAGCAATTTCATAGGTTGCTGATAGGAATCATCCCAAAAATCAGACAATAAAAAAATAATACTCTTTCTTTTAAGTACTTTTTGAATATGTTCTAATGCAATAGAAATGTCGGTTTTTCTATCTTTAGCTTTATGGTAAATCATTTCCCTGATTACACGCAAAACATGACTCTTACCTTTTTTGGGTGGAATAAACTCTTCAATTTTATCAGAGAAAAGTAATAATCCAACTTTATCATTATTTTTAATGGCGCTAAAGCTTAGAATGGAAGCCAACTCAATCATGATATCACTTTTCAAGGATTCTCCGGTACCAAAAAATCCAGACGCGGAGACATCAACTATCAACATTACTGTCAATTCCCGTTCCTCATCATATTTCTTGATAAATGGTTTGCCAGTTCTTGCTGTCACATTCCAATCAATGGCTCTAATATCGTCTCCGGGATAATATTCTCTTACTTCAGCAAACTCCATCCCCATCCCTTTAAAAGCCGAATGGTACTCACCACCAAAGATGTTATTTACAATATGTCTGGTTTTAATTTCAAGTAAACGAACTTTCTTTAATATTTCGGCAGGAATCATGTAGGATTTTAAGGAGTAGGCACAGATTCATAAATTCTTTGAATAATATCCTCAGTTGTTATCTCCTCTGCTTCAGCTTCATAGGATAAAATAATGCGATGCCTTAGAATTGATTTTCCCACTGCACGCACATCTTCAGGAATAACAAAGCCTCGACTGTGTAAAAATGCATGTGATTTGGATGCGTTTGCCAAGAAAATTGTTGCTCGAGGAGAAGCGCCGTAGGTAATTAATGATTGCAAATCTTTTAAACCGTATTTTTCAGGATATCGAGTAGCAAATACCAATGATACAATGTACTTTTGTATATTTTCAGCCATGTATATTTGATCCACAATTTTTCGTGCCGATAAAATTTGAGATGGGTTTACAACAGGTTTTAATTCAATGTTTGTATTAATTTTCCCCATCCTTTTTAATATTTCTAATTCTTCTTCGGGATTGGGATAGCCAACCAATACTTTAAACATAAAGCGATCAATTTGTGCTTCTGGCAGAGGATAGGTACCCTCCTGTTCAATTGGATTTTGGGTTGCCATGACCAGAAATGGATTTTCTAATTTAAAAGTTTTATCACCAATTGTAATCTGTCTTTCCTGCATTGCTTCAAGTAGAGCTGATTGTACTTTAGCAGGTGCTCTGTTAATTTCATCTGCAAGTATGATATTTGCAAATATTGGTCCCTTCTTAACTTCAAATGAACCATCAATGGGATTGTAAATCAGAGTACCCAATATATCTGCAGGCAGAAGATCAGGAGTGAATTGCAAGCGCTGGAATTTTGTGTCAATAATCTGCGCCAAAGAATTTATTGTGAGAGTTTTTGCAAGTCCGGGGACGCCTTCGAGAAAGACATGGCCATCTGTTAAAATAGCCAATAAGAGCGTTTCAATTAAATTATCCTGGCCAATTATAACTGTTCGAATGGAAGTATTAATATCATGAATAAATTGGGACTCCCTCTCAATGGAGTCATTTAATTCAGCGAGATCAAATTCAGACATATTTTATATATTAGTTCTTTTGTTAACTATTGAATTCAATGAATCAATGGTAGTTTTAATATTTTTCAAGCCCTCAAGCTCATATTCCACAGAAGGAATCAACTCATCATCGGGATATTTCTCCTTAAATAAATTATAATTTATTATTGCATCGCTATAAGCTTCCAGATAATTATTATAAATGTAGGCAATCATAAATAATGATTTTTTTGATACTTCATGATCAGGGTATTGCTGAACTACCTTTTGAAATTCTTCAACAGCAAATTCAAAATCTTTTTTGTCATTTAGATAAATATCAGCTATCTGAAATTGTGCCTGAGCAGCTAATTCATGCAAAGGGTAATTTTTAATTATAAATTTAAAACTGGTGATAGATTCCATTAGTTTAGCTTCAGTTCTATATTTCTGACCATCTTTCCAATACTGATCAGCCGACTTATTTGAACCGCCAGTACAGGACAGCACGTACAATCCGATTAATAATATTAATATATTTTTCACAGTTTTCTCCATTTTTGTTTGAATTACAGGCTTAAAATTTATCAATGTTTTACATAATTATCTCAATAACTAAATATAAATATTTAATCAAAAATTTCAATCATACTTAAAACATATATAATAATGATGCATGAAGTTGAGGATTTTCTAATTCTCCATAAGGAAAACCAACATCTATTCGAATTGGCCCAAGACCTGTGTGATAAATAATACCCATTCCATAATCCCAGATCAAGTTTGTAGTTGTAAATTCATAAATTGTTTCATATAATCTCCCAATATCAATAAATAATTCCCCGCCAAATTTATTTTTAATGGGGAATCTATATTCTAAATTAATCATGTCGATAATGTTTGCCCCACTTGAAATTTCAAATTTATCGCCAGATGTCCAGCCCCTTAAAGAGGTTTGACCGCCAAGTTGAAACTTAGATCTAGTTTGAAGATCATTTTTTATGTCTAAATTTTTAATATATCCCAAAACTATCCTGAAAGCAAAAACACTATTATTTTGTATTCTCAGGTATTTTCTATATTCACCTTCAAATTTTATAAAATTCCTCTCCCCTCCCAATATTGTTCCATATAAAGTTGAAATAAAAGAAAAATATTGACCACCAATTGGATTTAAAGGGTTTTGGATTTTATTTGATATATATATAACATTCATCCATCTTTGTTGCTCATCTTCCTCATTTATTTTACCAGTATCTAAACTTTCATTAGTTTTAATTATCTCTAAGGTGGAATTAAATTCATATCTCGTAGTTTTCCCTTGATTGAATAATAAAGAGTAGGTTAATCCATCTCTTTTCAATACAGATTGTTCACTCGCTTCCTTGTGAAAATATTCAAATCGTGTAGGGATTCTAAAATAAAATGTCCAGGGAGTGCGATAAACAACGGTAAAATCTCTTTCAATTAATGGCTTATCAGTAAATATATTCAAATTGATACTTCTGGCAATTCTAGCAGTGAATTCAACATTTGCAGTTGTATTAAAAATATTACCTATTACCCATCGAGCTTGTGCATCAATACCAGTAGTTGTCAAATTTTCTTGAAAGGGGTTCCATTCTTTAAATCCAATATCTGCCTCAATTGAAGAAGATTTGTATTCGCGTACTTTTATTTCTATATCTACTAATCCATTATTTTTATTAATCAATTTATTAATAATTTCTACAGAACTGAAAAGCCCCGAATCAAAAATTCTATTCCTGGTTTTATCTATCTTATCAATATTATAAATTTCGTCTCTTTGGAATAATATTTCCCGCAGGACATATTTTTCTTTTACTAACTCTAAACCTGAAACGGAAATACTTTGAATATGATAAGATATACCTTCAAAAATATTTATTCTGGCAATGACATTTATACCTTCAATTATCACCTCATCCATAATTGCAACATCAATTTTCCCTCTAGTTAAATAATTTCTTTTTAAAGCTTTTAATTGTTTTCTTATTTTTGAAGGATTAAAATTAATATTTGTAGGTGTCTTTAATATTTTAATTATATCTTCATCAGAAAATAGCTTATTCCCAGAGAAATGAATTTCCTTTAATTGATATTGATCCCCTTCATTTATAAAAAATTGAATATTGACATAATTTTTAGATACTAATTCATAATTTTCAGTTATGCTTATATTTAGAAATCCATTTGATTTGTAATATGCTTCTAAGGATATTTTATCTCGGTTAAGTTTTTTAGGACTAAATTCACTCCTGGCAAACAGCTTTGGTGAGTGCAATTTAATTACAGATTGCAGTTCATAATCAGGTAGCAATGAATTGCCATTAAATATTATTTCTGATACAACTAATTTTTCATCAGCAAAAGTATTGGATACTAGGAATAACCCAAATAAAAACCAAATTTGAGAATATTTCATTTATAATAAAATTTTATGCGGTATTTTAAATGCCATAAATTATTTTCATCCAATCCTCCTACAATGGATGTATTATGGTTAATTCGGTAGGTTGCTTCATATTGACTATTTTTTATATTATATAAATCAAATTCAGTATTTAAATATATTTTATTAGACATTTGTTTGCCTAGGATTAGTTTCAATTCAATATTCTCACTCCCTTCAATCTTTTCTAAAAGGGACCCTCCGCTTGTGAGTCGAAACTCATCTAAGGGGCTATACCTTGTTATATTTTTTTCAATTTCATTTTCTAAATAATTTGATAGAAAATTACCAGCCTGCTTATAATCGCTAAAACCTTCTGGGTTTCCAAAAGTTAATATATCAAGAATTTCTTGCTGAGTATATTTCTCTGAGTTAAAAATAAGAGTGGGATTGTCTGTAAATCCTATAAATGATACATCGACATCATTATCTTCGATTTTTATCTCAGCATGTAGATCAATATATGGAGTATTATCAATGGGTGTTAAAATTATAGTTCCATAAGTATTCTGAAAAACATTTCCCTGATTATCATAAAATTTTCCATCAATTATATTAGCCTTACCAGAAAAATTAAAATTTTCATCTCCAATTTTAGTGATACTAATATCTCCATCAAATAATAGACTTATGTTTTCCGTTTCTACTTTTATTCCATCTTTGATAGGAACATGAATATTATAAGAAATTATTCGATTTGTATATAATTTAGGTACTTCATAAGTAGGCTCATAACCCAAATTTGTTATGGTGAAATTATAAGGATTTGGAATGAATTCTCCAGAAATATATAATGTATCTCTGCCTGTTAAATTTATATCTGCTGTACCTGATCCATGGAATAAATCGTAAGATGATGTTATTGAAATATCATTTCCAGTGAGGTTTAAAGCAAACTGAGGATTAAAAATTTCTGTAAGGTCCATACTTCCAGAGACATTTAAATTATTTTTAATTTTTTTATCTTCTGGTGAAAAAAAGTTTTTTAAATCAGAAATGAAATTCTCATCCTCTTTAAAAAGTGAGCCAGTCATTTTATTGATAATAAGTTGATTATTACTTATTGAAATTAAACCCTCAATATTTCTAATAGGATCTTTAATTGGATCTAAATATAAACTGCCTTTTTGAATTACTATACGTCCATTTCTGATGGGATTTTCTAATGTTCCAGTCAATATTAATTCAATAGAATAGCTGCTAATAGTATCATCCTTTAAAGGATTAGAAATTAAGGAATCTAAAATATCAAAATAGGGAGGTAGAAACTCAAAATTATTTGTAGTGCCTGTAAAGACAAAATCAATTGGTTCTTGAGAAATATCAACCCTGTTTTCAATTATTAAATTTAAATCTAATGGCAAGAATCCAAATCCTGAATATCTTCCATTTTCCGTCTGTAATAATAAATTTCTAAAATCCAGTCTATTATCTTTAAAGAAAATATTTCCAGAAAGTTTCCCCCCATTTATTTTATCAAAGCCTGGCTGGGAAATTTCTATATGGCCTATTATTTCTGGTTTAGCGATAGTACCTGTTATATTTATGCTTCCTGTCATAAATCCTCTACTTTCGTATCCCCAAGGCAAATACCGGTTGAATCGTTCAATATCCACATTTTTACAGTTAAAATTTAAATATAGTTGATCCTCATCCTGGAAGAATCCGCCCTCATTTGATAAAGCAATATTAAACCAACCATCCCCATTTATATTTTCCGAAAAAATATCTAATTTAAAATCCTTTAATAGAAATCGTCGATTTCGATAAATTCCTGTTATTTTTAATGTGTCAAACTGAATATCATCAATATTACCGTTTTCTATTTCAATATGCGTAAATATTTTAGGATTTGGTTTTAATTGGTCATTACTTTTTTCTATATTTATTGTTGCTGATTTGAGTAAACCATTTACTCTGTAAGATTTCCCGATTATTGAGTATAGATTGCTCAATTCTAAATTCTGAATATCTACAGCGATTTCATAATGATTTTTTCCTCGAATATTCCCCTTCATTATCATTTCACTTTCACCAAGCCTGATATTGATTTGAGGAAAATGAAAATATTCTTCTCTTTTAATGATATAAAATGGTTGAATATTCAATTCTGTTTGTTTTAAAATTCCAGCAAAAGTTGTTACAAATACATCTCCAGATTGTTCCTGTTCTGCAGAAAATTGAATTTTATCCCCCATAGTACTGATTGCATTAAGTTCCAAATATGTTAAATTATCATTCGATAAACCAACATCAAAATATAGGCTGTCCCAATTATAGGAGTTATATTGCCACCCGTTTAAAGTCCCATATGAATTCCCTGAAAATTGAGCATTTGTAATTTTACCAGAAATATTTCCTATAAACCCGGAAAATTTATTTTTCAGCAATAAACCTTCGCTCAAATTAATATCAGCAGAAAATTCATTTAAAGCAGTATTTTTAATCCAGCTAAAATTCATATCGCCATATAAATTACTAAGACCATATTCCTTAAGCGTAATATTCTCAGAAAAATCACTTATATTCACAATTCCTGTAATTTTAAAATTATCAGTACCTGATAGAGAATCGATTTTTATCTTTCCAATATACCAGTCGGAATTAATCGATATATTTTCTGAACTCACTACCTGATCTTTATATTTAAATTTTCCAGCCATAGAAGCTATTTCAACGGATTCAATCAGTGAATTATTCAACTTGATATCGCCTTCAATTTGATCGAATAAATAAGCACTTTTCAAATTAACAGATCCTGAAATAAAAGTATTTTTTGATAATTTGAAATCATCAATAATTGTATTTAATTCCCAACTTTTTTCAAGAATTTTAATATTCCCTGTTGAAGAAATAAATTGTCCATCCACAAATAATGATGCTGTATCAATTTCAATAGTATTATTGTCAAAATTTACGTTTATCAAAATGTTGGTTATTTTTTTATTTAGAAAATCCAGGTCACATTTTAGATATCCCACCGATATATTATTTTTGTTATCAATTTCAGCTTCAAGATTATAAATATTAATCCATGAGGAATCAGTTGTAGCTAGTGAGAGTTTCTCAATCTGAACAGTTCCGGAGGATTTGTGTAAATCTTTTATATTAATTTCCCCATTTGCTTTTCCAGAAAACCAGCTGGAATTTGATGTAAGGTTTTTAAACACAATTTCATTATTATTGATTAAGATATTACCGCTTGGCACTTCCATAATGTCATGAAATAGAGGAGAATCTATCTGGAGAGATTTAATTTCTAATTCTACCCCATCATTAAAATCGACCCATAATTCTCCATTTAAATTATACATCTCATCCATCACCACAATTAATCCATTATCGATTTTTAGTGAGGAGATTTCAATATTAAAGAGTGAAAAGACTTGTTTTTCCCTATCCTTTACATCCCCTAGCATAAACTTTTCATAATTATAATATGGTGAATGAACACTTATTTCTGATAAAGCAATTGTACCAAAGGCAATACGTGATAAATCAGGATTAATATAAATTTCCTTTGCGGAAAATATAATGGTACTATCCTTGAGATAATTCACATCGCTCAGCTTGAACCCTGTGATAAAATTGCCATTTATATTGCCAATATTTAACTCTCTGCCCAGAGAATTTGGAAGATTATTTTTAATAATTATTTCAATATCATCAATAAAGTATTGTGGTCTAAATAAAAAGATAAATCCCATTATGACAATAAAGGATGATAACAGTAAAAATAAAGGCAAAAACCATTTTCCCACTTTGCTGAGTTTTCTCATTCGTGTTGGACAATTTCTAAATGAAAATGTTTCATTATTTTATACTTAAAATAGACAGGAGACTTATGTAGCATTAATGAACAAATACAAATTTAATTAGCATATAGCTTCCAATTAAAATTACAGCAAATGCAACTGTAAGTAGATTAAAATATCGATTAATAAAACCTTCCACTTTTTTGCCATACTTCACTATTAAAAATGATACGAGGAAAAATCGTGCTGATCTGCTAATTGTTGAAGCCATTAAAAATAGGGGAAAAGAAATATTGAAAGCGCCAGCACTAATAGTGAACACTTTAAAAGGAATTGGAGTAAATCCCGCTGTAAAAGTTATAATAAAACCGTAATGGTCATATTGCTTTTGTATATCAAGAAAAACACTTTCATTAAATCCTGGAACGCGATTAAAGAAGAAATGAGCAATCTCATTAAACCCATCTCCATTCCACCATAGAAAATATCCTATACCGTAGCCTCCAATGGCACCCACAATACTCGCAATACTGCATATCAAAGCAAATTTAAATGATTGTTTTCGGTTTCCGATCGCTAAGGCAATTAATAATACATCAGGCGGTATGGGGAAAAATGAGGCTTCAGAACATGATAATACAAAAAGCGCAATGGGACCATATGGTGTTTTTGCCCAATGAAGAACCCAATCATACAACTTTCTCAAAAGTGTAAACATGTTAATATTGTATATTTTATCTAATAAGCAGCAAAATTAGGATTAATCTCTAATTATGTTTCTCAAAATTAAACGGATAAATTTGAAAGTATCCCTAAAATTGTGAATATAACTATTTTCGCTACTATAAATTGTTGGAATCCCTAAATTGACATGGGTACAATTATTTCGTAATAATTTGATTAATACTTCAGACTCAAACTGAAACCCTGTTTCATGAAATGATTCTGAGCAAACATTTTTTAATTTATATCGACGATAACCACATTGGGAATCTAAAATTGTCTTTCTACATAATAATGAAATAATATAGGAAGTTAGTTTGTTTGAAATTCTACGGTGAATTGGCATATCCTCTGTAAAATTTCGGGTACCTAAAACAAGGTTTATATTTGCATCCAATTCTAAAAATGAATTGATTAATTCCGGATCGTGTTGCGAGTCTGCATCTATTGTAATGGCATGCGTAAACCCTTCATTTTCTGCATGTTGAAATCCTTTTATCAGTGAATACCCCTTCCCTTGATTTTGTGTGTTACGTAATATAACAATGCCGGAATATTTGATGTTAATCTTTGGTGTGGAACCATCATCAATAATAATTATAACCTTAGAGGTGATTTTACGAATAGATATTAAAAGAGAAGAAAATGTATCTGGAGGATTATAAGCCGGAATTATGATAGCAAGATTCATAGAGATATTTTTACTATTTTTAAAAGGATATTTATGTTCTCAATATTATTGAAAAAAAACTCTATTTCAATCTGGAAATAGAGTTTTAACTATCGTCGGAACGAGAGGATTTGAACCTCCGACCCCTTGACCCCCAGTCAAGTGCGCTACCGAACTGCGCCACGTCCCGATTTGTTAATTAATGATTTTTCAGGGTGAGTAAAATTAATCTCTTTTTTGAGAATTAATGGCATTATTTTATAAGAATATATTATTAATCTTTAAATTGTTTGACGAGTTTAATAAGATCATCCAAACCATGTTTTAAATCTTTAAGCGTTTGAATATCGATGGTATTATTCAGTTTTATAATTTTCTTTTTTTCAATGAGATGAGTTGACTTTTCAGAGGGATGCTTTAAATGCTGCTGTGCACCTTTAATGGTAAATTTACGATTATATAAAAGTGATTTAATTTCCATTATTATATTAACATCATGTGAACGATAAATTCTATTTCCAGCTCTATTCTTTCTCGGTTTCAATTGTATAAATTCAGTTTCCCAATACCGTAACACGTATTGTTTTAACCCGGTTATCTCACTAACTTCACTAATTGAATAGTATAATTTCTTAATATCTCTTGCTTCCATAATCTATAATTTAAAATTTATGTTTAAAGTAGTGCTTTAACTTAATTCATTAATAGGCTACTGTCAAAGTATTTCTTTCACAAGCACAGTTGCATTTGAAAATGAGTGTATAAAGTATTCCTTTAAGTGTTCACCATTAATATTTTGATATTTATTTTGAAGGGATTTGACACTATCCGTAGAATATATACTTCTACAAAATTGCAATTTAATTTTTTTAAACTTCACTGCCATTTTTAATAAAGGCAGCTGCATAAATAAATAAATAAATCCTGCATCTTCAATAATTTCTATCGCTTTTCTTGTATAATCACCAAAGGGAAGGCAGAAGGAAACTACCTCCTTCCCCGTAATTTCTTCAATTATAAGTTTTGATGTTACAACATCATATTTAATTTCATTATTGTTCATCCAACTAAATGATCGATGTGAATGTGAGTGGCTACCAATTTCCCAGCCATGTTCTGACAGAGTGATTAACTGAGATTTAGTTAAATGCATTGTTTTATTTACACCAAAAGTAACATCCCAATCATTAGTCTTACCAATATATCCGCTAATGGGGAAAACAATGCCTTTAAGGCCATTTTCTTCCATAATGGGAAAGGCATTTGTATAGACAGATTCGTAACCATCGTCAAATGTTATAGAGATATGTTGATTCTTATGAGGTGAGTGGTTAATATTAGCAATAAATTGCACATGTTTTCTGAATCTATCTGGATGAATAACATTCAGTCCAATATGAAACCCTGATGCTATACTATGGTAAGTAAATATTAAGGGATATGAATGCTTCTTATGCAAACACATCATGCGGTGGTGTAAACGGTATATCGAATGCACCAGCAACACCCTGATGTGTTACCACCCCTTTAAAAATATTTAATCCTTTTAATAATGAAGGGTTACTTTTAAAAGCTGTTTTATACCCTTTATCTGCAAGGAGTTTAATGTATGGGTAGGTAGTATTTGCTAAAGCGATAGTAGAAGTAAACGGAACAGCTCCGGGCATATTTGTCACACAATAATGTATAATACCATCAATCTCATAAGTTGGATCAGCATGAGTAGTAGGTCTGCACGTTTCCACACAGCCGCCCTGATCAACAGCAACATCAATTATTACAGATCCTTTTTGCATCATAGACAGCATTTCTCTTGTAACTAAATTTGGCGCTTTTGCACCAACCACGAGCACACTTCCTATCAGCAGATCAGTTTCGGGTAGTAATTTGAGTATTGTATGCTTATTTGAATAAAGAGTAAAAACATTTGGCGGCATAATATCATCCAAATACTTAAGTCGAGATGCGTTAATATCCAATATATATAC
>Ga0209554_1002332_pt1 | contig 13191 bp, 9 predicted proteins | sample MarorgKNORR_S2LV_5_FD_188221 | JGI IMG/M metagenome (GOLD analysis project Ga0209554, IMG submission 188221) | Marine microbial communities from the Southern Atlantic Ocean, analyzing organic carbon cycling - Bottom_A/KNORR_S2/LV (SPAdes) (version 2) | ecosystem: Environmental > Aquatic > Marine... | reverse complement strand
GATGTGGTTTGTTCAAACCCGCCATATATTCCAGACGATGAGATGTCGCAACTTGCACCACATGTTGTTGATTGGGAACCAACATCAGCCCTTTCCGGTGGCAAAAATGGTCTAGATCTCATCTCAACTATCATTTCCAATGCTCCCAAAATCCTCAAACCCCGCGGACTTTTGATCATTGAGCTCGCTTCATCGACCCGAGATGAAGCACTTGAACTTGCAATCACTGAAGAGGATTTGGTTGATGTAAAAATCATTCGTGATGCCTTCGGAGATGACCGTTTCCTAAGGGCAATAGTACGCGCGTATTGATAGAATGCCGCATCTATGGCATTCTTCAAGCGACAATCAAAAACAGCTACTCCAACTCTTGAGCCGAGTATTGGCAATTCCAAGAGTGTATTTGACGCTGAAACTGAAAAAAGAATTTTTGAGATTGGCAGCACGCTCCTAGATCTTGCTCGTTCAAAAAAGCAAAGTTGGTTATCAACCGCATTCTGGTCAGACAAACTCATGGACTGGGCGATGCAAGATGAAGCCTTCAAGATTCAACTCTTCCGTTTTGTTGACACGTTCCCAATGCTTGTAACACCAGAACAGGTACACGAGCATCTTATTGATTATCTCACGCAGCCTGATGTAAAACTCCCGCCCGGACTTAGCATGGGATTAAAAGCTGGTGGAATGATGCAGGGCACGATGACGAAAACCGTCACAAGCCAAATTACAAAAATGGCTGAACGATTTATTGCAGGAACCGACGCTGTTTCGGCGCTTCCTTCACTTGAAAAATTGTGGAATGAAGGTGTTGCGTTTTCTGTTGATTTACTTGGCGAAGCCTGTGTCAGTGACGCTGAAGCGGCCGAGTATCGCCAGCGATATTTAGATTTACTCACAAATTTACCTCAAACAGTTTCTACTTGGAAAGATCAACCGGTTTTAGAGAATGATCATCTTGGTCCAATTCCACGAACAAACATCTCAATCAAAATTAGTTCGCTCTTCGCAAATACTGACCCAATTGCAAATGAAGCTTCAATCGAAGGCTTGTTTGAAGCACTCAGCCCGATTCTTGAAGAAGCCCAGCGTAATGGCACTTTCATCAACTTTGACATGGAGCAATTTGAGTTCAAAGATTTAACGTTAGATCTCTTTATGCGATGCTGTGATGAGATTGACTTCCCAGCAGGATTAGCAATGCAAGCATATCTTCGTAGTGGCGACGATGATGCGAAGCGAATTGTTGAATGGTCTAAACAAACGGGTCGATGTGTAACCGTTCGTCTTGTCAAGGGTGCGTACTGGGATTACGAAACGATTCACGCCGAAGAAATGGGTTGGCCAGTACCGGTGTGGAGTCGCAAGGTGGACACCGATGCTTGCTTTGAACGAATGGCAGCATTGTTTGTTGAATCGACGCCAAAAGATAATGGACAAGGCGGTGTCAAACTAGCTGTTGGATCGCACAACATTCGTTCAATTGCAACTGCTATGGCGTTGCTCGAAAAACATGGGCTACCCCCTGCTGCTCTCGAGATACAAATGTTACGAGGCATGGCAGATCAACTTAAAGCAGGTGTACTTAGTGAAGGATTACGACTTCGTGAATACGTACCCGTAGGTGAAATGATTCCGGGAATGGCGTATTTAGTTCGCCGTTTATTGGAAAATACATCAAACGAATCGTGGCTTCGAAGTAGTTTTGTAGATGACGCTGATACATCAATCCTACTTGCTTCTCCACACTTCGAGCACGAAGGTGTTGACCCGGGTGTCGCAAGAATCGAAGAAGCTCCAGAACGGCATCACCTCTCACCCGCCGTTGTAGGTGTAGGAAATGAAAGGCCGTTCTTTACTGAGCCCTACCGAGACTTCGCTGATGCAGAAACGAGAAGTAATTTTGCATCTGCAATCAATGCATCTAAAGTTCCTGCCATCAAACGAGTTGAGAGTGTTGAAGAAATGTCAGCAATCGTTGAAATTGCAGAAGCAGCGTTTCCAAGTTGGAGAGACACCGATCCAATCATTCGTTCTCAAGTATTAGTGAAAGCTGCAGAGATCATGCGCTCACGACGTGACGAAATGTGCGGTGTTGTGATCCGCGAAGCAGGCAAGATATGGCGAGAAGCTGACGGTGAAGTCTGCGAAGCAATTGACTTTTGCGAATACTACGCGCGGATGGCGCCGGAATTATTTGAACGTGATCGAGTGGGAGCGTTCATTGGCGAACTTGACCAACAGTTCTATCAACCACGGGGTGTGGCTGCAATTATCAGCCCATGGAATTTTCCGATGGCCATTTGTTGTGGTATGACTGTTGCTGCCCTTGTCACGGGTAATTCTGTGATCGTTAAACCTGCTGGCCAAACTGTTGGTATTGCGAAGTACATTTGCGACATGTTGTGGGAAGCGGGTGCACCCCGAGATGTTTTACATTATGCAGCAGGTCCGGGTGCTATCGTAGGTGCTGCGCTTGTTCGTGACCCTAGAATTTCAATTATTGCATTCACTGGTTCTAAAGCTGTTGGGTTAGATATTCTTGAATCTGCTGGACGAACACCTGAAGATCAACCCTTTGTGAAAAAAGTTATTTGCGAAATGGGTGGTAAAAATGCAGTCATTATCGATGCTTCTGCCGACATTGATGAAGCCGTGCTCGGCGTTAGACAAAGTGCTTTTGGGTATCAAGGACAAAAATGCTCCGCATGCAGCCGAGCGATTGTTGTTGATTCCGCCCATGACATTTTCCTTGAACGTCTTGTTGAATCGACACGAACACTCGTTTTAGGGGATGTGATGGATCCAATTTCTGATATGGGTCCAATCATTGACGCTAAATCAGCTGAAGAGATTCTAGAGTATATTGAAATTGGTAAGTCAGAAGGCAAATTGGAACTCGCAGGAATTGTGCCTGCAGGACTCGACGAAAAAACTGGTCGTAATTATGTTGGACCACATATTTTCTCTGGCATCGAAGATCATCATCGAATCGCAAAAGAAGAAATATTCGGACCTGTTCTTGCAGTCATGCGTGTTAAAGATTTTGATGAAGCACTACGGGTTGCAAATTCTTCAGAATACAAACTTACTGGTGGTGTATTTAGCCGCAAACCCGCGCATCTTGAACAAGCAAGAAGAGAGTTCAGAGTTGGCAACTTATACCTCAACCGAGGATGTACTGGCGCATTGGTTGCTCGCATGCCATTTGGTGGTTTTGGCATGTCGGGTGTGGGTTCCAAGGCTGGTGGACAAGATTACTTGTTGCAGTTCGTTGAACCTCGTGCAATTTGTGAAAATACAATGCGACGTGGTTTTGCCCCCGGACTTTAATCAACATTCGCAAGTTGCTGTATACCACGGGAAACTCACTGAGCATTTGAAGCAACCGGTTCTCGATCACGAATGCCCGCTAATACCGAGTTGATGCATGACTTGTTCACCAAGCGTGCGTCCAACGCACACTTCCTCATCAACAACGATGTCCGCACCGGCTGTGCTCAACACTGTTGCGTGGCGGGAGTACCGTGCTCGAGCAACGATTGGAATAGAAGAAGAAAGCGATCGAACTTGATCGATCGTCTCAACTGTTGCACGATAATCAGGAATAGTTGAAACAAGCATTTTGGCTGAACCAATTCCAGCGTGTTCAAGAACATCCCTTCGCTGTACATTTCCAATGAGTGCTGAAGCTCCATCCTTTTTCGCTTGCAAAACACCCATGGGACCCATATCAATCACTAATACTTGATTCCCAGATTCTAACAATACATTCGTTACAGATTTTCCGGCAACACCATATCCAAGAACAATGACATGATTTCGCAACGAACCAATCACATCATCACTCTCATCAACGGGAGATCTTCCAAGTTTTTTATCAATCCAATTTGCAACTTGTCTTGATCTTCCTATGAACATCGGCGCAAGAAGTAATGTCACCAAAGATGCGCTGATCATCAGTTGAAAAACAGCATCATCAATAATTCCTGCGGCTAAGGAAGCAGAACCTACTACAAAACTGAATTCGCCGATTTGTGCAAGACATAAACCAGTTGCAATGGAGACGCGGCGTGGAATGTTACATGAGATGCCTACAATCCAAACTATCATTGTTTTGCCAACAATAATTCCTGCGGCAACTCCGATGACCCAAAGAAAATGATATGAATGAATTAGCCATGGCAAATCTGCAAGCATGCCTGTTGCTACAAAGAACAGAGTGAGGAAAATACTGCGAAATGGAGCAATGTCACCACGGACCTGCGCAGCAAATGGAGATCCCGCCAAGATCATGCCTGCAATGAATGCACCAAGTGCAGGCGATGCACCGAGTTGATAAGCCAACCACATCGAAGACAAACATGTCACGATACCAACGACGATGGGTAGTTCCGCACTCCGACGAATTAACGCTGCTCCAAAGATTCGGGGCAATATAAGAACTCCTACAAGAAAAATGATGACAAGCAAAAATGCTAATTTTGCTGCGGCGCCACCAACTAAAAGTGCGACTGAAGTTCCACCCTGTTTTGCACCAAGCACACCTACCAGAATCATCAAGGGGACAATCGCTATGTCTTGGAGAACTAATACAGTAAGGGTTGCTCGACCATGCGGTGAATCTATTTCAGCGCGATTCTGTAAGACCCTTGCAACAACTGCGGTAGAACTGAGTGCGGCCATTGCGCCCACAATGACCGAAGTGTTTGGATCTGCATGAAACAAACGAGCAATTGCCCAGCCAAGAATTCCTGTCCCAAGCACTTGACCTAATCCGAGAAAAATACCTCGCCCAAATAGTTGCTTCAAGCGGTTTGCATCAATTTCTAGGCCAAGTGTGAATAGCAAAAGTGCCACACCTATTTCAGCCATATCTCGAATCACATCTTCACTTGAAGTAATCCAGTTGAGAAGACCGGGTCCTACCAAGGTGCCGGCGATGAGATATCCAACCACAGCACTAAGCCCAACTTTTTCGGCCACAATTCCAAGAAGAGCCGCCGCTCCTAACAGGATCGTAATGTCACCAACGATATGCCAAAACTCCATTACAGCATCATAGGAACATGTCGCACTCCACGACACGTCGGGGACGTCGTCGGGTACGATGGGCATAGTGGAACCTATTCATGTTGTAGTCTTGTTGTTTCTTGGGCTTGGTGCAGGTGTCTTCGGTGGTTTGCTGGGAATTGGTGGTTCAGTCATCATAATTCCAGTGTTGGGTTTTGTACTTGGATGGCCATTTCACCTTGCGCAAGCAGCCGCGATGACCGTAAATCCAGCCGTCGCCCTCACAGCCGCAATCCGACATCGCAAGGCGATGAATATATCGATGCGAGCAGTGAAGCGAGTTCTACCCGTTTCCATTGTTTGCATTTCAGTTGCTGCGTGGCTAAGCAATCAACTTGAAGCGGCATACCTTGAAGCAGGTTTTGGTTTATTTTTAATTTGGGTGTTTTGGGATCAAATATCTGCACTTCGACCGCATCAGTTAGAGAAAGAAATGCAACAGGGTGAAAATAGTAATACAACGTGGCCACGGGCAAGCATCACTGGTGGGATCTCTGGAACAGCCGCAGGGTTGCTTGGCATTGGAGGCGGGCTCATCCAAGTGCCGCTTCTCAATCGTGTTTGCAGACTACCCCTTAGAAAAGCAATTGGATCCTCTTCTGCAATTATGTTTTTCACTGCTATCATCGGTGCAACTGTGAAAGATGTTTCTCTCCCTGACATCATTTCAGATTCGGGTACAGACATGCACACCAGCCATGCTGTCATTGGTGCACTTTTGCTCGTTCCCGGCGCACTCGCTGGAGGATGGCTTGGTGCAAAACTTTCAGGAGCAATTTCTGTCAAAGCAATTCGGAGTGTGTTTGCCCTACTTGTAGCATGGGCCGCTTTCAAGATGTTCTATTCTTCAGCAAGTGTGTTACTTTTTTAAGCGTCTATCAATGCTATCGCGGCACATCAAACGCAATGATTCTATTTTAGATTTCAATAATGCCATCCCTGCCTCTTCACCTAAATCAACGAGGTCTTGTGACGGAATAGGATCTCCCGCAGCCGTTTCAACTTTTCCTGTCAATTTCAGTTTGCCTCCAATTGGCCAAATGTCGAATGTCCCTTCCACAGCAACTGGTATCACCATTGCGTTGCCTCTGCGAATCAACATCCAAACACCGCGCTGAAATTCCTTGATCTGGCCGTCTGGTGATCGCGCTCCTTCTGGGTACAACATCACAGATCCACCCCGCTTTAACTCTTTAATTGCACCTCGAATTGCAGTTGTATCACTCTCTCCTCGTCGAATTGAAATGGCTCCAAACCCCCGCATCAAAAAACCAAGGAATCTTGAGGAAAACAGTGAATCTCTAGCGATAGATTTAAATGGTCGATCCAGCATAAGCGATCCTACAAGTGGTGAATCAAAATGTGATTGATGGTTCGATACAACGAGAAGCGGTCCCGTTTTTGGAATCTTATCAACACCGTGACGGCGATAGCCATAAACAACGATAAACATCCAACCTAACAGACGCACTAGAATTGACCACCAAAACAAAACCCTCCAAGCACTGCTCCCCGGTGCACGCCGTTGAATTTGAAACGTGCTAATCATGCGTGATCTAACGCAGAGATGTGCTCCCGAACAATCTGCTCCATAATGTCGACAACTTCAAGCACCGACTTGTTTGAAGTATCAATTACCGTTGCACCACTTGGGCAGCTAAGGGGGCTATCTTCCCTCGAAGAATCAATTTTGTCACGGGATGCAATATCTTGTTCAACCGTAGTAGCGTCTGTCTGTGTACCAGATTCTTGTAATTGCAACAACCTTCGTTTTGTTCTCTCTTCCATATTAGCTTCGAGATAAAATTGTGCTGCTGCATGAGGAAAAACCACAGATCCCTGATCACGTCCTTCAGTCACAAGTGTTGGATGGTCTAGACTGATTTGTCTTTGTTGTTCGACAAGTCCTCTGCGTATTTCTGATTGTTCTGCAACAACAGAGACCACCGCGCTGACATCGAGATCTCTAATTCGGGTAGAAATATCCTTGCCCGAAAGAAGAATTCGCGGTGGTGATTGTGACCAATCAAAGCGGATCCCCTGCTGGGTTACTAATCGTGCAAGCGTTTCTCCATCACTTGGATCAATATGTTGATCAACTGCAATGACTGCAACAGCACGGTACATCGCACCTGTGTCTAAACAATCTGTCCCCAAACGCCGTGCTAATTCACGAGCAACGGTTGTTTTACCTGTTCCTGCAGCACCGTCAATCGTGACAACAAGGCGTTGATCTTCTGACGTCATTATTTTGTTTCCTCAAGCACAGTCATCATTTTTTCTGCAACTTTAGCAATTTCTTTAATTGGATTTTTAGCGCCTATATAACTCAAGGCTATTGAATTTGAATAGCCAACCTCTCGAACTGCAATGAGTCCTTCAACTGGATCCAATTTTTTCTTGCCCTTACCACAAGGAAAATCTGCAACGATTCCGCCTGCGTATGGTGCTAATTTTCTCAACGCTTCGAGTGGATCGGAAGTCGTTGAAGCTGCAGAAAATGTCGGCAATGCACCAATTCTAAAACCACCAATTTTTTTTATGATTTCAATGTGTTGATCAGGATCGGACGTAAAACCTTCAGCTGGTTGAAGTAACAAGTTGAGCTCTAATCGTTCAACATCAGCCATGGCGTCACGAAGTTGCTCCACAATGATGTCTATTGTTTGTTCATCGTTTGGAACGATTGGCGTGATTGCAACCGCGTTGCATCCCAAGCGGTTGGCAGCAACCGCTAATCGTTGAATCCGCTCACGACTCGCATCCTGATCGCCTGCGAGATCAAGTTTTCGATTGCCTCGAAGCAGTAAGCAGGGGCAGTGTGCCTTATCTGCTACATTTCGAAAAACATCGTATTGATCCCAACTCCATCCAGAAAGATGGTCGGCATCAACCATGACCCCACGCAGCCCTAATTGGTTTGATGATATTTCAGGAGAATCAAGTACTACATACTCACCCTTTTCGATGAGTGGGTTCAAAGATTCAATCGCAAGTGTCAGTAGTAGAGTCATAGAATCGATCCCCAAAGAACGCCAGAAGTAGGCGTTGAGGCGGTACTATAACCGTTAATGCCAATGAGGCACCACTATAGTGAACACCCAGCATTCAAGGATCTTACTTATGACTACCCCTGCAGAATGTCAATTTTCCGAAACCCACGAATGGTATAGAATCGAAGGCGATATCGTCACGGTTGGGATTACGCAATTCGCGGCAAACGAACTCACTGACATCACCTACGTTGAAATGCAAGATGACGGCACCACTGTGGAGATAGGCGAATCGCTCGGCGAGGTTGAATCCGTCAAAACCACAAGCGACATCAATTCAGCATTTGTAGGAGAGATTGTCGAGTCTAATCCTGCAGTTGTTGATGACCCATCTATTCTCAACAGCGATCCTTACGGCAATGGGTGGCTAGTCAAAGTTCGAGTTCAAGAAACAGGCGTAGAGGGTCTGATGGATCAAGAAACATACGACAGTAAGTACCCCGTGTAAATGTTTCAACTTGTCAGTGAATACTCGCCTAGTGGAGATCAACCTGAGGCTATTAATCAACTCTCATCTTGGATAGAGGCTGGAGAGAGTTGCAATACACTTCTTGGGGCTACTGGCACGGGTAAAACTTTTACGATGGCTAATGTCATTGCAAAAGTAAATAAGCCAACATTAATTCTAAGTCACAATAAAACACTCGCAGCTCAGCTGTTCGAGGAGATGCGAGTACTTTTTCCGAACAATGCAGTTTCTTACTTTGTTAGTTATTACGATTACTATCAACCCGAAGCGTATATTCCACAACGAGATATTTATATTGAAAAAGATGCTGCGAGAAACGATGACCTTGATCGGCTTCGCTTAAAAGCAACAAGCAGTTTGATGTCGCGAGATGATGTCATCATCGTTTCATCAGTCAGTTGTATCTACGGACTTGGATCTCCTGATTCATACCAAAATCGTATTGTTGGATTATCAAAAGGAAAAACAATTGAACGACGAGAACTTCTACTTGAACTCACCGAGATGCAATACTCTCGAAATGACATTGAGTTCACAAGAGGCACCTTTCGAGTTCACGGTGATGTACTTGAAATATATCCAGCGTATGAGCAATTTGCGATTCGTGTTGAGTTTTTTGGAGATGAAATCGAACGGATTGAATTGATCCATCCAACGTCGGGTGAAACTCTTGCTGAAGAAACTGATGTATTTATTTTCCCAGCAGTTCACTACGTCATGCCAGAAGAAGGATTACGACAAGCGGCCATTTCCATTCGCGAAGAACTCAAGGAGAGAGTTGAAGAATTTAAAAGCGAAGGCAAATTACTTGAAGCCCAACGGATTACAGCAAGGACGAGGTACGACCTCGATATGATCAGAGAGGTTGGATACTGTGGTGGGATTGAAAATTATGCACGACATTTAGAAAATAGAGCCAAGGGAAGCCGGCCTTTTTGCTTACTTGACTATTTTCGTCATGTACCAAACCGTGATCCAAATGACTGGTTAATGTTTATCGATGAATCTCACGTCACTCTCCCCCAAGTTCGTGCAATGTATAACGGCGACCAAGCACGAAAGAGGACGCTTATTGAACACGGCTTTAGGCTCCCTAGTGCACTTGATAATCGGCCACTTACCTTTGATGAATTTGAGGAACTCATACCGCAAACGATTTATGTTTCAGCAACTCCTAACGAGTATGAATTAAAACGATCTAGAGGTGAAGTAGCACAACAAATTATTAGACCAACTGGGTTGCTTGACCCAATTGTTGAGGTCCGCCCTGCTTCTACCCAAGTTCCAGATTTACTTGAATCTGCCAGAACCTGCGTAAAGAATAAGGAACGAGTCCTCGTAACAGTTTTGACGAAACGACTTGCTGAAGACTTGGCTGAATTTCTAGACAACACTGATTTACATTGTAGATATCTGCATAGTGATATTGATACACTTGAACGTCTAGAAATTCTTCGAGCATTGCGTGAGGGCAAGTTTGATGTCCTTATCGGTGTCAACTTACTTCGTGAAGGGCTAGATTTACCTGAAGTTTCGCTCGTTTGTATCCTAGATGCTGACAAAGCCGGTTTTCTCAGGAGCGAAACAAGTTTGGTACAAACGATGGGTCGTGCTGCTCGTCATGTCAATGCAAAAGTCATTTTGTATGGGGACAAAATTACACCTCAAATGCAAGGGGCGATGGATGAAACAGAACGTCGAAGATTGCTGCAACGTGCATACAACAAAGAAAATAACATCACCCCTACTTCCATTAAGAAAGCAATCCGTAGGGGTATCGAAAATGAACTCTCTGCAAGACAGACTGCACGCGAGGCATTCCACGAACATGGAACTGAAGATGATTTCAATGTTGAAGAACGTATTGAAGTGCTTGAGCAAGAAATGCTTGATGCAGCAGATGATTTAAATTTCGAGAAAGCAGCCATTCTCCGCGATGAGATTACCTTATTAAAAACAAAACTATCCCGCGGATAGTTTTTCCTATTTGCCACGGAGTTCATTCAGTTACGTGTAGTCAAAAATCAAACGCTTCGATGCTCAAGCACTCGGCAACCAATGTCGTGCCGCCAAAAAGCACCGTCAAACTCTATTTTTTCACATGCTTCGTTCGCTGCATCTCTTGCTGTTGCCAAATCGTCTTTGAGTGCAGTAACACCAAGCACTCGGCCACCAGAAGTCGTCAATGCCCCGTCAGAAAGCGTTGTTCCAGCATGAAACACCACGATATCTTCTGATGCTTGCGCTCCATCAATGCCAGTGATCGTTTTTCCCTTTGCGTAAGCACTTGGATATCCTTCACTACACATCACAACACAGCACGCAACTTTTTCATCAAAAGTTATTTCTGCATCAGCAAGTTCCCCGGAAGCAGTCCGCCATAAAATATCAACGAGATCGCCTTGTAACCGAACCATAAGAGGTTGAGTTTCTGGATCACCAAACCGACAATTGAATTCCAAGACCTTTGGTCCAGCATGTGTCAACATGATTCCAGCATAGAGTACACCACGATATTCAATTCCATCTCTGCGCATACCATCAACTGCTGGTACGAGAATCTCACGTTCAACGAACTCCATTGCTTCATCATCAAGCAGCGGTGCTGGACTATACGCGCCCATGCCTCCTGTATTTGGACCGATATCTCCCTCTCCTACTTGTTTATGGTCTTGACAAAGATCAAGAACCCAAATTGTTCGACCATCAACAAGTGCCAAAACACTTACTTCTTGCCCCGCCATAAACTCTTCGATAAGGACTGTGTCCCCCGCTTCACCAAATGCTCGATCTTCCATAATGAGATGAATAGCATCGAGCGACTCAGAAACTGTGTTGCAAACAATAACTCCCTTACCCGCTGCAAGACCACTCGCTTTTACAACGCATGGATCAACACGTTTATCGAGAATCGCTTGTAATTCTTCCGATACCTGAAAGTGCCAATTCGGTGTATTTGAAAGATTTTCAAGAATTTCAAAAACTTCACGTGATAATTCCTGCATCCTATTGTCAGTAAATTCTCGATCTAATCCTCTAAGGATATATTGCCTTGCCGAAGCAGCGTTCTTAAAGGATCTCGCATCTGCAGTTGGAATATTTGCTTGTCGCATTAAATCTTTCGCGTACGACTTATCCGATTCTATTTTTGCAGCATCTTTTGTAGGACCAAAAACGAGACGTGTCTCTGTTGCGAGTTCATCTGCAATTCCTTCTGCAAGTGGAATTTCTGGCCCCACGACAATAAGGTCAATATCATGGGTATTACACCATCGATTAAGGAAGAAAATTCGGTCCGGATCCCAAGTTTCTTCACATGGCTCTGCGAATGATGCAATCCCGCCATTTGAACAATCTGTTGCGTATAACTTTCCAAGTTTTGGTGACTGGGCGAGTTTCCATGCAATGGCGTGTTCTCGACCGCCGCCGCCTACAAGTAGGACGTTACATTGATCTGGGCAGGATTTTGACATCGGTACATTGTAGCGATTACTGCTGATCTTTTAGAGGGACTTCAATAATGCAGTGCAATCCAGACTCTTTAAAATTAAGTTCGATCGTCCCATGCATTTCATGACTTACAAGACCTTCAAGTAAAGAAATCCCAGTACTTGTTGTGCGATCTTCTGGAACAGTTGGCCCATCTGTTTCAAGCCAACTAAGTTGTAAGTGGTCACCTGGGAGCAACGTTGTTGAAATCATCACATTTCCTGAATCAACTCCCAGCGCACCATGTTTCATTGCGTTGGTTGCAAGTTCGTGTATGACCATACACATCGGTCTTGCCAAAATCCCAAGTAATTCGACATCAGGACCTTCAAATTGAATTTGAGTCCTACTTCCAACCATATATGGCTGGAGCGTAAGTAACAGTATGTCACGCAACCAAGCACCACTCCAATGTGATTTTGCAAGCGTGGAATGTGCTACAGCAAGTGCATGCAAACGCCCCTCGAGAGTAGAAGCAAAATCTTCAACTGAAGAAACGCCATGTTTTGATAATTCTACGAGTGATATGACAGACGCAATATTATTCTTCACCCGATGATCAAGTTCACGCATCATGATTAACTGCTGCTCTTCAAGTTCATGTCGTCGGGTGATGTCAACAGAAACTCCTGAGACACCAATCACAACTTCATCTTCATCCCTCACCGGTGTAAACCAAGTTTCAAATATTTTCTCAGCAATTTTTATCTTCGCATGGGATTCTTCACCAGCAAGTGCGCGGTTTGCATGCTCGAGGACTTCTGGATAGTTTCTATACAATTCATACATACTATGACCAACAATTTCGCCAGCACGTGCGCCCATACTGCCAAGCCCAAGTCCCTCGCTTAATGTAAAAATACCCTCGGCATCAATACCAAACAGAACAACTGGTGAATGAGATGTAATCAATCGGTATCGCTCTTCACTACTTCGAAGTTCAAATTCTTCTGCAGCCTGCTTTCGATCTTCAATTCGTCGTTCAATTGAACGGGCATACCCATTTAACACAATTGTTGCTTCTAGAATTTCATTTGGAAGCCAACGACGAACACCCTTCCTCACTTCAAAACAAGCAAATGCCTCGACGACGCCGTTGATCACGGCGGG
>Ga0209554_1002331_pt1 | contig 13192 bp, 8 predicted proteins | sample MarorgKNORR_S2LV_5_FD_188221 | JGI IMG/M metagenome (GOLD analysis project Ga0209554, IMG submission 188221) | Marine microbial communities from the Southern Atlantic Ocean, analyzing organic carbon cycling - Bottom_A/KNORR_S2/LV (SPAdes) (version 2) | ecosystem: Environmental > Aquatic > Marine... | reverse complement strand
AAGTTGCAGATTGGGACACTGCTGCATTACGTATTCTAAAATCACTCGACACACGGTCATTTTTACTTGCAGATGACCTGCTCAGCGGTGTCGGAGAAACTGATCTTCGTCTCAACATATTGGTGAAAGTTTGGAAACAATCAGAAAACCGCTCGCTTGTTGCACGCATTGCAATTGCAAAACGCACGGTTCCCTTACTCAACTCAAACGGAAGAGCAGGCGAAGCATTGTTGCTTCTCGAAGAATACGGAGATTCAATTATTGATGAAGAATTGCTTCCTTTGCGATTTGAAACAGCGATTCTTGCCTCGTCATGGGATTCTGCTGCCGACGTTCGCTCCGACCCACAGTCATGGGTCAATGCGTGGCAGACAATGAAAAATCAGGATCCAGCCGCAGCGGTTGTTATTCGACAACAAATCATTCAACGGTTTGAAGACCTACTTACAGAATCACAACGTCAAACTCTTGAACTTGAAGAAGCATCCGTTGTTACAGAAGAAACAACAAAAGAACAAGAAGTAATTCCATGAGTAAACACAAGAAGCGAATTCGAATTGAAAAAGACTCCATGGGAGAAATGGAAGTTCCAATCCAAGCGCTTTATGGTGCAACCACGCAGCGGGCAGTTTTAAATTTTCCTGTCTCTGGTCGTCCACTACCTACTTCACTCATCAGAGCGTTCGCGTTATTGAAGCGATCCGCAGCGATTGCAAATTGTAAACTTAAACTCCTTGACGAAGATCGCAAGAATCTGATCGTCACATCGTGTGAAGATATCATCGAAGCGCTTGACGACCCAACTCGGTGTAATGGAATGATGCGGCATTTCCCAGTTGATGTATTCCAAACGGGTTCTGGAACATCAACAAACATGAACATGAATGAGGTTATTTCAAATCTTGCTTGTAAATCTGTTGGAGCAAAAGTTGGTTCAAAAGATCCAATTCATCCAAACGATCATGTCAACATGGGACAATCTTCAAATGACACGTTTCCAACCGCGATGCAACTCGCCGCGTGTATCGATATTCGTGACGCCCTTTTGCCTGCATTGAAATCTCTTAAAAAAGGTCTTCAAAAGAAATCAAAAAAATGGGACAAAATTGTCACAATCGGCCGCACGCATTTAATGGATGCAACACCTGTAAGAATGGGACAGATTTTTTCTGGGTATACCGCTGCAATTCACAATGCAATTCGCCGAGCAGAACGTGCAATGATGCGGCTTGCAGAAAATATGCCCATAGGCGGAACTGCTGTTGGCACCGGCATTAACACGCACCGTAGATTTTCTGCACACGTCTGTAGAGAACTCTCAAAAAATGCGAGGGTTAAATTTACAGAAGCGAACAATCATTTTGAAGCTCAGGCAACAAGAGATTGTGTTGTTGAGGCACACGGGGAATTAAAGACAATTGCTACGAGTATTTCAAAAATTGCAAATGACATCCGTTGGCTTGGTTCTGGTCCTCGGTGCGGGTTGTTTCAACTTTCACTCCCAGCCACCCAGCCCGGCTCTTCAATTATGCCAGGAAAAGTAAATCCTGTCATATGTGAAGCAGCAATGCAGATGTTCTGCCAGGTCGCGGGAAATGATGTTGCAATCACCATAGGTGCCAGTGGAGGGATCGGTTCAATCTTTGAATTAAATCTCTGCATGCCGCTGATCGCAGATCGGCTCATCGAATCGATCACGATACTCACAGGTGTTACAACAACTCTTGACGAGAAACTCGTCCAAGGGCTTGAAGTGAATGTTGAGATTGCAGAAGGATTGTGCGAAATGAGCTTGATGGTCTGCACTGCCCTTGTGCCCTTGCTTGGATACGACAAAACATCACTCATCGCAAAGGAAGCAAACGCAACCGGTGAAACAATTCGCGAGTGCACGCTTCGACTTGGTCTGCTAACAGAAAAAGAACTTGACACTCATCTTGATTACTTCGCGATGACCGAAATTAATTGACCACGGGTCAATTAATTGTGCATAATGGGGGGTACTAACATGCCTATTTTGCCAAAGACAAAGAAAGACCTTGGATTATTCGGTGTCTATGCTCTCGCAACGGGCGTCACACTCAGTAGTGGGTTTTTTCTGTTGCCGAGTTTCGCAACTCAAATGGCTGGTCCAGCAGTCATTCTTGCCTACTTGTTGGCGGGTTTGCTCATGCTCCCGCCGATGCTCAGCAAGATTGAACTCGGCACTGCTATGCCTCGGTCGGGTGGACAGTACTTCTTTCTTGATCGTTGTCTTGGTCCAATGGTTGGAACAATCGGTGGTCTTGGAACTTGGCTCGCGTTGATTCTGAAGACATCGTTCGCCTTAGTCGGCATGAGTGCGTACATCCGAATACTTCCGTGGGAGGAATTGGCTGCCTTGGAGATGAAGCACATCAACATGGTTCCGTGGGAGTCCCTCCCTACGGTTGATGGAGATCATCAATTGACCCTCGTTGCGGTTGGGTTGGTTCTATTTTTTGGTGCATTGAACATCCTTGGAGCAAAGAAAACGACTATCTTTCAAATTGTCCTCGTTGCAGTTTTGATCAGCTTGCTGGGATGGTTTCTCGCTTCCGGGAGTTTTGCGGTTAAATCCATCCACTTTGAAGGATTTTTCGATGAGGGACACAACAACATCTTTGCAACAGTGGGACTCGTCTTTATTAGTTATGTCGGTGTTACGAGTGTAATTAGTGTTGCGGGTGAAATCAAAAATCCAGAACGCAACTTGCCGCTTGGTTTGTTTTTTGCGATCGGCACTGCGATCATCATCTATGTTCTCGGTCTATGGGTTATGATCGGTGTCAGTGGCCCTGAAGCCGTTACATTTGCTAACGGACAAATAAACCTAACACCTGTTTCGACTGTTGCAGCAGATATTACAGGATCAAATGTCGGAGCATATGTCATGGCGATTGCGGCAATTGTTGCTTTCTTATCTGTGGCAAACGCAGGAATTCTCAGTTCATCTCGTTATCCACTTGCGATGAGTCGTGACCAACTACTCCCAAGCGTACTGGGCAAGGTCAATGGAAAAGGGACACCCGTTGTCGGCATTGTCGTTTCTGCCGGAATGATTGTCGCAGTGATTATGTTTCTAAATCCACTTGAAATTGCAAAACTCGCAAGCGCTTTTCAATTGCTGATGTTCTCCCTGCTTTGCTTGTCGGTCATTGTTATGCGAGAGGCAAAACTTGATTCGTATGATCCGGGATATCGCGTACCGTTTTATCCATGGCTGCAGATCTTTGGTGCGATCGCTTGTATTTGGGTTATCTACATGATGGGTTGGAAGACTGTCATCTTCTCCATCGGAATTATTGTTGTCGGGGTGGGTTGGTACTTCATGTATGCAATCCACCGTGTTGATCGATATGGCGCGATCTACCACGTTTTTGAGCGACTTGGCAGGCGAAGATTTGCTGCATTAGATACAGAATTGCGAGAAATTCTCAAAGAAAAGGGATTGCGGGCACATGATCCGTTCGATGAAATTGTTGCAAATGCAAGAGTTGTTGACGCTGCCCATGGTTCTACTTTTGAAGATATCACTCGCATTGCTGCAGAAGAACTCGCAGCGATTCTGCCTGTCACTGCAGAAAGCCTTTCGGAAGGATTTTTGCAGGGTACAAAAGTTGGCGCAACCCCCGTTACTAGCGGAGTTGCACTTCCTCACCTTCGATTGCCAAACATCGAACAATCAATCATGGTTATTGCAAGATCAAAAGATGGGCTCGTCATCGATGTGGGCGATGTATTTGGAGGAAGTCATGAAGAACAATCAATTCATGCTATTTTCTTCCTTATCAGCCCTGAAGATGACCCCTCGCAACACCTTCGTCTGCTCGCCCAACTCGCTGGGCATGTAGACAAAGAAGGTTTCATGGCAAGGTGGCTCTCCGCTCATTCCAATCAAGAAATGAAAGAGATTCTACTTCGCGATGATCGATTTCTTTCAATCCGACTTGAAAAAGCAACTGATACCGAAGAGCTCATTGGAGCACCAATTCGGAGTCTGAGTTTCCCTGAAGATTGCCTTGTTGCCTTAATTCAACGCAGAGGACACATGGTTGTCCCCCGAGGAAGCACCCTATTGGAGGAAGGCGACCAACTCACTGTCATCGGTGACGAGCGAGGTATTCGATCACTGAAAGATCAATTTGGAACAACACCATTCGATACCGAAGAATAGGTACATTCACCGTATAAACAAAAACTCCCCGAAATATTCGGGGAGTTTGTGTTCCTTCAAGGAGGAAATCTGGGAGAGAGAGAGGGGGAGAGAGTTAGGAGAGAAAAGGAGGGGAAGAGTTTCGTTGTCAGTGGTACGAGTGAGAACACCATCGGTTCGCTTCATGTCGTAATCCACGTACTACCAACTATCCCCGAAAACCTGAATTGTGAACTGTTTTATAAAAAAAATGTAAAAAACCCCGTTACGTACCTAGAAATCAAGTTTTTATTGCGCTTTGACTTGATTTTCAGCATTTTCTTTCTGAAAATCTTTCAGTTTTAATTGAATTTCTTGATACAAATTCGCCAAAGCGTAGTTATCTGGGAATTGCTCTTTGATTGGCTGCAGGGCTAATAATGCCTGTTTACAGTCACCAATTGCTTCTTTTTGTTGATTCGCAACCAGTCGAAATTCGACAATATTGATCAAATATTCTAGGAGATCATCTCGAGCATCTTTAGAATCTGGAAACTCTGTACAACGAGTCAAAATTAAGTTAAAACCAGTAGAGAGTTCTTCAAAACCTTCGGGGTATCGCTCCAAGGACACCAGAGTTATACCAACAAAATAATGGGACCACCCAACATCTCTTTGCGTTGCCCTATCATTCTCTGGCTCTAATTTTGCTAAATGAAGATAGATCTTATTTACCTCTCGATACTTTTCTAGCCCTTCTTCAAGTTCCCCCTCCTTCACATGAACCATCGCCACTCGATATAAAATATTTCCCAGATTACGATGTGTCACAACATTATTTGGTTGTTGTTTGGTAAGTGAACGGCGTTTTTCAAGCAGGTCAGCATAAATTACTTTTGATTCTTGTGGCTTTTCCAGTCTGTAATACATGTCAGCAAGTTGCATATACACACTACTTTGTAATACGGAATGTTTATTTTCATTGGGTTGTTGCTCAACCAATTTGTCTGCCAACCCCTTTGCGACTTTTAGTCGTTCAAATGCCTCTAGATATTGATCAGTCACAATATAGACTCTAGAGATTCTCAATTGCGTGTGAACAACATCAAAGAGATGATTGTCATGTCCTTCAGCAAGGAGTGCTTCATACAATGAAAGGGCTATATCAAAATGGTACATCGCCTGTTCAGGATCACCCAAATACGATCCTTGGGTTGAGATAAATACATCACCAAGTCTAGCGTGGACGTATGCAGTTGCTCCGCGAGTTTTAGGTGTAACACCCGAGGATACTTCTAGATTTTCTAAATGCCCAAGACCAGAATTTAGAACTGCTTGCCGTACATTCATTGCGGCATTTAATTTTTTCACCCCATCATAAAATTCTGAGACAAACTCAGTTGTCATATCAAAAATTTCGTTTGCGCGATCTTCAGCAAGGTCTCGCTGTTCAACTGCGATGAGTTTCTGACGATTTGCTTCCATCATTCCCCACGTTGTTCCAAAGATGCCAAGAATAATAGTAATGATTAAAGCAAAAACCGCAGCACATGTTCTTTTGTATTTCTTTGTGAATAAACGAAGTTGATACGAAATGCTCAGCGGTCGCGCTTCGATTGGCTCACTGTTCAAGAAGTGACCAATGTCATTTGCAAGTTCAGCAGCAGATTGATACCGACGGTTGCGATCTTTTTCCATTGCTTTCTGTGCAATCGTGTCTACATCGCCTCGTAGCGTTCCGCTAATTGTGGACAATGAATCGGGTTGTTGTTCCTTAATCACACGCACCGCTTCGTGGATCGCTTGACGGCGAAGGTCATAGGGAAGTTTTCCAGAAAGCAATTGGAATAAAACAACGCCCAGAGCATAGACATCGCTACGGGTGTCAATTCGATCTGGATCAGCATCGCATTGTTCTGGGCTCATGTATTGAAGCGTACCGATGAGTTGCCCCATCGTTGTTTGCATGGTAGTAACAGAAAGGTCAGCATCAGTTGCACGCGCAACACCAAAGTCGATAATTTTTGGATTTCCGTTTGTATCAACAAGAATATTGTCTGGTTTCAAGTCACGGTGGATGACGCCTTTTTGATGTCCGTGGTGCACCGCTTCGCACACCATTGTAAATAATTTGAGTCTGTCGCGAGTTGAGAGATCTCTTTTCTGTGCGTACTCGATAATTCCACGTCGACCCGGAATATATTCCATTGCGAAAAATGGAACTTCTCCCTCAGGACTTTTCCACATTCCTGCTTCATAGATTTGAGCAATATTCGGATGGTGTAACTTGGCAAGAATTTGTGTTTCAAATTCAAAACGGCGTAGTGCCATCTCACTCGCTGCTCCACTCTTAATAACTTTGAGTGCGACACGCCTTCGTGGTGCTTCTTGCATCGCCTCATACACGTGCCCCATGCCCCCAGAACCGATGATGCCAAGAATTTTGTATCTACCAATTTCACTTGGCATGCCCATCGCAGGAATCTTTGAGGGTTCGGGCATACTACCCTTCCCAGAATCATCGCTTGGCATTCCGATGGTTTCGGCATCAGGATCAGTTGGTGGATGGTTGTTCGTCATCTTCTTGGTCTACGCCTCAATTGACTCAAAAGTGCGCTCGTATACCCATTACAATACCATCCAAATAGGTTGTGTCTCAATAAATATACCTACTTCTTGAAAAATGGTACCCTCAGGGTACTATAAACACGGAGAACAGCGGTGCCATCGAACGCTCAACAACCAAACAGGCTCGTCCTTGACCAGATACATGGGAAGGGTGTTCCTAACATTTCTGCCCAAATCGGGGAAGAAATTGTACTAGGAAGGAGTCCAAGGTGCACATCACAATTATCAAATCGATATGTTTCTAGAAAGCACGCTTCACTGGCGTGGAGTGATGACCGGTGGATTCTTCGTGATTTAAAAAGCAGAAGTGGCACGTATCTCAATACGATTCGGATGGAAAGTGATGAAGAAGTTCAGTTACATGATGGAGATTTAATACAAATTGGTCCGTGGAAATTCTTAGTTCGTCTTGGTGAGCAGGAAGAAGAGCTCGATCAAGAGATGATCCAAGAGATCGATAGAGTTCCCCAAGAGGATACCGGCGATGAGGTTCCAACTTTGATTCGCACTGTAAATGGTCGGTACGAAACAAATATGGATTTGCTTCTTCAACTAAAGTCTGATGAGACTGTAAACCGCGAGATGGGTTGGGGAATTTTTGTTGATAGGTATGGTCCGATCATTTGTGGTTTTGCAAGAAATGCGGGTCTGCCAAGTAGCGAAGCAGATGACATCATGCAAACAGTCTTATTCAATTTTTTCAGAGTAGCAGACCGTTTTGAATATGATCCGAGCAAAGGTCGTTTTCGTGGATACTTGAAACGGATTACTCTCAATGCTATTCGTCAGCGATATCGCAAGAAACAAGAAGGCAACCTTGATACCTTCGGGATGGAGGCGGCTGAAGATCCTCGCGATGACCTCGCTGTTGCTTTTGATCGTGAATGGGCAGAGCATCTTCTTTCTGAAGCAATGACGGAGGCAAGACCAAAGTTCGAGCCAAAAACTTGGGAGGCATTTGAGTTATACGGTCGCCGCGGCATGAGTTGTGAAAAAACTGCCCAGCGTCTAAACATGAGCCAAGAAGCAATACGTCATGCCAAAAGTCGGGTGATGAAAGCCGTTCGCCAAATCGTCATTCGAATCCGCGCCGAAGAATTATAAAAAATTTCCCGAAAAACTTTCCCGCGGATAGTTTTTTTGCGTACAACATGCTGTACCTAGTCCAGTACCCGGTACTGGAGCAGACACCGTACTGGGTACACCACGATACAATCACGCTCTTAGCGCTCATAGCTCAGTTGGATAGAGCATCGCTTTCCTAAAGCGGAGGTCGCAGGTTCGAATCCTGTTGGGCGCGTTATGGAATTTCAACTATCCTTGTTGTCGCCCTTGTTGGTTCAATTGGTCGTGTACTGCGGTACCTCATCGCAAATGTAGGCCAATTGTGGACTGCCTCATCATTTCCACTTGGAACGCTGATTGTAAATGTTCTTGGGTGTGCCGCCATTGGCTTGATTACCGCAATGCTCATTAGTTCACAATCGCAACACTCTAAAGTGCTTAGGCTCCTTTTAGTCGTGGGTGTCCTAGGTGGATTTACAACACTCTCTAGTTTTGCATTTGACTCCATCGAATTGTTTGGGGGTAATCAATGTGGACAAGGAATGCTTTATATCCTTCTCACCAACATTTTGGGCATTGGAGCCCCTTGGCTCTTTTACCGTAGTGGTTCTATGCTCTATGGCGGTCTAACTGCGTAGCAGTTACCATTCAACATCTATCCATAGCAAAGGAGTACATGATGTTATTTACTTTATTATACGCGGCGCAGATTCTTGTCGCACAGCCAGCAGATCTTGTCGCACAGCCAACAGATCTTGTCGCACAGCCAGCAGATATAGAAAGAGTGTGGCGAACGCCACCCGAACTTCTTGCAACAGTAAGTGCGATTGCAGAATCAACAGAGAGTGTTTCAATCAACACGATTGGTACAAGTAGAAACGGGCAAGCAATATATTCCGTGAGGGTTTCAACTGACGGACCCCTGCCGCCTGAGGATCGCCCCGCAATTCTCATTGTCGCTGGAATTGACGGTGACCATCTTCTTGGTAGTGAAGTTGCCGTTGACATTGTTCATGAATTGTTACGTCGTGATGATGACTCGACAAAACAAATATTGCAATCCAACACTTTCTACATCATCCCACAAGTAAACCCCGATGCTGCAGATTTTTACTTCGCTTCAATTCAACATGGTCAACGAAGAAATATTCGACCCTTCGACAATGATCGAGATGGACTAGTTGACGAAGACGGAGGTGACGATCTTAATAATGATGGGTACATCACCATGATGCGAGTACCAGATCTTGAAAAAGCTTCGCGCGTCGCAGACCCAGACCATCCTAGGCTTGATAAAGAACCAGAATCTCTTGAAGGAGAATCTGCCCAGTTTATTTTGTACACCGAAGGTATCGATAACGATGGAGATGGCAAGTTCAACGAAGATAGTATCGGTGGAGTTGACCTCAACAAAAACTTCATGCATGGATATACATACCACGAGGATGGAGCGGGACCTTGGCAACTTTCCGAGCCAGAAACGAAGGCGCTCATCAATTTTGTTCTCTCTCACCAAGAAATTGCGGTGATCGTGGTGTATGGTCAGCACGACACGTTGTCAAAACCGATGAAGGAGAGCGGCAAGGACGAAGCAGGCGCACCAAAAACAATTGATAAAGATGATGAAAAAGTCTATGAAAAAATCAGCGAAACTTTTGTTGAAATTTCAGATCTGAAAACGGTCGATCACCCAAGTTGGGATGGAAGTTTTGTTGCATGGGCGTATGCTCAATACGGTGTACCTGCTTTTTCAACTCCGCTATGGGGAAGACCAGAAATAGATGCAGAAGCAGAAGAAACTTCAGATCAAAATGAGAAAACTGAATCGAATTCAGACCTCACGCCTTCTGATGTCGGAGACATTTCCCAAGAGACTCTAGACGAATTGTTGCAGGCAGCCGAAGCTGCTGGCTATCCGGTATCTGATGCCATGGTTGCAGAACTTACACCTGAGATGGTTGAACGGTATTCCAAAATGACTGGAGTACAAGTAAAAAGAGTATCAAAAGAAAAAAAAGGTGCTAACGATGAAAAAGACGACGCAGCATGGCTAACCTACAGCGATGAAAATCGAAATGGAGAAGGCTTTGTAGAATGGACACCTTTTGATCATCCACAATTAGGTCAAGTTGAAATTGGTGGTTGGGTTCCGTACTTCAAAACATTACCTCCAACAAGTGAAATCGAATCGATCACGACAAAGCAAGTCGATTTTCTCATCGAACTTACAAGTCGTTTACCAAAAGTCCATCTCGAAGAACCAATTGTTCAAGAACTTGGCAATGGGTTGTGGGAAGTCAAGGTTTCAGTTGTCAATGATGGTTGGTTCCCAAGTGGAACTGCGATTGCGAAAAAAAATAAACGGGCTCGACCATTCGTTGTACGAATAGATGTTCCAAATGAAACAATCGTCACTGGTCAAAAAGTGAATCGAATTTGGTCACTTGATGGTGGTGGTACTCGAACTTGGTACAGATGGATCATTCAAGGAAAACGCATGTCAAAAATATCTATCAAGTTGTTTAGTGAAAAGTTTGGCACAGAAATCATCACCCTTCCACTGAAGTCCACCAAAGGAGGTGAAGCATGATTCGCATCACCGCACTACTTTGTACAGTTGTTTTTGTATGCAGCACATTCGCACAAGCACCACACCCTTCGCGAGTCGATCTACGATTTGACCATTGGTATGACTTTGCGGAGATGACCCGAGCAATGGAAGATCTCACAGCTGCCTACCCAGAACTATTAACAATGCGTTCACTTGGTAAAAGTGTTGGAGATCGTGATATTTGGCTTGTCACACTCAACAATCCTGAAACTGGAAGTGACCGAGAAAAAACTGCAATGTTCATCGATGGAAATATTCATGGTAATGAAATTCAAGCAGCCGAAACTGTGTTGTATTCCATTTGGTATCTCTGTAAAAGTTATGGTGTCATCGATCGCATCACCGAACTCATTGATGAACGATCGTTTTACTTTGTTCCAATGGAAAATCCTGATGGTCGCGAAGTTTGGTTCCATGATCCAGCAACACCACATTTTCTTCGTGGTGGGATTCGTCCTACTGATAACGACCACGACGGTGTAGCAGATGAAGATGGCCCAGATGATCTTGACGGCGATGGTCATATCACTAGCATGTGGATTAAAGATCCACTTGGTCGGTACGAAGTTGATGAAGATGATCCTCGATTTTTTAAGCGAGTTGATCACGATGACCCACCCGGTGGGTGGTCACGGTTAGGACAAGAAGGATTTGATAACGACGATGATGGTCGAGTTAATGAAGATGGCATTGGTGGATATGACCCAAACCGAAACTGGCCCAGTGATTGGCAACCAGAATGGATTCAGTATGGAGCCACTGATTATCCCTTTAGTCTTCCAGAAACAAGGGCCATAGGTGAGTTTTTGTATGACCATCCGAACATCGCCGCTGCCCAGAGTTATCACAATGCGGGAGGCATGATTCTGTACGGTCCTAATGCAAAATACATTCGTTACCCAAGTAGCGATCTTCGTGTCTTCTCCGCAATTGCTGAGAAAGGCGGGGAGATGCTCCCCTTTTACGATCCGATGACAGTCCACGAAGACTTGTACACCGTTCACGGTGGAGAAGATGGCTTTACTTATGACGCTCTTGGCATTATTAGTTTCACCAATGAATTGTGGACTGACAAACGAATGATGGCCAATGGAGAAAATCCATCGAGGGAAGAGAGAAAAACATTCCGCGACTTGCTGCAATTTGAAGACGTATTTGTTCCTTACCACGAAGTTGAACATCCTCAATATGGGACGATTCTTGTAGGTGGAACTAAAAAGTATTCAAGTCGTGTGACACCACCTTGGATGCTCGAAGAAGGATGTCATCGTAATTTTGCGTTCACGATGTTCCATGCAGATGAAATGCCAAAACTTTCTTGGGGTGCTTTGCAAGTCAAAAAACTCGGTAATCGGCTTTGGGAAGTCACGGTGGAAGTTGCAAATGACAAACTCATTCCTTCGCGAACTGCAATGGCTGCGAAGCATCAAATTGGCATGCCAGATATTCTCACGTGCAACACATCCCCTAGTAATAGCGTTGCCGCGTCTGGCACTGTCCGTTCACTCTTACCAAATGTGAAACTTAAGGCGCAAGAAACAAAGCGACCAGAACGAATGGTTGTAAACGATGGTATTGGTAGTAAAGGAAGTACGCTCTTTCAATTCATCATTGATGGTAACGGGTCTGTTAGATTTCAATATGCCGCAGAAAAAGGTGGAACAATTGAACGTTCAGTGAAACTAATTGAACAATTTCAACCGAAACCAATAGAACATAAGCGAGCGATTCCAGAAGATCCTGCATAAATGGACCCGTTGCGTCGTAATCTTAAACTCTATCCTTGGTATGTTGGGCTATTTCACGCGTACTTTTGGTTACCGATATATTTTCTGTTCTTTAACAGCAAACTTGAATTATCCGAAGTTTTATACTTGGCTTCAATTTACTTCGTAAGTGTTGTTGTCATCGAAGTGCCTTCTGGTTGGTTTAGTGACCAGTTTGGCAGAAGAAAGACACTCATAACTGCATCTGTATTTCTTTGCCTTGCTTACACCCTGTTTCTATTCGCAAATTCTTTTGAAGCATTTGCCGTTGCCCAAATATTCCTTGCAGGAGGCATCGCGTTTAATAGCGGCACGGACACAAGTTTTCTCCTTGAATCAACGCAAGCCTTGAATGAACCAGATACGTATCCACAACTCGAGGCAAAAGCTGTGAAATATGGCTTTCTTGGAACAGCTGCAGCAGGTATTCTCGGTGGGCTAGCTGCCATTCCAGATTATCGAGGTGCGTATGCACTTTCGTTGGCAGGTGGCATCGGACTACTTCTTATTACCATTCGTTTTACCGAACCATCCAGAACTAGGGACGCTAACCGCGTTGGTTTTTTCACGCAAGTCATTATCTGTTTAGGGTTGTTCAGAAATGTCCGTTTGTTGTGGCTTTCCGTATTTGCAGTTTTTATGATTGTGATCAATCACATTCCATACGAATTCTATCAACCATATCTTAGGGAACTTGCAACGCAATATAAGATAGCGAAGTCAACGCCTCTTTTAACAAGTGTTCACCTTACACTCACAATGATTGTTGCTTCATTGATTGCTTCAAGATCAATTCGTATACGTGAAAAAATTGGTGAGGGAGCAACGTTCCTCTCTGCAGCAGTCTTACAAGTTGCAATGATGGCGATCATGCACTTCTTCGTGAGTATTCCTGCTGCAATCGCAACGCTACTTCGCTCATGCCCAAGGGCACTGATGACAGCCCCATTAAATGCAGCAGTTGCACCA
>Ga0209554_1002330_pt1 | contig 13199 bp, 6 predicted proteins | sample MarorgKNORR_S2LV_5_FD_188221 | JGI IMG/M metagenome (GOLD analysis project Ga0209554, IMG submission 188221) | Marine microbial communities from the Southern Atlantic Ocean, analyzing organic carbon cycling - Bottom_A/KNORR_S2/LV (SPAdes) (version 2) | ecosystem: Environmental > Aquatic > Marine... | reverse complement strand
AAAGTTGATTGATGATAGTGGTGCTACTACTGATCCAACTGTTTCCCAGGGAGGTAGAGTTTTTAACGTAATAAGTGGTTCAATAGCAAGTGGTACGGCAGTAATAGATACAGCTGCAGCAAGTGAAACAGCTGATGGCGCTTATGGATTATTTTATCCTGATATGGGTATTATGATTTTAAATGGACAAAAACTTGATCAAGGATATCTTGCATTAGCTACTAATACTGCATCAAATGCTGCTCATAATAATACCGGTAAATTATATAATTCTGTTTCTGCAAGTTCTTATTTTGTAGCTAGACGGGAAGAGCAATTAAGTACTACGCATTATTTTTGTAGATTAACTAATAAGAAATATAATTTTAGTACTAATCCTACATTTTTTACTCAATCTGATGGTTCACTAACAGTTTCATCTATGCAAAATGATCCTAAGGTTTATCTGACAACCGTAGGAATGTATAATGATTCTAATGAATTGTTAGCAGTTGCTAAATTAAGTAAACCTTTATTGAAATCATTTTCTAGGGAAGCTATTGTAAAAGTGAAGCTCGATTTTTAACGGAGCTTTTTAATGTATAAGAACTTTCAAGACGGCGATACTTCTGTAGAATCGTTTAAAACCCATAAATCATTTTCATTAACTGATATGGATAGTGGGAGTGGGGTTTTTGGTTTTAGTGCTAATAGTAGTTCTGCACATTTATTCAGCTCATCTTCAGCCGTCTCTTCAAGTTATTATAGTGGATCTGTTTCGGCTGATAACAAACCTTTTGCAACATATTACGCAATTCCAAGTTGGTTTACAATAAATCAGTTATATTATTCGAGAAAAGATGAACCATACAATTCTTTTGGTATTAATAATGTAGCAAATAAGAAAATGACGTTACATGGTTCTGCTCAAGTATTAACAATACCACAACAATATTTTGGAGAAGAAGTAAAACCAGGTTCAGTAACAATTACTGATAATGGTGGTGCAACTACATTTACATTAAAAGATGATGGATATGGAAATCTTTATGATAATGCAAATTCAGCATCATTTTCAGCAGGAACTACTGGTTCTATAGGTAATATTTTTTATTCACATGGAATTATAGCTATAACCGATACAGGTTCATATTCAGTAGTTGGTTCTGCTACTGGAAGTGATGGATTTCAAATTGATTTTAAAGCAACACAAACACATTATGAATATGAATATAATTGTACGGTGGATCGTGGAGAGTTTAATAGTACTACTAATATTAGTATTGCCAAAGATAGAGGTGGTAGGCACACAATTCCAAGTGGATTCCCTACAGCTTTTATTAGTAAATTTTTCCCGCCAGGGGATAATCCTACTAATGGTACAGGTTCTTTATCAGGTTCATACACAGCCGCTTCAGAATCTATTGATTTAGTAACGGGAAGTTTATTTAGTCCATATGTTACTACTATTGGGTTATATACTGATAAAAGTGAATTAGTGGCTGTTGGTAAATTGGCACACCCGATTAAAAATGATACTGAATTATTGTTAAACTTTGTGGTTAGATTTGATGTTTAAAAGAATATTATTAGAAAGAGCAGATTTTCAACTTATTGCTTCAGATTTGGTAAAATATTATAAAGTAAAATCTAAAATAAAATTTGGAGCAAGTGCTAATAAAGCAGACTATAATTGGATGACAGATACAATACGTTTAAGAAGTAGTTATTCTACAGTTAGAGAACTTATTACAACAATTTTACATGAAATTAAGCATGCTATAGATGCTAAAAAGATGGGAAAGAATCGTTATGAGAAAGCTTATCAATTAGCTGGTGATATTGCAGTAAATAACGGTAAAGATTTTCATGATGATAATAAATTTGAAGAAATTGCTGAAAAATGGGCTATCAAAGAGTATAGTAAATGGAAAAATAAATTTTAATTAGCTCAAATTAGGTTATATTTAATAGTATGTTATGAAACCAAGAAGTGCCAAAAATAAGGGTAAACGGTTGCAGAATACAATCCGTGATTTAATCCTTGAAAAATTCGATTCTAAATTAGAACCAGATGATGTTCGATCTATTACTATGGGAGATTCAGGTGAAGATATCCTATTATCACCTGCAGCTCGTAGATTATTTCCGTTTTCAGTAGAATGTAAGAATCAAGAGAAACTTAATATATGGTCAGCTTTAGAACAAGCTGAAGAAAATAGTGGTGATCACTCTCCATTAGTTATATTTAAAAGAAATCGTTCTAAAACATATGCAGTTTTAGAATTTGAGGAGTTATTACAGCTATTAGATGAATAATATTATATTGAATATTTTGTCAAAAGCAGTAGGTTCTACCCATACAAAATTGAGAAAGCAAAATGAGTATATGTTTTGGTCTCCATTTATTACTCATTATAAGCCTAAATTACAAATAAATATAAAAAATCAAAAATGGCATTGTTGGGTATCGAATCAAGGGGGTTATAATTTTTATCAATTATTTAAAGCTGTTGGTGTAAGCGAGAATAGTTGGAGCGATTTAAAAGAATATTTAAATGAGCAAGAAGATTATTATTATAGGAAATCAGATAAAAATTTTAAAAAAATAGTTTCGTTACCTAAAGAATTCACACGATTAAATCATATTCATTTCAGTACACCTATAGAAAAGAGATGTAATAATTTTTTAAAGGAGAGAGGATTTAGTAACGATATTATAGTAAGATATGGTATAGGTTATTGTGAAAGTGGAATTTATAGTAATAGAATTATAATACCATCTTATGATAAACATGGTAGGTTAAATTATTTTATAGCACGAGATATATATGGTGGTGGTATGAAGTATAAAAATCCCCCGATAAGTAAAAATATAATTTGTTTTGAATTATTTATAAATTGGGATGAACCAATAATATTATGTGAAGGTGTATTTGATGCTATGACAGTAAAAAGAAACGCTATTCCATTATTAGGTAAAACAATTCCTAAAAAATTGATGATGACTTTATTAAATAAAAAAGTAAAAGATGTGTATATTATACTTGATAGTGATGCACAACCAGATGCATTAAAGATTAGTGAGAAGTTAACATCATACGGTATACAGGTTAGGTTGGTATCTTTAGAGGATAAGGATCCAAATGAAGTAGGTTATGACAAAATGACAGAAAAAATAGAAAGTACAAAAGAGCTAACTTTTTCTGATGTTATTCGATCAAAATTAAAAGGTAAAAAGTTTGAAAAATCAAAAACATACTATAAAAACTAATTTAAATGTAGTAAAAAGAATATATCATATATCGGATATACAAATACGAAATTTACATCGTCATTCTGAATTTGAAGATGCGTTTAATAAATTATATGAAATAATAAAAAAGAATTCAGAAGATAGTGTAGTTTATATTGGTGGTGATATTGCACATAGTAAAACCGAAATGTCACCTGAGTTGATTGACCAGCTATCAAGGTTATTCAAGAATTTATCTGATATATGTCCTACAATTATTATCGCAGGTAATCACGATTGTAATCTAAATAATCTAAATAGAATGGATTGTTTATCACCTATCGTAGAAAATCTAAATCATCCAAATTTATATTATTTTAAAGATAGTGGAGTTTATAATTTCGCAGATATAACATTTGTAGTATGGGATGTTTGGGATAATGAAGAGAATTATATTCAAGCAAAAGATATAGAAGGAGATACTAAGGTATTGTTATATCATGGCACCGTTGATCAATCATCTACAGATTTAGGATTTAAGTTACCATCTAAAGTTAAATTAGAAAGTATGGATGGATATGATATGGTTTTGCTTGGGGATATCCATAAAATGCAAACATTACAAAAATATGATAAAGTTGATAAAAAACCCATTGTAAGATATTGTGGTAGTCTTGTTCAACAAAATTATGGTGAAGCAGTATATGGGCATGGAGCTTCTGTTTGGGATGTGAAGAATAGAAGTTTTGAACATATTGAAATACCAAATGATTATGGATATGCTACTCTTGATATTGTTGATGGAAATTTACCAAGTGATTGGGATAATCTTCCAATAAAAGGAAGATTGAGGTTACGTTGCAAAAATACAACTGAAATTCAAATAAAAAAAGTGCTTTCTATTGTTAAAAATAAATATCCTAAGTTAACAGAGAGTAAACTTTATAAAGTAGATAGTTTTATTAATTCAGAAGATGAAATTAAAAAGATTAGTATGGGGGATGTATCTAATGTAGATTATCAAAATAAATTAATATTAGATTATATTAAAAAAGAATATTTTATAGATGATAATCTTGAAATACAATTACAAGAAATAAACAATGAATTAAATCAAATTTTGCCAGAAGAAGATATTCAAAGAAATATTAATTGGAAAATTAAAAAGTTTGAATTTGATAATATGTTTTCTTATGGTAAAAGTAATGTCGTTGATTTTACTAGATTAAGTGGTATAATAGGAATTTTTGCTCCAAATGCTAGCGGCAAGTCAGCATTATTAGATGCACTATCTTTTTGTTTATTTGATACTTGTAGTAGAGCATTTAAAGCTGATATGATTTTGAATAATAAAAAATCATCTTTTAGATGTAAACTTAATGTAGAAATAGATGGAACAGAGTATTATATTGAAAGAAAAGGAAAACGACTTTTAGATGGGCATGTTAAGGTAGATGTTAATTTTGAACGTTGGGATGCTGACTTACAACAAATGGTTTCTATGAATGGTGATCAAAGAAGAACTACAAATAATAATATTCGTAGAGTATTAGGAACATATGATGATTTTATTTTAACTACATTGTCTACCCAAAATAATTCATCAGGAGTATTCATAGATAAAACTCAAAAAGAAAAGAAAGAATTATTAGCACAATTTATGGGGATTGGTGTATTTGATACATTATATCAAATGGCTAGTGAGAGAGTTAAAGAAGATTCTGTTTTATTAAAAAACTTTCAACAATCTAATTATGAAGATGAATTAACTGATGTTAGGAGTCAATTGAAATCTAATAAAGTTGATTTAAAATTAATTGAGGAAAAATTAAGTGAGTATGAAGAACAAAAAGAAAAGTTTGAAGATTTTAAAAAAGGACTTACTTCTAAATTAAAACCAATAGAAGATGTAAAAGATATTGAAAGGTTAAAAGAAGAATTAGATAAGTTAAAAGATGATACTGGTGTATTAAGAGATCAATATATTTTGTTAGAAAAGTCTATAGTTAATATAAGAGAATTATTAGAAACTTTAAAAAATAAAAAAATAAAAAAATTAAATACTGAAGAAGTTAGTAATAAAAAAAGAGACTTAGAAAATTATGAAAAATTGTTATTGACATTAGAAAATCAAATAGATGTTGAACAAAAAGCTATTGATAAATTACAGAGTTGGGAATGGAATGAGAAATGTGAAGCTTGTTTAACTAACCCATTTGTAAAAGATGCTAAAAATGCAATAGATACTATAACTCATAATAAACATCTACAAACTCAATATATAAAAGAAGCCAGCGAATTACAGAAAGTAGTTAAAGAATATACTGAAATACAATCTAAATATGATATTATTATTAAAAATATATTTGAAGAAGAAGCAAAATTACAATCAGTAAATCAACAAAAAGAAGTTATTATTGAAAAGGGTAAGAATGTTAAACAAAGTAAACAATATGTTTTAAAAGATATAACAAAGTTTGAAAGACAAGAAAAATCTATAAAATTTAATAGGGATATTTTATCTAAAATAGAGTTAGCAGAATCAGAAATACAAGTGGTGGATTCTAAGATAAAAGACCATACTGCTAAAAAATATAATAGGGTAAAAACAGTAGCTATTTTAGAAACACATATGAAAACATTGTTTGATAATATTACTACGATGGAAGAATTAGAGGATAAAATAGGGGCGTATCATTATTATTTACGAGCAGTAAGTAGAGATGGAGTTCCATATAATTTAATACAAGATGCTTTACCAACTATTGAAGGGGAAGTTAATAATATATTAAGTCAAATTGTAGATTTTGGTATTATATTTAAAATGGATGGTAAGAGTATTAATAACTATATTGTATATGATGATGTTAATGTTTGGCCATTAGAACTTAGTAGTGGTATGGAAAAATTTATATCATCATTAGCTCTTAGAGTAGGGTTAATTAACGTTTGTAACTTACCAAGAGGTAACTTCCTTGCTATTGATGAAGGATTTGGAACTATGGATAGTGAGAATTTAAATTCTGTTTATAGCTTTTTTCAATATTTAAAATCTCAATTTCAATTTGTTGTTATTGTATCACATATAGAATCTATGAGAGATGCGGTAGATACTTTATTAGAAATAAAGAAAGAAAAAGGATACAGTAATATTAGCTTTGGGGTATCTTCTTAGAAGGTAATTTATTGCCATAAATAATCTTTTTTGATTGTAGTTTCAAAATTAAAGAAGTTAATACTGCAGACATTGTAGTAAAATTTTCTTTAGCAAAACTCTCTAAAATAGTCTTTACAGACTCATCTAATGTAAAATTATATCTTTTTTTCATTTATACATCCTTTATACACACTATAAATATACTTATAATAAAGTTTTAATATTTATTATAAATGGCATTATTCAAAAAAACAGTTAAAAAACAGAACTTAGATCAAGTTCAAGTATACATTGAGGATACTGATAATAAATATTTTAGAATCCTTGATGCTCCAGATATTATACCTACTGGTAGATCATCTATATTAATTGATGGTTCACTTGCTTTAAAAAGAGAAACAGATATATTATTTGAATTAATTGATTTAAGTGGTAAACCAGTATATATAAATCCAATACGAAATTATTTAGAAGGTACATCGAGAAGATTAAGTATAGAAGTATATGAAGATGTTGTTCCTGGAATAGCAACTTTAACTTTACTTGGTGAAATAACTTCAAATACAGAAGAAAATGGTGGATTAGTTATTCCAGAAGAATTTCAAGATGTATATAATGTTCGTTATCAAACGGAGATAATGATAGATCCATCATCTCCGAATAACGAAAAGATTTTATTTTTAAGAGCTCCAAAGTTATCAATATCTGAAACAATATTACAAGAAGTAATACCTAAAACAGGACAAAAAGAAGTAAATGTTTTAGTGAGCGGAAGTCTTTCTGGAGAACGAATACCTGCTAATGTACAACAATTTTTATATCCAAGTATGATAGTACATTCTGATTTAGAACTTCGATTTACTAATAATACAAAACCTACTGGAGTTCTAAGAAATAATAAATTTACAGTTAATTTAATAGCAGATGCAGTAGGACCGATAAGTAATGTAGAATTTGACTGGGGAGATTCTACAACTGATAGTTATAATCCACAAACTGCTAATGGATCTCATACATTTACTAAAGCTGGAACGTATGTTATTAGAGCTAATGGAAATTCACCGTTTGGTGGTGGGGCTAAAGATGAAGTTGAAGTTACGGTATCACCGCCTGCTACACCAAATGCTGGTATGTTTATATCTAATGGTACTTTAAATGAAGCACTATCAGAGGAAGCACAATATTTAACTGGTAGTTTAGAAATTTCTACAAATCCACTTTTTACAAAAGCAAGATTTAGATTTACAGATAGAAGTATATATTCTGCTAGTGCAGATGATACTTCAAATGCCAATGATAATATTGATGATACAACATTTCAATGGGATTTTGGAGATGGTAGAAGTTTAGTAGTTACAGGTTCAGCAGGTAAAAGAGTAATTCATGAATATAGTGAAAGCGGAGATTACACAGTTACACATACTGTAGGGAATAATTATAATACTCAAACTAATACTGCATCTCAAACTGTAAAAGTTTTTCCAACACCCGCAGTAGCAGATTTTTCTCAATCAAATTCATTGGTTAATACAGATGTAAATTTTAATGTTACTTCAAGTGCAACAATTGGTTCGGGTGTAAGTATTGATAAATTTCATTGGTATTTTGAAAATGCACAAATAACTGGTAGCCAATTTATAAATTATGCACCTAATAATATATTTGGAAGTGCTTTAAGTGGATTTTGGGATGGATATTCTGTAGGTAATACAAGTGTAACTAGACAATCTTCAGTAGCATATAGTGGTTCAAATGCTATAGCACAAGTTTCAAATGCAGCTGATAGTTACTTTGGACATTATAGAGGAAGTAGTACTTCTGCACTCGCACCAGCAACTCAATCGGATGGATTTACAGTTAGTGGTTATGCCAAATCTAATTCTGGAGATGCATTTGCTTACTTGGCATTGTATGGGTTAGATGAAAACTATGAAACAATAGGTACTGAAGGAGATGTACATCAAAATATAGTAGTAGGAGATTTAATTAAAGTTAATAGTAGTGGTTGGACGAAAGTTAGTGTACATAGTAGATTTTTACATCCAGGAACAAAGCATGCTTCATTTAGAGTTGGAGCAAAAAATTCAAGCGGAAAAACAATTTATTGGGATGGATTTCAATTATTCCCAACATCAGTAACGGGTTCAGCAGTTTCAGCATCATACGGTACAGGGGGCAATTTTGATATTGAACATTATGTAGTTGATACAGCAGGAAGAAAATCAAATACAGTTATAAAACAAAGTGTTAGTAATGCAGTTACACCAAGACCGCATGTAACTTCAAATGTAACATCTGGAACGGCACCACTTACAGTTACATTTACTGAGGATGGTGAAGGAAGTCCAACCAGTCAAAAATTATTTACTGGAGTTAGTGAAATAGAAATGAGCGCTTCAGGACAAACTACAACTGCTACATATTCAAATCAAGGAAGTTTTAAACCCAGAATTGTAGCTAATTGGTCTGGTGGTACAAAAGAATTTAAGGGACAACCGATAACTGTAAATACAGCAGTACCACTTATAACATCTATTTCAGGTTCAACTGCAGTTACGGCAAGTCAAGCGTTTACACTTATTGTTTCTGCAAGTTCAACTACAGAGAGTGAAAAGTATATTGACGAAATATCAATTGCTTGGGGAGATGCTACGAGTGATTTAATTTACTTTCAAGCTGGGGTGCCTACTGGGATAGAATTTAATGGTGTGGATGCATCTCATATTTCTTTAACACATGCATATGCTGCAGCTGGTGCTTATAGTGCAAGTGCTGTTGTTAAAGATTCAAATGGTAAAACTAGTACGAGTAGTTCTTTATTTGTTGATGTAGTAGCTGGAGCAGTTCCAGTAGTAGCTGATACTGATATAATGATTGATGATTTATTATCAGCAGCAGAACCAACCGCTTCTCTTTCATTTGGATTACATGATTTACGTACAAGAGTGGGTGCATCATACCGTTCTACTAATGGTGTTAGCTTAACTTCTTATACTTGGAGTTTACACGATACCAATTATGATGAGATTTATGTAATTGGAAATGGAAGGAGTACTCAATTTATTGCGGATGATGTAGACTTTAAAGCAATTGGTTTAACAGTTGGTGCTCCAGGCGTAAGTAGTAATACCGCATATTATAATATTATTAGTATAGATACAGAAGCTGAATCACTAAAGGCAAATGCAAATACTTCTGAAGAAGATTCGTATGACGATTCACAGTATACCGATGCTCAATCAAATAAAGGGGGCACAGGTGGTGGTGGCGGAGGCGGAAGTAGTTATAGTGATGGTAACTATGATAATACTGATGGTAGAGATGATACCTATATGACTGCAGCAAGTCCTGAATTACAAAACTATAAAATAACTTTAGATAGTATTTCCGACAGTAGAGAAGTTGGAGATTATTTAACAGGAGCAAAAATAAAAGTTGATAGATTCGAACTTGGTGCTTTTGCAGGCGTCCACAGCTATTCTGTTTCTAAATTAATATCTCAAAACTTACCATATGAATTTACTGTAAGTAATATTAAGGGCACTGATGTAATACCATCATCAAGACCTTTAATATTTAATAATTCTGTAGAAAGTTTAGCATTTAAATTAATAGAGATTCCTGATTTAGGTGCATCACCATATACTATGAGTTTTAATGAAACTGTAGAATTTGATTATAATGAAATAAATTATACATCTAAATCTACATTTAAACTTTCTAATTTAAGAACACTTTCAGGAGATGTTTATAGAGCTAAAGTTTATTATAGAACGGTAAATGATACTGAGTTTCTGCCATTAACAGAAAGAATTTTAGAATCTCGTGAAGAACTGATAGATGATTTATCTTTGAAGGGCAATTTGATGAAAGGGTATTTCCCGACTCGTTCAATAGTAGATACATATTGGACTGGCTCTCAAGGAACAAATGCTGGATATTATTCAGGAGCAGTAGTTGGTAGTGGACCAGTTGGTGGATTTGATAGAGCAACTATAAGTCATATACATGATGCAGTTGTTATCTCTGGCTCAAATTATAGTGAAAATGATAATGTTGCTTTTTGGTTAAATACAACAAGAACAAAAAATATAGCTGGAAAAGGTAATATAGTTGGAGAAAATAGACCTTTAATTATAAGAGATATGGAATATAGTTTATCTTTTAACGCATATCCTATAAAAGCAACAAAGCAAGTAAGAATAGATGAAAACTTAGTAGATCAAGAACGAGCAGAATTAAAAGTTTACGTATCTGGTTCAGGAGTTAAACCTAAAAAAATAGGTGAAGAGTTTGAATCTACACCGTGGGGATATTTTATTGGTTCTATAAATCCTGATGATAAAGGAGTGGATGCTAATATTACATTTCCAAAAATGGTTTATCAAAATTTTGTATTAGAATCAACAGCTCGTCCAATTGTACAGTTTATAGCCACTTCAGGTAAATGGTATATTAGTTCAGTATCTTTAAAGCAAGCTAGAGAATCAGGGTTTAATCCAAACAATGCAATAATAACAACTGATACTCCATTGTTAAGTCAAAGACCTCAAAGGTTATTGTTTAAAGTAGAATATTTTACTAAAGATGGTAAGCAAGCTCAGATGGAAACATTTTCAGGAAATGCTGAACAATTTGAAGGAAGTAATACAGTATTTTCTGGAACAGATAACATTCTTCCTGGAGTTTTAACTATTAATAATAGTCTTGGTGAAGGGCAAGGATTTGAGTTAAGTGGACAAAATTCTGCATATTTTAGAACAAAATCATATGAGGGATTTAAACGGGCAACTACAGGAGAAGGTCCTTCTGGTATATTAATGTTTAGTGGTAGTGTTGGAACTGCTATAAGTGCAAGTGAAGATTATGATGGTTTAGGTTTAGAGTTGCACGCTGGTGGAGATGAGGGATCTCTTAAATTTAGAACAAATCCAAGTGTTTTTGAAGTAAAAGCAAAATCATTTTTCTTAGGTAGTGCAGAGCAATATGTAAGTGGTAGTGGCGGGAATATAGAAATTAGTTCATCAAACTTTCATTTATCATCAAGCGGTGATGTTGTTGTAAGAGGAAATATTGAAGCACAAACAGGTAAAATTGGTGGATTTACTATTGGTAGAGAAAAATTATCAGGAGATACTTTTTATATAAGAGGAAATGCTGATGAAAATTCAACAACTGATTCTGGATTATTTATAAGCGCTTCAAATTTTCAAGTAAGAGCAGATGGACATATAAGTGGTACTGCTGGTAATATTGCAGGTTGGGGAATAGAGAAAGATAGTTTAGGTTCAACTAACATAGTATTAAGTAGTACTGGTTCAATTAGAACTCGGGATTATGCAAAGAAAGCAACTGGATGGACGATTGATAGTGATGGATTTGCAGAATTTAGTAATGTTTATGTTCGTGGTACTCTTGCTACAACAACATTTGAAAAACAAACTGTAAATGCAGTTGGTGGACAATTACTTGTTAGTAATGCAACAACTATAAGTGGTAGTGTTAGTGCTAGTGCTACAACACTTCCTTTGGCTAATTCAGCTGGATTTCAACAAGGAGAATTATTATTTACTAAGAAAGTAGGAGATACAGGATTTAGTTCAGAGTTTATGAGACTTACCGCAGCGTATTCTGCTTCAGATCAAACTGGAAATAGTACTGGGTTTAAAAATGCAATTACAGTAATAAGAGAATTACAAGGTAGTGTAACTGGTTCAATAGGTAATTTTGGTGGAGCCGCTTCTGTATCAGCATCATATGATGATGGACAAGTTATTATAAGTTTTGGACGCCCCCAAACAGGATTTATACATATAAATGCAGACCCAACCGATACTGAAACACCGTATATAGATGTAATTGAATCTGGAAGTGGTGGATTTTTAAGGAGAGCAAGGTTTGGAGATTTAAGTGGATTAGCAAATACTCCTGCAGTACATAATGAATCAAGTCCAGGATTTGGATTATCAGCAGAAAATGTATTTCTTAGTGGAAGTATAAGAGCTAATGAAGGTTATATTGGTAGTTGGAATATTTTAAATAATGGACTTCTTAGTGGAAGTAATATAACTTTAGATGCTGATAGTTCAAGAATTTATAAGACTGGTGATAATAATGACCTTACTGGTTATTATATGGACTTCACTCCAGGTTCAAATTATTATGTAAGATTTGGAACTAATTTTGCAGTATCATCTTCTGGTGTTCTTATTGCAAGTGGTGCTGTAATAGAGGGTGTAATTACTGCATCAGGTGGATTTATTGGTGGAATAAGTATAGGTAATAATGCACTTTATACTGGAACTGGAACTTATGGAAATTCAAATACAGGGTTTTATATAGATAGTGGTAGTAGTTTTAGTTTAGGTGATAAATTAACTTGGGATGGAAGTAGTTTAGGTATAACTGGTGATATTACTATTAGTGCTGGTGCTTTAGCTGGGGTAAGTGCTGCATCAATTAGTGGTTCTGGTAATGCAGCCTCAGCATCGTTAGCCGCAACTATAAATGCAAATTCATCTTCTGCAGGGAGTGGTATAAGTGCAGCTTCAGCAAGTGCGGCTGCAGCTTCAGCAAGTGCGGCTGCAGCACAAACAAACATTGATACGATGGAAACTCAAATTGTTCTTACTAATACTGGAATGGCAATATCTTCATCAGGACAATCTCCTGATTTTCCATTGGCAACTTTTGGAACTACTACTAAATTTTTCGATGGAACAAGTGCAGCAAATACAAAATTACAATTGCAAGCAGCGGGTGTAACTGCTTATGGAAATGATGCGAATACTTACGCTACAGTAACAAGTACTGGTTTAAATGTTGTTA
>Ga0209554_1002329_pt1 | contig 13204 bp, 13 predicted proteins | sample MarorgKNORR_S2LV_5_FD_188221 | JGI IMG/M metagenome (GOLD analysis project Ga0209554, IMG submission 188221) | Marine microbial communities from the Southern Atlantic Ocean, analyzing organic carbon cycling - Bottom_A/KNORR_S2/LV (SPAdes) (version 2) | ecosystem: Environmental > Aquatic > Marine... | reverse complement strand
CCCAGCAGCTCCACCCGAGCCGCCTTCGACATCGCGTCACCCCCCTCGATGATTCCCGTCAAGCCCACCGTCTCCAACATTCCCAATGCGTCCGACATATCTATCAGTCCTTTAGATTTCGCCTCTGTCGATATGCACGCTCTCCACCTTACCGAGAATCACTGCGTCTACCGGCGCCGGCGGCTGGAAGGCGTTGGCCGCCTCTCGCGCCACTTCCACGATGACGAGGTCACCCTCCTCCATCGCCTGCCAGGTCGCACACACTTCCAAATCCCCGACCGGCTCTAGATCCTCGTTGAGATCCTGGATTATGTGGAGGGGCTTTGCCACGTATGCCTCGACCTGCGTCGAAAGCACCACCTTGCCGACCACCCTGGCGAGTTTCATCAGTCCACGATCCCTATAACTACGCTGCGCACCGGGGCGTGATCGACACCCGTCACCTGACTTCCCGCCTCGCCAGATTCGACCACCAGGACCTCGTTGCCGACCCCGGCGCCGACGCCGTCAACCGCCAGCCCCATGGGTTTATCCGGATCGCCCCGTTCCGCAGAATCGGCCACGACCAGGATTTTCTTTCCCTGGATAGCCGGGTGTTTGGCGGTGGCCACTACGTGACCGATGACTCTACACACTCGCATCTAGTGTTCCCTGGAGGAGTCGGCCGTAGGCTTGGACCGACTCGACGATGCCGACGATGACCGCGTCGGTGGAAACATCGTTCATTCCCGGTGCGACCCGCGCCGAACTCCCCTGCACGGCCAGGACCAGCTCTCCCTCTCCCGCTCCCACGGCATCGACGCAAACCATATGTTTCAGGGTTGGGGTGATGTCGCCTTCACCGATGGTCAGGATCTCGACCAGGAGCAGCTTCTTGCCCGTCAGGTTTGCCACTTTTGCGGTGGAAACCACGTGTCCTTTTACGCGCGCGAGCACCATTTAGTCGCAGATGTCCTTCCAGATACAGACGCGCTCAGGCGGGGGCCGAGGCCGCCGGTGCGCAGAGGCTCAATTTGGCCAGACCGGCCTCGATCTCGACCGCGCCGTAACCGCAAAATCCGGCGACCTTCTCGATCACCTCGTTCATCAGTATATCAGGACAGGAGGCGCCAGATGTGACCGCCAGGGTCAACGGCAATTCGGGCAGCCAGTCTTCGGTCTCGGCCAGGGACTGGGCGGCCACGTCGAAATGGCGGATCCGTTCTCGGGACAACAGTTCCTGTGCGCCGGAGACCAGATAACTGGGCATCACCTCGGAACAGATCTCGACGATGTGGGAGGTGTTCGAGCTGTTGTACCCGCCGACGACGACAGCCACATCGGGACGCGATTCCAGCAAGCCTTTGGTCGCATTCTGATTCCAATTAGTAGCGTAACAGAGGGTGTCGCTGGTGTCGGCAAAATGATGCTCGATGTCACCATCGCCGAACCTGGCCAGCAGCGCATCGCGGATGATGCCAGCGACCTCCCTGGTCTCCTCCGCCAACATGGTGGTCTGATTGACAACCGCCACCCTTTGCAGGTCCTTTTTCGGATCGAAGCCATCCGACCACTTGTCGGCGAAAATCCGCTCAAAATCCGCCAGCGGTACCGTCCCCTCAATATAGCCGGCTACCTTCCTGGCTTCCTCTACGCCCAGAACGACCAGGGTCTTGGTATGCATGCGCGTGTGCGAGTGCGTAGCCTGGGTCTCTTCGTGGCCAAACTTTCCGTGAATGACAATGGTATACCCCGCCTTCCCCAGTTCCTCGCCACGATCCCATACCTTTGACACAAATGGACAGGTCGTGTCATAACGATCCCGGTACTCCTCCGAACCGACATCGATGCCGCTGCGGCTGAGGGACCGCTCAATCTCGAGCGTGGTGCCAAAGGCGGGAATGAGAACGACCTCCTCGGCGGAAATCTCCGTCTCCGCTACCTGCCGCCGCCCCTCCCTGTCGTATATGAAGCGCACCTGACGTTGCCTCAGATCGTCGTTGACCAGCGGGTTGTGAATAATCTCACTCAGCAGGTTGACGCGCTTATTCGGGTGCTCCTCCAGCGCGGTAAAGGCCATGTGTATCGCCCGCTCCACACCGAAGCAGAAACCGAAATGTCTCGGCACCAGAATTTCCAGATCGCCGATGCGCAACTGCGTCGGCTCCAGGGAACGCTTGCCGGTCCCCTCTCGAAACTCTTTGATGGTTTCAATTATGGGCCCGCCGTAGTGGTTGGGAACCCGGTCAAACTGGGAAAATGCCATGTATTCGACTCCCACGCGGGGTCATCCCGCAGTGTGTCGGAGAATCTAACCATCGCCTAGGTTCTGTCAACGATTTCGCGGTTTCAGCTCATCCCGACACGGCAAAGCCGACGCTGCATCCAAACAGGGCCGGCAACTTTGCGCGGGTTGCGGAAGCGTCGCTTTCCTACCTTATATTAAGGGCCATGGCACCTGCCCAAACTGCAGTCGTCCTGATCAGCGGGGGGCTCGACAGCTGTGTGGCCGCGGCCGTGGCCGCGACCCGGAACGAGCTGGCCTTTCTTCACGCCAGCTACGGGCAGCGCACCAGTGCCCGCGAGCTGGCTGCCTTCGAGAGGATCGCCGATCACTACGGGGTCGGGCAGCTCATGGTGGCTGACCTGGGATATCTCGCCCGGATCGGTGGCTCCAGTCTCGTGGATGAGACGATTCCCATCCCCGACCACGACGAGGTGGATGCGACCCTGCCCAGTACGTATGTTCCCTTTCGGAACGCCAACCTGCTCTCGGCCGCGGTGGCCTGGGCGGAAGTGATCGGCGCAGCGCAGGTCTATGTCGGCGCACACCAGGTCGACTCTCCTTACCCGGACTGCGACGAGGCGTTCTTTTCGGCTTTCAACCGCGTCGTCGAGGCCGGCACCGGGCCCGACGCTCACATCGCCATCTTGACCCCGCTGCTGAATCTGGACAAGTCCGGCATCGTCCGCCTCGGTGTCGAGCTGGAGGCTCCCCTGCAGCTGACCTGGTCGTGCTATCGCCGCCAGGACGAGCCCTGTACCCGCTGCCACAGCTGCGAGCTGCGCCGGTTGGGATTCGCCGGGGCGGGGGTGGATGACCCGCTCCTGTAGGGAGTATAATCATAAGGATTTGCCATGCTTATTGGATATGTCAGTGACGACCGCTATGTCGCCCTTGTCGACGTCCTGTTGGAATTCGAGAGCGAGGGGGGCTCAGTGGAGACCCGCTCACGCGCTACAGGCGCGGTGCATATCGATCTGCAACCCGGCCCCTATAAGGTCACCCTGTACAAGGAGGGCTACGGAGCCAAGAGTGTGGCCCTCACCGTGGGAGCGGGACGCCCCCACCACTTTCGCCTGCTGCCCGATCGCCTCCTGGGATACGCCTGGCCCAAGTGGGTCAGGAGCGGCGAGAAATCAGAGTTTCGCGTTCACTCGCACGAGGCTTACAAGCTGGAGCTGTACCGATATGGCTGGGAGAAGGAATTCGTCCGCACCATAGGCTGGTACGACGAACACGGCCCCGGCGCTACTATGCAAATCAGCCCCGATGGCGACTATACGCAATCCGGTGTTGAGTGGAACAAACACGGCTACGCTCATCCGAACCACAAACAGTTCATCACCGCGCCCGAGCGCTCCGGTCTCTACTACTTCCACGCCTCGACGGCGACAGGTGGCTTTTTCTCCTTTCCCTGGATCGTGGCTCCGGCGCGGCCCACCGCACCAGTGGCGGTCCTGGCCTCCAACGTTAACTGGAACGCCTACAACAATTTCGGCGGGCGCAGTAACTACATCCATCCCGACCGACTCCCTCCCACGCCGACAGTGAACGCGCGGTTGGAGCTAAAAAGGTACACCAGCTCTGACCACGTCAACTACGACTGCACCGACTACGCCCCCCTCTCCTTCGACCGGCCCGAGCCCATCTGTCACATACCCGAGGCCGTGCAAGTGACCGATCCAATCGAGGGCCGCGCCGCCTGTCACGTGGCCGAGGCGGAGTGGCGCCTGTTCGGCTGGCTCGAGCGCGAGGGCTTCGACTATGACCTGTACGCCGAGACCCAGTTCCACTTTGGCCAGCTCAAGCTCGAGGACTATCGCGTCCTCATCATCAGCACCCATCCGGAGTACTGGTCCTCGGAGATGTATTACACCCTCAAATCCTGGGTTCGCGAAGGCGGGGGGAAGCTGCTCTATCTCGGCGGCAACGGTCTGAACTGCAAGGTCGAGTTCCTCGACGAGGCCACCATGAAAGTCTGGAACGGCGATGCCCGGGAGATGAAGCGCCGGGGACTGGAGAGCCGTTTCCACATCTACTGTGAGTCTGAGGCGAACCTCCTCGGGGTGGTGTTCACCGAGACCGGCATCATGACGGCAGCGCCCTATAGCGTGGTCGATGCCTCGCACTGGATCTTCGCCGAGACCGGCGTGCGCAACGGCGACCAGTTCGGCGGCGCCAGCCTCCACATGCGCATTCCCGGTGGGGCCTCCGGCCACGAGACCGACAAGGTGTCACCCAGTTCACCCGATGGCGTCACTATCGTCGCCCGGGGGCTGAACCCGGACGGCGGCGGTGGCGAGATCATCCACTACGACACGGACAGTGGTGGCGCCGTCTTCTCCGTCGGCTCCATCAACTATCCGAGCTCGATCCTGGTAGACGACGTCGTTTCCCGGATCACCGCCAATGTCATCAACCGGTTCCTCAGCTGAAACCGAGGACGGCCCGGTGATTGATTCGGCCTCCCCCGACAGAACTACACTGGCGGCTTTCCCGCCACGGGGCCGCCATGCCCACTGGCCAATTTCCTTGCTCCGGCAGAAAAATCACCTAACTTTCTAGTGTACTGGCGCAGAAGTAGCTTACAAGATTCGGGGCACGAGGCGCCCACCGCGCCTATCATTCACCTCTCTGCGAGTCCGGTTCGATGTCGCCAGAATCATTGGAAGCACTTGAGACTTTCCCGAACCCGAGCCCGGGACGGGACTACACGATCGACATCGATTGCCCCGAATTCACCTCGGTCTGCCCGAAGACCGGTCAACCTGACTTCGGCGCGATACGGGTCAGTTATGTCCCCGATAAAACCTGTGTCGAGTTGAAGTCACTCAAGCTATACCTCGGGTCGTATCGACAGATGGGAATTTTCTACGAAGCCGTGACCAACAAGATCCTCGACGATCTGGTCGCCGCCTGTGCGCCTAAGAGGATGACCGTTGTGGGCGATTTCAACGTCCGCGGGGGCATCGGCACGGCTGTCACGGTCCAACACCCCTGAGCCGTACCGGCTGCGGTATTGCTGGGAAGGGGCTGGGTCGGGTAGCCCAGGAGCACGTCCGTCAAAATGGACTCCTGGACGATCTGGCGCATCGGCCTTCGGCTAGTGCAGCGGGGCCGAAGCCCGTTGGCATAGGTCGGGCGTTGAGGCGCCCGGCTCGCAAGGCGCGCGACCGAGGCGGGTTGTTGGACCCGCCGAGGGAGCGCAACGCGGCGAGCTGGGATGCATCGGCGGCCGACCGGTAACGGACTTCTGCTCCTCTGCACTAGGGGCCCCAAGTCACGCTATTCGATTGGAGTGAGAGTCATGGATGAAGATCCCAAAGAGCAGACCGTCGAAGAAAGCACGTCCGAGAACACGGCAGAACCCGCGTCCGATGAGGGCTCCAAGCCCGACGACAGGGATTCCAGAACCTGGTATCCCTACATAACCAAGGCTCAGTTCGAGAAATTTCTGGCCAGGATGCAGAGCAAGATGCCCGAGGAGATCAACCGGGACTACATCCGCGCCATTATCCGCACACCCTCCATGATCTACCGCTTTCTCCGCGGCATCGAGGCCATGAAGCTGATCGACCCGGATCAGAAGCCGACCGAGCGGATGGTGAACCTGGTCAACGCCGAATCGCGTCGGCAGACGATAACCGAAATCATGCGCGATCTCTATCCCGATCTCACCGAGACCCAGGCGAAGGCAAACGGCGACATGTCCGATAAGGACATCGTCACCTTCTTCCGTAAAGAGACCGGCATGGGCAATGACTCGGCCAACAAGATGAAGATGTTTTACAAGTACCTTCTGAGTGAAGCCGAAGGCCAGAGCGATGAGGACCAGGACGCCGAAGGCCAGAGCGATGAGGACCAGGACGCCGAAAGTCAGAGCGGTGATGACGCGACCGCTGAAACCGCGGTCGAAAGCACTCCGACTGACGCCGCCACGCCGTCCGAGGCGCCGGCTCGAAACGAGCGCAATGCGACGCCGGCCGAAGCGACGAGTCGAAGCGAGCGCAATGCTACGCCGGCCGAGGCGCCGAGTCGAAGCGAGCGCAATGCCACGCCGGCCGCGGCACCGGCTCGAAACGAGCGCAACGCAGCCGAAGCGCCGAGTCGAAGCGAGCGCGGACCCGGTGCGTCCAGGCGCGGTCAGCAGCGAGCACCCGCTCAGTCCAACGGCGGCGAACAATCCCAGGACCGGGGATCGGCCTCGCCGGACAGGGGAACTTCGGGGGGATCCCGTCCTCTTTCGGAGGCACAGCGGGCCTACCTGGATACGCTGAAGTCCGTGCTCAGAGTCAACATCGACGGTGATTGGGATGACGACATGATTCGATTGGCCTTCGATCGGCTGGAGCGCCTCTTCGATCGCGTCAAGCGGGGCTGAATCGCGCCACTACACTGCGCCTATACACAATAGTACATGACAAAGCCCCCGGCTCCACTCTGGAGTCGGGGGCTCTTGTATGTCTCGCCCTGATATGTTCATTCACTCTCCCTCCCATACCCCCATGGCGGAAAACTTGTCGATTCGATTCTGTACCAGCTCCTCCGGCGACTGTGGCCGAAGTTCGGAGAGGACCTCCAGCACCTGGCGCTTCAGATTTTCGGCCGCCTCGTCGTAGTCGCGATGTGCCCCTCCAAAGGGCTCCGGTACGATGCGATCCACGATACCGCTCTCTTCGAGGTCGGCAGCCGACAGCTTTAGCGCCTCCGCCGCCTCCTCCTTGCGATCTCGCGTCTTGAAGAGGATAGTCGAGCAACTCTCTGGCACTATCACCGAGTAACAACCGTGCTCCAGCATGAGAACGCGGTCGCCGACGGTCATGGCGATGGCGCCGCCGCTGAAGGCCTGCCCAATTATAGCCACCACGATAGGCACCGGCAGGTGGGACATCTCGTATAGGTTTCGCGCAATCGCCTCTGCCTGACCGCGCTCCTCTGCTTCGATTCCCGGGTACGCTCCCGAGGTATCGACAAGAGTGAGAAGGGGCCGCTTGAACTTGGCTGCCATCATCATCAGCCGGCGCGCCTTTCGGTACCCTTCCGGATGAGGCATGCCGAAATTGCGCCGTTTTCTCTCCTCTACGTTGCGGCCGTTCTGAATGCCGATGACCATGATCGGCTCGCCGTCGAGGCGGGCGGGCCCGCCCACGACCGCGGGATCGTCCCCGTAGTGGCGATCACCGTGGAGCTCGGTGAAATCCGTGAGCATGCGCTCGATGTAATCCAGACTGTAGGGCCGGCGCGGATGGCGCGAGATCTGCACGCGCTGCCATCGACTCAGGTTGCTGTATATCTCCTGGCGGAGCTTCTCGACCTTCTCCTCAAGGCTCTTGAGCTCTCGCGACAGATCCAGTCCATCTACGTCGGCCTGGGTCTGCATCTCGTCGATGCGCTTTTCCAGCTCGATAATAGGGCGCTCGAAATCGAGGTAAAAGCTCTTATCGCTGCTCATGCCCATTTAGACACCGCTTACAGCCCCTCACTTCGCAAGCTTTTTGAGAACCCCCTCGACGCGGTCCATGGCGCGCTCGATGTTGTCCATCGAAGTGGCATAGGATAGGCGGATGTGCTCGTGGGTGCCGAATCCGAGCCCCGCCACACAGGCTACGTGCCCCTCCTCGAGGAGATACTCGCACAAGGCGAGAGAATCGGCAATGACCGACCCTCCGGGGCTACGCGAACCAAAAAAACAGGACATGTCGGGGTAGGCGTAGAAGGCCCCCAGGGGCATGGGGCAAGTGACCCCGGGGAGGTCGTTGAGCCGACCCACCATGTAGCGGCGGCGGACGTCGTACGCTGCTCTCATTTCCTCGACCACCTCCTGGGGCCCGGTCAGGGCCTCCAGGGCTGCCTTCTGGGAGATGGAAGAGGGGTGAGAGACGGTTTGGCTCTGCCCTTTGTCCATACCCGTTATCACCTCGGCTGACGCGGCTGTGTAGCCTATGCGCCACCCCGTCATGGCATACGTCTTGGAAGCGCCGTTGACGACGATTGCCAGCTTCTTCATCTCCTCCCCCAGTGAGGCGATGGAAACATGCTCGGCGCCGTCGTAGATAAGCTGTTCGTAGATTTCGTCGCTGAGCACGTAGATGCCGTGCTCGACCGCGACCTCGGCCAGTGACTGGAGCTCCGCTCTGGAATACATGGCCCCGCTCGGATTCGATGGGCTGTTCAGCAGGAGCATCCTCGTCTTGGGGGTGATGGCCTCGCGAAACTGCTCCGCCGTCATCTTCAACCCGTTCTCTGGCTTGGTCACCACGACGACGGGGTTGGCCCCAATCAGTTTGGGCTGCTCAGTGAAGGTGACCCAGTAGGGAGTGGGGATAATCATCTCGTCGCCCGGGTTCAGCACCGCCGCCACAGCCAGGTAGAGAGAGTGCTTGGCGCCGGCGTTGACGATCACCTGGTCCATTCCGTAGTCGAGGCCGTTATCCACCTTGAACTTGCGGCGCACCGCCTCCTTGAGCTCAACGATTCCGGAAGCCGGCGTGGTATACTTGGTGAAGCCCTCTTCGATGGCCCGTATGGCGGCATCCTTGATGTTTCGTGGGGTGTCGAAGTCGGGCTCGCCAGACGACAAGGCGATGACATCAATGCCCTCCCGTCTCATGGCAGCCGCCTTGGCGGACACGGCCATGGTGGGGGACGGCTCGACGCGCTGGATATATCTGGAAAGTGCCATCAGGTCGTGTACTCCGCGTTGAGTCTCACGTAGTCGTAGGTGAGATCGCAGGTAAAAATCTCGGCCGTAGACGATCCCATGGAAAGATCGATCTCGATTGGAATCTCATCGGCCTCCATCGCTTTTGCGAGTTCCTTCACATCGATATCGAGTCCGGCGCCGCCGCCGTAAATAGCGGTGCCGCACAGCTTCACCTCCACTCGATCGGGGTCGAGGTCAACCCCCGAATAACCCGTCGCGCACAGGATGCGACCCCAATTCGGGTCTCGCCCGAAGACCGCCGTCTTCACCAGGTTTGAGTTTGCCACCGCAAGCCCAACGCGGCGGGCCTCCTTCTCGGTGCGCGCGCCATCGACGCGGATCGCGATCAGCTTGGTCGCTCCCTCACCGTCCCTGGCAATCGCCTGGGCCAGGTCGCGGCACACCCGCTCCACTCCCGTGTAGAGCCGCTCCCGCAGCTTGTCGCTGTCGGCCCGCGTGCCCGCCAGTCCATTGGCCAACAGGATCACGGTGTCGTTGGTGCTCATGTCCCCATCGACGGTAATACAGTTGAAAGTGCGGTCCACGGCGTCTACGAGAATCTCCTTCAGGGGCGCCGGGGCCATCGCCGCATCGGTTGTTACGACACTCAGCATGGTGGCCATGTTCGGCGCAATCATTGCCGCCCCCTTGGCCATCGCCCCCACCCGAAAGGTCACGCCATCGGCTTCCAACTCTACGGCGCAGCTCTTGGCAAAGGTGTCGGTGGTCATGATCGCCTCTGCTGCGTCACCCCCGCCCTCGGGCGAAAGGGCTTGCACAAGGGCTGGAACCGCCGCCTCAATGGCCGCCATCGGTAAGTTCGCGCCGATGAGACCGGTCGAGCACACCAGCACATCCTCGGGCTCGATTCCCAGGGGTGCGCCGGCAAGCTCACACATGCGTCCCGCATCTGCCAGTCCCCGTTCGCCGGTGCAGGCGTTGGCGTTGCCGCTGTTGAGAATCACAGCTCTTGCCGAACCATCGCCCAGGTGCTGCCGATCTACGGCGATGGGAGCCGCCTGTACTCGATTGCTGGTGTAGACCGCCGCTGCAGACGCCGGGCAGTCGGAATACACCAGCGCCAGATCCTTGCGCTCGGGATCGGAATAGACGCCAGCGTGCACACCAGCGGCCTGGAAACCCCGCGGAGAGGTGACGCCGCCTTGATCCAGTGACCGGAGCATCATCAGTCCGTTCCCGTTTCGCTCCGCCGGTCGGCCAGCTGCTCGGCATCCCGCATGAGCTTGAAATGGAGACTATCAGCGAGGGCGATCCAGCTCGCCTCAATGACATTTACAGAAACGCCCACGGTACCCCACGCCTCGCGACCGTCACTGGACTCGATCAGCACGCGGACCTTGGCCGCGGTGCCGTCGCTCCCCGGGAGTACCCGTACCTTGTAATCTTCAAGATGGACCTGACCCAGGCTGGGAAAGACCTCCTCCAGCGCCTTGCGCAGGGCCTGGTCGAGGGCGTTCACCGGGCCGTCTCCCTCTCCCACGGTGTGGTAGATCGTCCCGCCTACCTCGACCTTGACGATCGCCTCCGAGCGTTCGGCTTCGGGTTCGTCTTTGCGGCTGATGGTTCGAAAGCTCACCGGCCTGAACAGATCCTGATACGTCCCCATGACCCGGCGGGCCAGCAACTCGAAGGAGCCCTCGGCCGCCTCGAACTGATAGCCCTCGTGTTCCAACCGTTTCACCTCACCCAAGACCTCGCCAACCACCGGGTCCTTCTTGCTCAGATTGGGAAAGAAGCGGCTCAGTTTGGCGACCACCGTACTGCCGCCCGACTGGTCTGAGACCAGGAAGCGGCGCTCATTGCCGGTTGCCTGGGGATCTTCGTGCTCGTAGCACAGCGGGTTCTTGGTCATGGCGTCGACATGGACACCGCCCTTGTGGGCGTAGGCGCTCTCTCCGACATAGGGCTGCCGGTGATCGTGAGCGACGTTGGCGATCTCGCTCAAGAATCGGGAAAAGGCCATCAGTCCCGTCACCTTGTCGGCACCGATCGCCTTCTTTCCCAACTTGAGCTCAAGGGTCGGGATGACACTGCACAGGTTGGCATTGCCACAGCGCTCACCGTAGCCGTTGAAGGTTCCCTGTACCTGCGTCGCGCCCTCTTCGACGGCGGTGATGGTGTTGGCCGCCGCCATGCCGCAGTCGTTGTGGACGTGGATGCCCAGCGGCAGATCGACCACCGCCTTTGCCCGCAGGAAGATGCGCCTGAGCTCGCTGGGCAGGGTACCGCCGTTGGTGTCGCACAGGACCAGAATTCGCGCGCCGCCGCGTTCGGCCGCTTTCAGGGTGTCGAGGGCATAGCCTTCGTCGGCCTTGAAACCGTCGAAGAAATGCTCGCCGTCGAAGATGACCTCACGCCCCCTGCCCACCAGGAAGGCCACCGAATCCTCGATGAGCTTCAGGTTTTCCTCCCGCGACGTCTTCAGCACTTCGACGACGTGGAGATCCCAGCTCTTGCCGAAAATGCAGATACTCTCGGTCTCCGCCTTCAGCAACGTGTTCAGCGTAGCGTCTTCGGCCGGCGGATTCGAGGCCCTGCGGGTGCTGCCAAAGGCGGTGACCCGGGCGCGCAGACCGAGCTTGCCGACCTCGTCAAAGAAAGCCAGATCCTTCGGATTGGTCGGATTTGGCCAGCCGCCCTCGATGTAATCCACCCCCAGCTCATCCAGACGACGAGCGATGACCAGCTTGTCCTCCACGGAGTAGGCGATCCCCTCCGCCTGTGCTCCGTCGCGCAGGGTCGAATCGTAGATCTCTATGTGCTCAGCCAATTCACTCTCTCCAAGACAGGGTCGCGTTACCTGAGGTAGTCGTGCCCGTGGCGGAGCCGTTCGTTGAGCGGCTGCAGACCATTCCCCCAGTCAGGACGCGGCGATCAGGACGAAGCGACGCTTTCGGCGACCAGGTCACCCACTTGTGACGTCGAGTATCCCATCTGTCCGTCGCCCATGCCCTTCAGCTTTTTCAGCGTTGTCACGATCGCCTCCTCCAGAATCCGCGCCCCCTCGAGCTCGCCCAGCGTTTCCAACATGAGCTGACAGGCGCCGATGGCGGCCATGGGATTAATGACGTTCTGGCCCGTGTACTTGGGCGCCGAGCCACCGATCGGCTCGAACATCGAGACGCCCTCCGGGTTGATGTTGCCCCCGGCCGCAATCCCCATGCCGCCCTGGATCATGGCCCCCAGATCGGTGATGATGTCGCCGAACATGTTGTCGGTGACGATGACGTCGAACCACTCCGGGTTTTTCACCATCCACATGCAGGCGGCGTCCACATGGACGTAGTCGCGCTTGATATCGGGGTAATCCCTCTCTCCGACCTCGTGAAAGGTCCGCTCCCACAGATCGAAAGCGAAGGTCAGGACATTGGTCTTGCCGCACAGGGTCAGCGTCTTCTCCCGGTCGCGGCGACGGGTGTATTCGAAGGCGTAACGCACGCACCTCTCCACCCCCTTGCGAGTGTTCACCGACTCCTGAATGGCGATCTCGTCTGGCGTGCCCTTCTTGAAAAAACCACCGGTTCCGGTGTACAGCCCTTCCGTGTTCTCCCGCACCACGACGAAGTCGATCTCATCGGGGCCCTTGCCTTTTATCGGCGTCTCCACGTTGGGGTACAGCTTTACCGGCCGGAGGTTGATATACTGGTCCAGCTCGAACCGCAGACGCAGCAAGATGCCCTTCTCCAGAATGCCGGGCTTCACATCCGGGTGGCCGATAGCGCCCAGGTAGATGGCGTTGAACTGGCTGAGCTCCGCTACCGCCGAGTCGGGCAGCACCTCATTCGTGCGCAAGTAGCGGTCGCCACCGAAATCGAACTCCACCGTCTCATACTCGAATCCGGTCCTCTCCGACACCGCCTTCAGGGCTTTCAGCCCCTCGACCACTACCTCAGGCCCGGTACCATCTCCGGGCACTACCGCGATCTTGTGCATGCACAATGCCCTCTCACCTCATATATAGGTTGTCAATATATCGTTACCTACCGAAACCCCCGGACGTAGGGCAACTTTCCCGCTCTGGCCGCGATCTCGTCGCGGGCGGCCAGGAGTTGGCCAAGGGCATCCCACTCTCCCTTAATGAGCTGCTCCCGAGGTCCGGACGGCATGGTCGCCTCTATCGAGCGACCATCGACTGTAATGGTCTGTGCGGCTATGTCGACCGCCAGCTCTCGGCTCGGGTCCTCCTCCACGGCCGCCATCAACTCACTCACCCCCTC
>Ga0209554_1002327_pt1 | contig 13211 bp, 17 predicted proteins | sample MarorgKNORR_S2LV_5_FD_188221 | JGI IMG/M metagenome (GOLD analysis project Ga0209554, IMG submission 188221) | Marine microbial communities from the Southern Atlantic Ocean, analyzing organic carbon cycling - Bottom_A/KNORR_S2/LV (SPAdes) (version 2) | ecosystem: Environmental > Aquatic > Marine... | reverse complement strand
AAATTAAGAATCCCTCGTGATGTTGAAATAGCTGGTCTAGACTACAACTTGTTGGAAGCTTCTAGAAATGACGAAAAAGCAGTTTCCGCAGCAACTAGGTAAAGGAGATAAATTATGGCAACAGTAACAAACTGGATTGATCATCTAAGTGCAGCCGAAGTTCAGGGCGCAGTTTATCCCGGCGTGGGAACTGAAGGTATCTTAGTAATAATTTTGCTAGTGATTTGGATAGGATGGCATGTTATTACAGGTGCAGCTGAACAAGCAGAACATGAAAAATTAGCTAAAAAAAGACACGGTGCTAATGATCACAAAAGCAACATTACCGAATGGTAATTAAGTTTTAATTATGGGGCGCATTAATTTGCGCCCTTTAATAATCTAAAATCAAAAAATGTCTGATACGAATTCTGAAGAAAACGAAAATAAAACACCTTACAAAATGGCACGATTGGCTTGGCCTAAGGCCAAATATGGAGTTATATTAGCGGTAGTAATTATAATAATAATAAATTTAATTTTTTATAAAGATGCTATTTTTTCTTTCTTAAACTAAAAATATGTTGAGCTAAAACATGTCAAAAAACTTGTCTAAAATAGCTAAACAAAAAAAAATAAAATATTTTCTAATTAGTTTTGTAGATTTATTTGGGGTTCTAAGATCAAAACTAGTCCCTGCTCAAGCAATTTCTGAAATGCAGAAAAATGGTGCTGGTTTTGCTGGTTTTGCAACTTGGTTAGATATGACGCCAGCAGACACAGATATGTTTGCTATTCCTGATCCAAGTAGTTTAATTCAATTACCTTGGAATAAGGAAGTTGGTTGGCTAGCTTCTGATTTATGGATGGATGGTAAACAAGTTAAAGCTTCTCCAAGAGTAATGTTAAAAGATCAAATAAAACAACTTGGTAGGAAAAACTTAAAAATGAAGTCTGGAGTAGAGTGTGAATACTTCTTAATTTCTCAAGATGGTTCAAGTATTGCAGATCAAAGAGACATCCAATCTAAACCTTGCTATGACCAATCTGCTTTGATGAGAAGATATGATTTAATTAAAGAAATATGTGACAGTATGATTGAAATGAGTTGGAACCCATACCAAAACGATCACGAAGATGCTAATGGTCAATTTGAAATGAATTGGGATTATGACGATTGTTTAACAACTGCAGATCGACACGTATTTTTTAAATATATGGTTAAGTTCTTAGCAGAAAAGCATGGCTTAAGAGCGACTTTTATGCCCAAACCTTTTGAAAACTTAACTGGAAATGGTTGTCATGCACATATTTCTTTATGGACTGAAAAAACTAACAAGTTTTTAGATAACAGTGATCGTTATGGATTAACTAAGCTAGCATATAATTTTTTGGGTGGAATTATGAAGCTTGCCCAACCATTATCAGCATTTTTTAATCCTACAATAAATAGCTACAGAAGAATAAACGCTCCTCCAACAAAATCTGGAGCATCATGGTCGCCAAGTAGCATATCTTATTCAGGAAACAATAGAACTCATATGATAAGAATTCCAGACCCTGGAAGATTTGAACTTAGATTAATAGATGGTTCTGCTAATCCTTATTTATTGCAAGCAGGAGTTATTTCCGCAGGATTATATGGAATAAATAATAAATCAGATCCAGGAGAACCTTTAACCTGCAATATGTATACTGATTTCAAGAATTATCCAAACTTAAATAAACTTCCAGATAAAATCGAAGACGCTATAGGCAATCTGGAAGATAGTAAAGAGCTTAAAGAATCTTTTGGTGAAGAAGTAATTAATAGCTATATTAAATTAAAAAAGACTGAAATTGATGAATTTAATAGAAAAGAAAGATTTGATAAAAGTTCATCCGTTACTGATTGGGAAAAAAATAACACTTTAGACTGCTAATACATGTCTGCTGAATCTGAAGTTTCAAACTGGAAATATTCACATTTTTTAAAAAATGAGAAAAATAACTTTAGTAAAAATGATATTTTAAGTGTACTTCCAAAACACGATATAGATGAGGCATACAAGATAATATCAAGATGGGATAATTACTTTCCTACTCCATTAATATCTTTAAACAAACTTTCTGAAAAATTAAAACTCAATAAAATTTTTTATAAAGATGAATCTAAAAGATTTCATCTAAAATCATTTAAAGCTCTAGGAGGATCCTATGCTGTTGAAAAAGTAACAAAGGGAAATAAAGAAATAGTCATTTCCACTGCTACAGCTGGAAATCATGGAAGATCTGTTGCGTGGGGATCAAAAAAATTAGGACTTAAATGTAAAATTTTTATTAGTGAGCATGTAAGTGAGTCTAGAACAGAAGTAATGAGAAATTTTGGTGCAGATGTAATTAGAGTAAAGGGAAATTACGAAAACTCTTTAAATGAATGCATTAAACAATCAAATCAAAATAATTGGCAAATAGTTCAAGATGTTGCATGGCAAGATTATAAATTGATACCTAAATTAACAATGGCAGGATACTCTGTAATGATGAAAGAAATTTCAGAACAAATAAATAATCAACAGATTTCACATGTAATATTGCAAGCAGGAGTTGGTGGAATGGCGGCTGCAATGGTGGCTGGTATAGCTAGGTACTTAAATCATGTTCCTAAAATTATTATAGTAGAACCAGAAAGTGCTGCATGTGTTTTAGAAAGTATTAAAACTGGAAAAATTGAAAAAATTTCTATTGAAAAAGAAAGTTTAATGGGTGGTATGTCTTGTGGGGAGGTATCTCTGGTCCCTTGGCAAATATTAAAAAATTCTGTAAGCCATTGTGTGACGGTTTCGGATAATTATATTTCAAAAACTGTTAAGTTTCTTGCAAATTGTAAATTTAGTGATGAAAAAATTATTGGTGGAGAATGCTCAACACCAGGAATTGTAAGTTTAGTTGGTTTATGTAATGATGTTGAAATTAAAAAAAAAATAAATTTAAATGAAGGCTCGAACGTTCTTTTATTTGGTTGTGAAGGTGACGCAGATGAAGAGTTATATCAAAAATTATTAAATTCATAAATTAATATTATGAAAAAAAAATTACTACTAATAGTTATCTTCTATTTTGCTTTAATTATATCCTCATATGGAGCTGCGTCTTCAGGCAGTAGTAGATCTTCAAATTATGACAAGGGAGCCACTATAATTAAAAAAGGAAAAAAACTTGAAGAAAAAGGTAAAATTGAAAAAGCAAATAAAAGATATGAAAAAGCTCTTGAATATTTGATAAAATCTAATAAAGAAAAACCAAATCAACCTGACACTTTAAATTACCTAGGTTTTGCTCTTAGAAAACTAGAAAACTTTGAAGAAGCTGAAAAATATTATCTTTTAGGACTTAATATTAAGCCAGACCATCAGGGAATTAATGAATATTTAGGAGAGCTTTATATTATAACAGATAGAATGGATCTTGCTAAAGAAAGACTAGAAGTACTTAAAAATTGTAATTGTGAAGAGTACGACGAATTAAAAGAACTAATAGATAAAAATTAAAATGCATATTGTAGAAGTTTTTGGACGTATTCTTCTTTCAACTTTATTTTTAGTAGAAGGAGTTAGAAAATTTTTCTTTCAAGAAGAAACTATTATGTATATGGAAGACTATGGAGTGCCTGAAATTTTATTCTTTCCATCTCTTAGTCTTGAAATTGTATTTCCTATATTGCTAATTGTTGGTTACAAAACTAGATTTTCTGCCTCAATAATGGCTTTGTTTACTCTAACAGTCGCTTTAATTTTTCATACAAATTTTGATGATCAAATGGAATCAATAATTTTCCTAAAAGATATTGCTATTGCTGGTGGTTTTTTAATTATAGCTGTTAATGAACCAAGAATTTGCAGCATTGACTATTTTCTTAAATCTAAAAGATAGTGAAATCATTAAGACATAAAAACCAAGATGATTTCTATAAACTTTTTAAGCCACAACTAACTCCAAAAAAAATGTTAGAATTGGGCGTATTTGGTGGCTCTTACTTTGGGTTAAATATTAAGGAATACCCTAAATCATGGTTTAAAAATGCAAAGATCAGTAAAAGCTTTGATGCAAGTATAAACTGCTTTAAGGTTAAGTCAGGTTTATCAAGAAAAGAATGGCAAGAAAAAGGTTGGATTTTTAAAGAAGATTCTCTTGGATGGTTTCAATGGTATTGCAGATTTTCAAAAGGAAGACGTATTCCTCACATAGATGAAATTCAAATAAAAAGGTGGAAAAATTTTACACGACATGTAATTGCAATAACAAAAAACTGTGAACCATTAGATCTAAGTTGCAGAAGAAGACAAAGACAAGCTATTTTGCAATGGGCCTACAATCCGTTTATTTAATAAATTACCCAAAATGGACAAAATATCCTTGGTTTTATAGGGTTATAACAGCTTTAAACCTAGATTTAGTATGATAAGTAGTGTTAAGTACTACTGATAGCGATTCGGTAGTTATTAATAACTAATAAATAAGGGAGGCTTAATATGAAAATATTATCAGGTCTGACTAGCACTATTCATAGCCTAACTAGCGTAGTAATAGCTTTGTTAGGATTGGGTATCGTTGTTGCTCTACTAGGTGGAAACATTCCATTCGTTAGTGGGGTTGCTGACAACATAGTAGGTCTAGTGCAAGGTTTAGGTGATGCCGGAATAGTTGGTTTAGTAGCAGCTATTATCATTCTAAATTTATATAATAAATAATAAATAGGGAAAAAAGATTAGCAAACTCCCTCTTGCTAAATACTAAAAAAAGTCCCTAATCCTAAACTATGTAGGGTTAGGGATTTAAGGAAAGGAAGGATATGAACACGTGGATTTCAAAGATTACAAGTTATTTAAATAAGTTTCTAGAGGTTGGTGTTACACTGTTAGCCGTTTCAGTTGTAGCTGAAATATTATTTGGTCCAAACGTACCTTTTTTTGGTTCACAAGTAACAAACAATTTAATTACATTGCTTAATAATCTTGGAGATCAAGGCATTGCAGCACTAATAATAGTTTTCGCTGTAATATTTGTTTACAGAAGATTTTTAAAGTAATTATTGCCCTATAAAATGGTGAGAAATTTTTCTAGTTTGATTTTCTAATCTGTGCTCAAATAAATATAGACCTTGCCAAGTCCCAAGGATAATTCTGCTATCTTTTACACTTAAGGTTAAATGACTGTTTGTTAATGTAGATTTAATATGGGCAGGCATGTCATCTTCACCTTCTGTAGTGTGTTTGTAAAGTTTATTATTCATTGGAACTAATTTTGTAAAAAAATTATTTAAATCATATAAAACATCAGGATCAGCATTTTCTTGTATAGTAAGAGATGCACTGGTATGTAAAATGTTTATATTTAAAATACCATTTAGTAGTTTGTTATTGTATACAAATTTTTTTGTTTGTTGTGTAAAATCATACAATCCTAATCCTTTAGTTTTTAAAATAACTTCATGAAAAATTTGCTTCATAATTAATCCTTTGGTTTAAAATCAATTCCATATTCAGATCTAGAACTTTTTCTTAATCCAAAAGGACCTGGAATAAATAAAGTTAAAGGTTTAGTTTCTGGTTCTAAATCAACACGATGAAAATTGTTTGCAGATCTAAAACCTATATAACCAGGACGTCTCCAATGTTTACCATCTTTTAAGGTTTCCCAATATCCACCACGTAAGACTATAGTTATGTAAGGACATAAATGGGAGTGCACTCCTTCGCCATGATCGTTATCCAGCATTTCATGAATTAAAATATTAAAAGGAAACCATCGAGGTCTATGTCTAAATAATAAATAGTAACGATTCATCCAGGGTTTGGCATTTTTATAATCTGGATGAGATAGTCCACGATCAAGTAAAAGTTTTTTTCTACCTAATCTTTCAAGAAATTTAAACAGCATATTTAGTTTAATTTAATAATTGCATTATCCTTGATTATAAATAAATTTTTATCTAAAATAAATGGCATAGATATACTTTCATTATCAATTTTTAGCATTAAAACTGGTTTTCCAGTTAAAACATCAATTACAATTAAACGGCCGTTGTTTGTGGTAAGATAAATATTTTTTAACCCAACAACAAATCCAACAGGTCTTATATTTAATCTTTTCTTTTCTTTTATTCTATTAAAAACATTTGTGATTCTAATTATATCTCCAGTTTCAGATTCAGTAATAACTAAAAAACCCTCTTCAGTTACGGAAAAAACAAAGTTATCAACTACGGTGGATCTAACAGATGAATTAATTTTTTGTTGCCAAATCAAAGTTCCAGTATTGATATCTAATGAAAAAAATTCATTCTTATTGTTTGAAAATAATATTGACTTATTTGCTAATATCAAATCAGACATTTTTAAATAAAATGAGCCTTCATATATTGAACTATCTTGTGTAGGAGTTTGCCAAACTAGTTTACCTCTATCAATATCCACTGCACTAATATCACCAACAGTGTTGTTAAAATAAACTTTTCCTTCCGATATTATTAATGATAATTTTTTTTGCGACTTAACAAATGAAGTATCTGTTTTAATATTCCACAGTTCTTCTCCATCTTTTATTGAATAACATCTTAAAATACTTTGAAAATCAGTAACAAAAAAATTATCCTTGTAAACTTTAATTTGTGAATTAAATGGAGCTATATTTCTTTTCATCCATAGTAAATTGCCATTTTCAATGTCAATAGCATAATATTTTGCCAAGTTATCAACGACAATCAAGTAACTTTGGTAGCCTACCATATTGAGTGCTGGTTTTAATTTTTTTTCACTTTTGGTGTAATAGTTTTTTTTCCAAATCAACTTTGAAAATTGATCAAATTTTAATATAGACCCTTTATTGTCAAAAAAAATTACATTATTTTGGTCGAATACTATTTCTGGTTCAAATTTATTAAAATTGTCAATTTTTGAAAACTTATATTTTGATATGGTTTTTAAATTACCGTCGTAGTCAACTCTTCCATTATTGTTGCTTAAATTATTTGAAAAACTGTTTTTTGATAATTTAGATTTTAATTGTATTCTTATATTTGAATTAAATTCATTATCAAAATTTTTTTCCTCCTTAAATAATTCTACAATAACCAAATCTTTATCGTTCTCGATTTTATCAGCTTTCGTCCATAAGCCAGATTTTTTATCTAATGAACAACTTATTGTTAAAAAAAAAAATAAAAATAATCGTAAAACTTTATTCACTGAAATCTTGTTCAATTCTTCTTTGAGTATCTAATTTAATTTTTGAATTACCATTTTCTAGTAATAAAATTGTTTCAAAAAATTCTTTTGATTTTTGTTTTTCATTTTTTGCTAAAAAATATTCACCTAATAAATATAATGCATGTGGTTTCCATATACTATCAGAATTAATTATAGGACTTAGCATTTTTAATAAATTATTTTCAGTTTCAAAGTCTGAGTTGTACAATGCTTTTTTATAAATAATTAAATTTATTATTTCTTTATCAAGTCGTGTATCATTAATTAGAACATCAAAAAGATTGTTTATTTTCTCTTTTGATTTAATAATATTGTTATCCAATAAGAAGTGTAGAGCCAATAGAGAATATGTTTTGTCTTTTGCTTGAATAATCTCCACCATTTCATTTTTTACATTTGACTTGTTTCCTGAAAAAAAATTTATTTTAGAATTGTTGTATTGATCTGCAATTTTTATCCTATTTTTTTTTCTAATCTGATCATATGCAAAATAACCAAAAAGCAACAAAATCAATATTGATAAAAATATAATTATTCTTTTTTTGTTATTAACAAAAAAATTTTTTATTTTTTCGTTTCTCGTGCTCGTATTTATTGCTGATATATCTTCGTCCATACTAAATCATATTTCTTAGAACATATTGTAGAATTCCACCATTTTTATAATATTCAAGCTCGTTTTTAGTATCTATTCTGCATAAGGTTTTAACTTTTTTAATTGTTAAGTCTGCATATTTTATTTCAACTTCTAGTTCTGATCCTGGATTAAATCCTTTGTCTACATTCAATACGCTTATTAGTTCAGAACCAATTAGCTTTAAATTTGATCGATTCATATCTTTTATAAATTGTAATGGAAGAATACCCATTCCAATTAAATTTGATCTATGTATTCTTTCAAAACTTTCAGCTATTACAACCTTAATACCTAAAAGTTTTGTTCCTTTTGCTGCCCAATCTCTAGATGATCCTGTACCATATTCTTTTCCTCCAATAACAACTAGATCTGTACCCCTTTTTTTATATTCAACAACTGCATCATAAATTGGAACAACTTTTCCTTCAGGATGTAGTTTTGTAAAACCTCCTTCAGTACCTGGAGCCATTTCGTTTTTAATTCTAATATTAGCAAATGTTCCTCTCACCATAACTTCATGATTTCCTCTTCTTGATCCATAAGAATTATAATCTTTGGGCAAAATTTGATGCTTCATAAAGTATTCACCTGCAGAACTTTCTTTTTGAATAGATCCTGCTGGAGAAATGTGGTCAGTTGTAATCATATCGCCTAATATAAGCAATGGTCTTGCGTCTTTAATGTCTTTAAACCCTTCGGGTTCATCGCTTAGATTGTCAAAAAAAGGTGGTTTCTTTACATAAGTCGACCCTTCATCCCATTTGTAAATACTACTTTTGTCTGTTTTTATTTTTTGCCACTGCTCTGGACCTTTTGTAACGTTAGAATATCTGTTCACAAACATTTCAGTATTTAAAGAACTTCTTAAAGTATTTTCAATTTCTTTATTTGTTGGCCAAATGTCTTTCAAATAAATATCTTTACCTTCACTGTTCTTTCCTAAAGAGTCTTTATATAAATCAAAATGCATCGAACCTGCTAAAGCGTACGCTACAACTAGTGGTGGTGATGCTAAATAGTTTGCTTTAATCAGAGGAGAAATACGACCTTCAAAATTTCTGTTCCCTGATAAAACCGATACTGCATATATATTATCTTTCTTTATTGCTTCAGTTATTTTTTCAGGTAAAGGGCCAGAGTTTCCTATACATGTTGTACAACCATAACCTACAAGGTTAAAACCTAATTTATCTAAAAAAATATTTAAACCAGCTTTAGCCAGATAATCTGTTACAACCTGTGAACCTGGTGCTAAAGAAGTTTTTACCCAAGGTTTTGTACTTAATCCTAATTCAACTGCTTTTTTTGCTAATAATCCAGCTGCAATTAAAACGTTTGGATTTGATGTATTTGTGCAAGATGTAATTGCTGCTATTAAAATTGAACCATCTTGAATTTCATAGTCAGATCCTTCTATTTTAGAAACAGTAGGTGATTTTCTTTTTGTAGTATTTTCAAATACTAGTTTAAAATTTGAAGATGCCTCTGTAAGAAGAACTTTGTCCTGCGGTCTCTTAGGTCCTGAAATGACTGGCACAACTTTTGACATATCTAAAGATAAAGTGTCTGTAAATTCAATTTCATCACTTATCCATAGGCCTTGCTCTTTAGCATATGTCTCAACAATTTTAACTGTTTGTTCGTCTCTTCCTGAAAACTTAAGATACTTTAATGTCTCTTCATCAACAGGAAAAAAACCACATGTAGCTCCATATTCAGGTGCCATATTTGCAATAGTAGCTCTGTCAGCAAGAGTTAAATTTTTTAAACCTTCTCCATAAAATTCAACAAACTTTCCAACAACTTCTTTGTCACGAAGCATTTTAACTATTGTTAAAACTAGATCTGTTGCAGTTGTTCCTTCTGGCAATTTATTTTTTATTTTAAATCCTATAACTTCTGGAATAAGCATAGAAATAGGTTGTCCTAGCATTCCTGCTTCAGCTTCAATGCCACCAACTCCCCAGCCTAATACTGATAAACCATTAACCATTGTTGTATGGCTATCTGTTCCAACTAATGTATCTGGAAATATATATTTTTCATTTTTATATTCGGCCGTCCAAACTACCTTTGATAAATATTCTAAATTAACTTGATGACATATACCTGTTCCTGGTGGAACAATTCTAAAATTATTAAAAGCTTGTTGTCCCCATTTTAAAAAGGAATATCTTTCTTGGTTTCTCTGAAATTCTATATCAACATTTTTTTCTAATGAATCTTTATTCGCAAATCTATCTACTTGAACTGAGTGATCAATTACCAAATCTACCGCAGAGAGCGGATTAATTTTATTTGGATCTTTATTCTTTTCTTTGACAGCTTCTCTCATTGCTGCAAGATCAGCCACAGCAGGAATGCCTGTATAATCTTGCAATAAAATTCTTGCTGGACGATAAGCTATTTCTGTAGATGATTTTTTGTTTTGAAGCCAATTTTTTATTGCTGTGATTTGGTTCTTTGTAACTGTTAAACCATCTTCATATCTTAACAAATTTTCTAATAGTACTTTTAGTGATTTTGGGAGTTTTGAAATATTTTTTAGTCCATTTTTTTCTGCTTCAATAAGACTAAAATACTTATATTTATTTCCTAAAATATTAGTTTCTTTAATACAATTAAATGAATTTTTTTGACCAAATTTCATATTTATAGATAAATTAATATAATACAAACAATAAGCAAAAAGGACATAACATAGTTAAAGACTTGTATAAATTTTTTATTTTTCGCAAATCTTCTTAAAAATTTTCCAAGCAAACACCATGAAAGTATACTTACAAAGCTAAAAATTATAGCTACACTCATAACTATTACTGTATCCCTTAAAAAGTTTTCATTCGTTTTTATAAATGTAGAAACCAATATAATTGCAAATACAACCGCTTTAGGATTAATAAATTGAAAAAAGAGCATGTTAAAAAATTTAATAGGATTTTTAATTTGTTGTTCTTTATTATTTTTACTAAATGCAATTTTATAAGCAAAATACAATATAAATCCTGAACCTAGTATTTTTATACTTTCTTGTAGGACTGGAAATTTTTTAAAAATAATTATCAAACCAGAATTTACTGCAATTACAAGAATTGGAAATCCAAAAGTAACACCATATATTAAAGGAAGTGTTTTTTTTATTCCAAAATTAAAACCTGAATATGAAGATAAAAAATTATTTGGTCCAGGAGTAAATGCTGCAGCAAACATAAACATCATTAATGGTATTAAATCAGGATATGCCATAATGATTTATGCTATTTTTAGACCGTTCTCTACTTTTTGTGATGGATGAACTAAAACAACTTTTCCTTCTTTGTCTATTGAGCCTAACATTAAAACTTGTGAAACTATACCTGCAATATTTTTTTCTGAAAAATTACAAACTCCAATTACTTGTTTTCCTCTTAAATTTTCTTCATTATAAAAATGTGTAATTTGAGCTGAAGATTGTTTAACTCCAATTTCATTTCCAAAATCAACTTCAATAATTAAAGATGGTTTTTTAGCTTTAGCATTTTTTTTTACTGATAATACAGTGCCTATTCTAATATCAACTTTATTAAAAATATCGTAGGATATTTGTTCTTTCATGTGATTACTATATAATAGATTTTATTTATGAGTACAGAAAATAATTTAGATGTGATTTTTAAAAATTCTATAAAAATTTTATCTGATCTTATCGCATTTAAAACTGTCTCAGGTGAAGATAATAATTCTCTAATCAATTATTGCGATGAAATATTTAATAAACTAGGAGCATCTTCCTTTAAAACTTATGATGATGAAAAAAAAAGAGTGAACTTATTTGCAACACTAAAAGCAAAAATTCCTAGTAAAAAAAAACCAATAATTCTTTCTGGTCATACAGATGTTGTTCCTGTTTCTAAAGATTGGAGTACAGATCCGTTTGTAGCAACTATTAAAGATGAAAAAGTTTTTGGTCGTGGAACTTCCGACATGAAAGGATTTATTGCATGTTCCTTAGCTTATGCGCCAATTTTTTCAAAAACAAATCTTGATAGAGATATCCATTTTTCTTTTACTTTTGACGAAGAAACTGCATGCCAAGGAGCTCCTCTTTTAATAAATGAATTAAAAAAAAAAGGTATAGATTCAGGAATTTGCCTTGTTGGAGAACCAACTAATATGAAAATTATTGACGCTCATAAAGGTTGTTCTGAATACACAACTCACTTTGAGGGATTGGCGGGTCATGGATCTGCGCCTGATAAAGGAGTTAATGCTGTTGAATATGCAGTTAAATATATAAGTAAACTAATTGAACTAAGAGAAATTTTGAAAACAAAAGTTCAAAAAAACTCTATTTTTGATCCACCTTATACAACGATTCAGATTGGAGGAATTTCCGGTGGTATTGCACGAAATGTTATTGCCGATAAATGTCATGTAGATTGGGAAATGAGACCTGTTATTAAACAAGATGGTGAATTTGTTAATAATGAGATGGACAAATATGTTAATACAAAACTTCTTCCTGAAATGACTAAAGTATTTCCTAAATCTTCTATCAAAAAAGAAATAATAGGTGAAGTTATTGGCTTTAATAGAGTTGAAAAATCTGAAGCTTGTGAATTTATATCAAATCTTACAGGTGATAATTCTAGAGGAGTTGTTTCTTTTGGAACAGAGGCAGGACTATTCCAAGAAATTGGCATTAGTACAGTTGTTTGTGGACCTGGTTCAATCGAGCAAGCTCATATAGTTGATGAATTTATTACTTTAGATCAAATTAAAAAATGTTTAATTTTATTAGAGGGTATAAATAATAATTCTACTATAGTCTAATTTAGTACTATTTGTTTATCCTGCTCCAGCAGACTTAACTGTACTTGGCAAATAAGTAGCAAGTTCTGGAAAAGCTATCATTATAAAAACCATAACCACCATGATTAAAAACATTGGTAACGCCGATTTGGCTAAAAATAACATTTCATGCTTTGTCATTCCTTGTAATACAAACAAATTAAAACCTACTGGCGGAGTTATTTGTGCCATTTCAACCAAAACTGTTAAATAAATACCAAACCAAATAACGTTAATGCCAGCATCTCTAATCATTGGCTCAACAACTGCCATAGTTAATACTATTGAAGAAATTCCATCTAAAAAACACCCTAGTACAATATAAAAAACCATTAAGTACATAAGCAATTGTAAATTAGATAAACCTATTGAACCTATCCATTCGGCTATAGATCTTGGCAAACCAGTAAAGCCCATTGACATGGTTAAAAATGCACCTCCTGCTAAAATAAATGCAATCATACAAGATGTTTTAGTTGCTCCAATTAAGCTTGCTAAAAATGTTTTTAGATTAAGAG
>Ga0209554_1002325_pt1 | contig 13214 bp, 11 predicted proteins | sample MarorgKNORR_S2LV_5_FD_188221 | JGI IMG/M metagenome (GOLD analysis project Ga0209554, IMG submission 188221) | Marine microbial communities from the Southern Atlantic Ocean, analyzing organic carbon cycling - Bottom_A/KNORR_S2/LV (SPAdes) (version 2) | ecosystem: Environmental > Aquatic > Marine... | reverse complement strand
AACCCAGGACTCATAGCCCCGGGGGTAGTCGGAGCTATCTGCCTGCTGCTAGCGTTTCTGGCGGCGGGTAATCTGCCGGTAAATTGGGCGGGGGTAGTGTTCGTTTTGCTGGCGGTGGTCTTGGTGATACTGGAAACCCAGGTGAGTGGGTTCGGCATACTCGGCGTGGGTTCAATCATCAGTTTTGTCGTCGGCGGTCTGCTGCTGTTCAGCCAATTTGACGATAGGTCTCCGACTTTGCCCGAGGTGTCGGTGAGCCTGTGGCTCATCGGAGGGATGGCTGCTACCCTGGCGCTGGCCGTGCTTTTCATCGTTAGGTCGATCTATTTCTCCCGAATGGCGGTACTCGGATCCGCCGGTGCGGTATTGCTGGGCTCAGCCGGCATTGTCGCCAGCGACTTGGCGCCACGGGGCCTGGTGCGACTGGGAGACGAAACATGGACAGCGGTCAGCCAAGATGGTACCGTTATCCCACAAGGCGAACCAGTCAAAGTAATCAAGGTTGACGGCTTGATTCTGACGGTAACACAGCCATACGATACGAATAGATGAAAGATACCCCCATTAAGAGGTAATCATGGCGACAGGCATAGTTGTAGTTAAGCAGTACGAACGGTTGGTAGTATTGAAGTGGGGGCGTCTACAAGCCGTTGCCCAACCCGGGTTCCGTTTTCTGATTCCCATCATGTACACCGGGCGCTTGGTGGACACCAGGGAGCAGGTAGACCGGGTGCCCACTCAAAAATACATCACCAAGGACAACGTGGTGGTGGACATGGACTTCGTCCTCTATTTCAGAGTGGTGGAGGACGAAGCGGAAAAATCCGTTATGAATGTCGCCGACCACCGGGCCGCCGTGCGGGCGTTGGCCGTGGCCGAACTGAGGTCGATCATTGGAAACATTACGCTGGCTGAGGCCCTAGCCGAACGGGAACGGATACAGAACGAACTCCAGATCTCGCTGGACCAAAACACGGGCCGCTGGGGCGTCAAAGTACAGGGGGTGGCTGTCAACGAGATTGACCCTCCCCAGGGAGTGAAAGCGGCGATGGAACGGGAGAAATCCGCCGAGGCCATCAAGACCGCCGACATCACCGAGTCGGAAGGGCAGCGCCAGTCTCAGATCAACCGGGCCGAGGGCGAGAGGCAAGCGGCAATCCTGGAAGCCGAGGGCGAGCGCCAAGCCGTGATTCTTAGAGCGGAGGGTGAGCAGCAAGCCCAGTTGCTGCGGGCCCAGGGTTTCAGTTCGGCATTGGAGAATATCAACCAGGTAGCTAACTCCGTTGACCCTAAGACCATGAGTTTGCAATACTTCGAAACCCTAAAGGAACTGGGGAATAGTCCATCGACAAAGTGGATATTCCCCCTGGAGTTCACGTCGATGCTGTCCGGCTTCTTGGGCATGGGCAACTCGAAGGACGGGAACGACGGCAACAGCTAGGCCAATTTAGTATCCACAACGTCTGGTTAGGTCGATCAAGACAAAATGAGGGCCGCGCTTCACCCGAATAAGATAGGGTAGCGTGGCCCTCTTGTGTTTCGGCGGTTGAATTGGCTCAGGCGGATTCTGGCTGTATCATCCCCAAGTCGCCGTCGTCGCGCCGGTAAAGCAGACTATACTCGTGGGACTCAGTGTTCATAAACATGAAGAACTTATGGCCCAGAAGTTGCATCTGAAAGGCTGCTTCCTCCACCGTCATGGGGTTCATCTGAAATCGTTTGACTCTTACCAGATTGCCAGCGTTTAATACTTCGCTTCCGCCGTAAGCCGGGACTCGGGAATCGTCCTCGGCCTGTTGGGCCCCCAGCGGGACGACCTGCCTGGCTCTCTCGCTGCGGTAGGTCCGGCTCTTGTAACGCTCGATTCTTCTATCCAGAACTCCGGCCGCCAGATTGACCGCCTCTATGGCGTTTGCCGCACGTTGCTCAGCCCGGAGCAATGAGCCGCCCACGTTCATTGTCACCTGGACCGTCATGCGGTCGTCTTGGGAGCGGGTCGGCTGGGAGGACAACTCCACCGGCACACTGGATATGGCTGGGAGATGCCGGATGAGGCCGCCAAATTTCCGTTCAATATGTGCCCGGAGTTGTTTATTTACGTCGACGTTGTTCGCATTTATGTTCAATTCCAAAACACTGTACCTCCCGGGAAATCTAGGGCCAATCGCTATCCCCTATATCTAGTGTAAGCTCGGTTTGAGCGCTAAATCAAGGAGTCTTCCGGGAGTTACGTTCGGGGTCCGGTTGAGGCTCTCCCCGCATACCGGCGCTAGGGCGAAACGTTTGGCCCGGAAGGCTACTATTCGAACCGGCGCAGGGACATTAAACGGCAACTTGGGTGGTGGGGCTTTCCATAGATAAAGAATAAGACACGATCGCTCTTGATTCGGTGGGGTTGAGGGAGAACCTAGGCAACTAACTAGCGGGGGTCAACTCACCCTTGGCCGCTTTCCAAGGGTGAGTCATGTTAGTGGGGCGGAATTCAGCGGGGCAGGCGAGGCAGAACCAACCACCCTTCTTCACCGGTGCCCAACATATCGGTTTTCTCCTGGAAGTGGAGCAGGGCGGTGTAGGCGTTTATAACCGCGTCGCAGGTATTTCGGTCCAACTCGTCCACGTGTTTGTCCAGGCCCTTCACCAAAGGTGTGAGGCTGTCTTTCATAAAAGGCAAACTGCCGGGGCTGCTTTTCGGAGGCACTTTGTCGCCGAAGAGAATCGTCTTGGTGGCGTGGGGATAAACCTCGATCACTGTATGATCCTGTTCGGTTAATTTACGGCTGATGTCGATGCCCCGGTAGATCAGGGTGCGGATGATTGAGCGCTTGTTTGTGAAGAAGCAGCTTATGCCCATACGGGAAAGCTCCAATTCCGCCTGACGGCCCTTCTTCTGGGGAGTTATGGTTTGGCAGGAGCAGGTGGTTTCCAAACAGCATAGACCGGTGGGCAGACTCAGCGGGGCCCCAATGGCGATCAAGCTGGGTTTGTGGGTTTCCCCCATTTGCAAAAGCTCGCTGTCGTCGCTGAAGCTACTGAGGAATGACAGGTGTGCACCGTCATCCAAGGCTACTACTGAACTGGGACGCTTTGGCGAGGCTCTGAGATCGACACCGAATATCATGTCAAAACTCCGAAGGTGAGACCGATTAATTATCGCAGTTCTCCGGCAGGAGACAGCGAGGGTATCTCACCAGATTTTACGGTTTTATCCGGGAATCCGGACGCCGGGAAGGCTAATCTTTCTTGGTAAATAAAGCGCCGAGCAATCCAGTTGGTCCGTTGAACTTGGCCAGGAAGTCGATTGCTGAAGAAAACGGTTCCGCTTCTTTGCCAGCCACTTTCTCCAACATTGCAATCAAGGTTGGGTCACCCTCGACTAAGGCTTTCAATCTGCGTCCCACCTCCTCCTCCACCGCCTCCAGAAATTCCTGCTTGCGCCGCTGGGCTCTAAGTTCGACCAGTTTCGCGGAAGATTCCAGATAATCCCGATGCTCTTGAACTTTAGACCAGAGGTCTTCCATGCCTTCACCGGAGAGGGCTTGGGTCTTTAATATGGGAGGGTCCCAGTCTCGATGGGAAGAGTCCAACCCCAGGTTTGCTCTAATCGCGGCCGCCATTTGATCGGCTCCATCACGGTCCGACTTGTTAACCACGTAAATGTCGGCGATTTCCATGATGCCAGCTTTTAGGGTCTGAATGCCGTCGCCAGATTCGGGCATCATCGTCACCAACACAGTGTCGGCAACCCCCATGATGCCTAGCTCCGACTGCCCGACGCCCACAGTTTCCACCAGCACCACGTCCGTCCCCCAGGCGTCCAAGAGCCGCACCATCCCCTTGACGATTCTGGGCACTCCCCCTGTGCGCCCGCGGGTTGCCACGCTACGGATGAAGACTCCGTCATCCAGGTAATGGCGCTGCATTCGTATGCGGTCCCCGAGGATAGCTCCGCCGGTGAAAGGGCTCGTGGGGTCTACCCCGATTATGCCGACCTTTAATCCTTCTTGCCGCAGCAACTGGGTGAGCCGGTCGACCATCGTGCTTTTGCCGGCCCCAGGTGGGCCTGTGATTCCCACGGTATAGGCACCACCCGTGTGGTGGTCAATGGCCTTGAGCACCTGGGCAGCTTCTAGGGCGCCCCTTTCTAGTTGGGAGATTACTCGGGAGAGTATGCGCCTGTCGCCCGCCAATAACTGTTCTGAGATTTCCGTCATCGGCAGGTACTCCGGAGCCAACCAATCGACTGGTGAACCGGGGTATTGGAGCCTGGGTGGACTCTAGCATCCAGCCATAGTGCCGTCAATAGGATGAGTAGGCCTGGATAAGTATCCATAAAGGGTGGATAACTCATTATGGCGGTGGGCATTCGCTGGGCCCCTAATGTGAACGTTAGCCAGATTGCGTAAGGTACGTCACTATTGCAAGCGTAACCGTTTAGGCAGCATCAAGATGATATTCAAAACTTGCCGTGTGAGACGTGAAAACTATCTCTAATCAGAATAATCCCGGTGGCGGGGAGAAAAGCCTCGGGCGCGGCGGTCCTATCCGGAGAGCCATGGCAAATAATGGGTCAGTGATGAGTGCCTTGGAAGCCGAATCCTTTGGCGTCCGCGGCGATAAGCAGCTCAGGACGGTTACCCCACCTTCGAAGGAAGCGCCCAAAGTTCTTTCGGCTCAGTTCATCCCGCTGATTCTCGTCCAGTTCGGTCCATTGCCGATGCTCGTGCCGGACAAAGGGCAGGGATCCGTCCGAGACGATGCGATATCCCTTGTCTTTGAACTGGAAACAGTAGTCTATATCCAAGTTACGGTAGAAGCGGAAGCACTCCCGCATCAGTCCAACGGTAGACACTAATTCCCGCCGGAACGTCATGCAGTAGGCTTGCATGGCGTCAGCTTCCCCTTCCGCTACCTCTTCATGAAAGTGCTGTAGGTCATCCGTGGACAAGCCATAGGGTCCGAAGATGCCGATCGACTCTTCGGCCAGCCGTTGCCCGATGGGGTCGAGGATGTTGCCGACGATCTCGGTGGAGCCGTCCAGCATGATTATGTTTCGGCCCAGACTTTGCTTGAGAGCGATATTCTTCCCCGCGGCGTCCCCCACGTTGTGGTCGCAGTGGATCACCCGCAAAGTGTCGTGGGAGGATTGGAACTCCTCCAACCATTCGGCCGTACCGTCGGTGGACCCGTTGTCCACGACGATTATCTCGCTGGAGTAGTCTCCCGAGTATTTGAGCATGCTGCTGACGCAACGCTCCACGTCTCCGGGATGGCCGTATGCGTTGAGAACGAAGGTGAAGTCGTATTTGTCGGGCTGATCCAGAAGCGACTCCACTTCACGGGAGGACGAGACTGAGGCCCAACGCTCTCGTTGCTGTTCCAAGGGTGTCTTGGGGCGGATACGCGCTTCTTCCAGGGTGTCTTCCAGCAGGAATCCCTTGGAGAGAATGTCGGCGCGCAGGGCGTCGGCGGCCGTGTAATCGGCCTCCTGGCGCAGGCTGCCCCGCTGACCCACCGAGGCGGCTACCGGTTCAGGCACGGCGTATTCCACCGGTACTTGATCCAGGTCAAGGCCGTAGATGCTGTCGTACTCTAACAGCAGCGCTAGCTTGGCTTGTCCGGGAAGGCTGGAGCGCACCATGTCCCATGTTTGTGCCAGCGCCGCCGGCATGTCCAGGTCGTTTTCCACCGCGGACCAGAATTTCTGGCGCCACTCGTCTGTCTCGGGAGGAAGTTCGTCCAGCGGGGGCAATCCCTTCCAAATCCAGATACGGTGGCGGAGGTTGGTCAGCGCTTTTTCGGCGGCCTTTAGCGAGGTAAAGGTGAAGTTCATCCGGTGCCGGTAGCGAATCGTCAAGCAGAGGTAGCGGAAGGATAGGGGAGCGAACCCCCGGGAGATCAGTTCATCAAGAAGGAATACGTTGCCGGAAGACTTGGCCATCTTGGCCCCGTCGGCCAGCAGGTGTTGGGCGTGGACCCAATATCGCACGTGAGGCTTGCCGAAGGCGGCCTCGCTCTGGGCGATCTCGTCCTCATGGTGGGGGAATATGTTGTCCACTCCACCGGTGTGGATGTCGAACTCTCGACCCAGATACTTTTCGGCCATGGCGGAGCATTCGATGTGCCAGCCGGGAAAACCGTCTCCCCAGGGGCTGGCCCATTTCAGGTCGCGTCCCGGTTCGGCGGCCTTCCAAAGGGTGAAATCTCTGGGGTCGCGCTTCAGAGGGTCGGCCTCGGCTCGTACCCCTTCAAGCAGGTCCGCTCCGGTGTTTCTGGACAGCTTGCCGTAGTCTTGGAACTTGGCCACTTCGTAGTAGATGTTACCGCCGTTTTCATAGGCGTAGCCGCTGGCCATCAGACGTTCCACGATGGATACCATTTCAGTGATATGTTCGGTTGCCCACGGGAACACGTGAGCTTCCTTGATGTTTAGGCGGGCCTCGTCCCGGTGGAAGATATCGGCGTAATACTTGGTGATGTCTTCAACGGTCCGGCCCTCGGCGAGGGCCGCCAGAATCACTTTGTCGCCGCCGGTTTCCACCAACTCCTGACGCATGTGGCCCACGTCGGTTATGTTCTTAATGTGGTAAACCTGGAGGCCGTTGGCCTCAGACACCCGGCGGATCCAGTCGGCCATCAAATAGGTCCGTAGGTTGCCTATATGGGCGTCCCGGTACACCGTTGGACCGCAGGTGTACATGCTGATGAAGCCGGGCTTGATGGGCTGGATCTCTTCGATCTGTTTGGTCAGGGTATTGAAGACGCTTAACAACCTGGACCCCCCTTGGCAGTGGGACTAAGGGCAGTTTACCACGTCATTGGACTGGAATGCATCCAAGATTTATATGTGCAGCGGTCCGAGAAAGGCAGTCCGTTAGAGTTGGTAGGTGGAGATTACTCCAGAGGCGAACAGGCCGATGGATTCCGGCTTTCGCAGGATCGACGAATCTCTTCCGGCACGCTACTCGGTGGCGGCCTCTATCGACACTTGTTCGCCGGCGCCCACCTGTTTCAATGTGGTGACTTCGCCTTGCACTTTGCCTACGACCGTAACCGCGGAGGCGGGGCGGATCTCGTCACCCTGGCTGGCCGGAGTGGTCCCAAAGAAGATGCAAAACGCCCGTCCGGGGGGCCAATAACCCAGGTCGCCCATCTCAACGACCTCTTGGCCGTTCTCCAATTCCAGGGTCATCGGTATCGAGAAATAAATCTCGTCTCCCCAGGTATTGGCCGCCGCGGTAAGGGGCAGAATATTCCGGATCGCTTGGGCGGTGAAGGTGTCGTTTAACTCGGCCTCAAGGCGAATTGTTCCGGCGGTGATGACGATATTGCTTGGCATTATTAAAAGCCGTTGGGGGTGAACCGATCCGGACTAAAAGGGCCGATGGAAAGCGAGGTCTCGCCTTGGGTCATGAGGTCGGCTACCGATTTACCGATGCCGGGGCTCAAAAGAATGCCCTTCTTTCCGGCGCCGGTAGCCAGGTACACGTTGTCCCAACCGGGGACCCGGCCGATTATGGGCAGCCAGTCGGGGGTGACGGGACGCAGGCATGCGGTCTGCAGCGAGAGCCGGGCCTTGGACATCTCGGGGACCAGGCGGACCGCTCCTTCAAGTATGGACTGGTAGGCCGACGTGCTGGTCTCTTTGTCGAATCCCCGCCATTCCTCGGTGGTGCCGCACCAGACTAGCCCGCCGGGCTTGGGGTGCAAGGAGCCGCCGCCCCCTGATAGGTCGTGGTTCAACGGGGCCCCGGGGAGTTCCATCCTCGTTATCTCGCCTTTAAGCGGGTCCACAGGTATGTAGGCGTCCAGCCAGGCCTCGGCCTTCCGGGACCAAGGGCCCATGGCCAGCACGATTTGCCCGCATGAAATAGTTTCATCGTTTAAATGTACCCCGGTTATCCGGCTGTTGTCCCTCTCCAAACCAGCGACCGTTCCAGAACGGATGGATGCCCCCATCTTCTCGGCCGATCGAAGCAGAGCGAGGGTGTATTTGTAGCTGTCCATCGCGGCGTTGCCCCTAGCCACCAGGCCGCGAATTATTTTGGGAGAGACGCGAGGCTCCAGTTCCAACACTTCCCGGTTGTCCAGCCAACGCGTCTCGAAGCCATCTATGGGGGCGAAGACGTCCTCGGTTTCCTGAAGATCGGCCAGGTCCTCGTCATCAAAAGCGACCTTGAGAAGGGAGATGATGCGGCCATCGTAATCGATGCCGGTATCGTCATGGAGTTGGCCAAACAGGTCCAGGTGCATCAGGTAGGATTCCATCGCCAGAGGACCCAACGGGCCGGGAATCCCCGTGCCTTGGAGCGGATTCAGGCCTCCCGCCGAGAATCCTGAAGCCTGGGTGGCCACTCCCTGCCCTTCGATGATGGTTGATTTCACACCGGCCAGGGCCAGGTGATAGGCTACGGAGCAACCGGCGGCGCCACCGCCGATGATAACGACATCGCTGGATTCGGGCATCTTGTCACCTCAGAGCGGATTCTGGGGACATTCTACCGCTGATAGGGATGGGTAGGAAGGGCCGGGTCCTCACCCGGGTCCCGATAAAATCGGGACCGTCCCTCTTCCATCGGGAGAGGGGGAGTTCACCAACTGATAGGTCCCGTAGCGGACCGGAGGTAGAGGAGTTAGAATCAAGAGTACGTTCCAGGAGGGTTTATGCCGATCTACGAATACTATTGCGCTAAATGCGATGAAGAATTCGACCGAATGCTTCGTGTGTCCCAGATGGACGAACCGGCGCTTTGCGATACCTGCGGCCAGCCGGGGCAGCGGCTTCTTTCCAACTTTTCCTTCAAGTCCAATTCGTTTACCGCGCCCAAACTAAAGCCGGTCAAGCGGAAGCCTTTCCGCTCTCATAACCAGACCAGTTCCCCGACGTCTAAGGAAGACGCCGGGTAAGGGCCGGATGTCAGCCGCTAGGGCCGGCGTTCGAATCCTCGGTCGGGGCCGCTATTTCCCTGGCGGATCGGATAGAATTGCAATAATCTCTCGGCTCTCATAGGTCATCGGGGTGGGCAATAGGCTTCAGTGATTCTAGCTGGGAGGAGTCGCCGCCAATGGAGGCACGTTCCTGTGATGAATATATACGGCGGCGGTTTGAAGCGGGTTTGTTCATGAAAGAATCCGCATCGTGACGTTTGCCGGCCTGCTGATTGTGGCTGCCGGCCTTTTCGTCATGGCGATTGCCAGCTTCCCATTATTGGTGCGGTTCAAGGCGGCGAGACACCTACCCCAGATGTTTAGTGCCCTCCGGTATAGCAACTTCCGCTGGTTCTGGATAAACGGCGCCACCCAGGCCATGGCCCAGGGCATGCAGTTTCTGGTTCTCGGGTTGCTGGTCCTGGACGTCACCGGCTCTACCATCCAGCTTGGCCTGGTGGCCTTCATCTACGGTGCCCCCAATCTGGTTTTTTCCATGTTAGGCGGCGTCATCGCCGACCGTTCGGACAGGCTCAGGCTGTTGATATCCACCCGTCTTGGCGTGTCTCTCCTGGTTCTCGTCCTTGCTATCCTGAAGATTGCCGGCTTGCTGGAGATCTGGCACGTTTACGTCATCATGTTCCTTCTGGGGACGGTTCAGGCGTTGAATAATCCGGCCCGCATGGCCTTGGTGGCAGACTTGGTGGAGCGGAAGGACATGATGAACGCCGTGGCGTTGCATACCATGGTTAATCAGTCGGGGCAGATCGTAGGTCCGGCGTTGGCGGGAGGAATCATCGAGCTGGGAGGGACGGGTCCCGCGCTGTTGGTGAACGCAGGACTGTACCTGACGGGAATCTTATTCCTGTTCTTGATCAAGGGCTTGCCGCCGCAAGAGCCAGCCCCAAAGGCGACGCTGGTAGGTGATCTCCTGTCCGGGCTGCGGCACATACGTTCAGCGCCCGTACTGTACACAATAATAGGGATGGCGGTGGCTTTCACCTTCTTTGCCATGTCTTACCGTCAGGTCTTGCCCGCCTTCACCAGAGATATGCTGGATGTTGGAGCGGGCGGTACCGGACTGCTTTGGTTGAGCGCGGGCCTGGGATCCTTGGTGGGAAGTCTCATCGTGGCCTCGCTGGGGGACTTCCGTCACAAAGCCCGGCTGATGGTGGGATCGCTGCTTTTTCTCTGCGTGGTGCTGACGTTGTTTGCATGGTCGCCCTGGTACTGGGTATCCTGGATATTATTCTTCTTTGTGGGAGTAGCGAGCCTCGGGGGGTTCTGGCCACTGGCGACCACACTAGTCCAGCTTAACGTGCCAAATGAGGTGCGGGGCCGGGTATTGAGCGTATTGCAATTAGCTCCGGCGGTCCACTTTCTCAGCGGCCTGCTCCTAGCCGTGGGGGCTGAGGCGGTCGGTTGGCCCGTCGCCATCACCGGTACCGTTGCCATGACACTGCTGGTGACCCTGTGGCTCGGGATTTGGCGGCCGGTGCTTCGCCGTCTGGAGGAGTGATCAGGCTGACCTGCCTGCGTGGAGAGTTAGTTAAGCGCTCACGTAGATCGGGGACGTCCGGGCACCGGCAGGCAACGCTTCCATCGGTCTTGCTGAAGTGGACAGGTGCCAGCCAATCGTGTTTAGACCGGAGGCCCGCCGGCTTCTGCTCTGGCGGCGTTGCACTGGATGCAAGTGCATATGGACCGCAGGTACCGGAATGTGTAGAGCCCGGTGTAATGGGCGTCGCTCCATAGAAACTGGGTGGCGTAGTTGCCCACCGGCATGTGGTCCACGGCTTTGATGTCTTCAGCTATGGTGTCGGGGTCAAGCCTGGGGTTGCCAGTCATCTCATCGACACAACTGGCGCAGGGGCAGCGAAGCCGAAGGAATCGGTAAGGGTAGGGGCTCCGGTGGCCGTCATCCCATAGAATGACTATGGCCGAATCTTCCAGGTTTATTTCCTTAGGGAAAATTGGTTTTTCCATAAAAGTTTTCAGCTATCAGCGGTCAGCGATCAGCAACGGTAATCACTGATTCCTGACCGCTTTTCATCTCTCTATTAAGATCCTGTTTGAGGGGCTTGGACATCGGATAAGCGGGCCGGGCGGGGCATTTCGTCGGGGTCGGTGGGGATCTCGATGATGCTGGGGCCGTCGGTGTTAAGGGCCTCCAAGAACGCGTTGCCGATGTCCTCGGGACGTTCCACGTAGAAACCGGTACCGCCGAACAGCTCGGCGAATTTGTCGTACCGGGGGTTGTTGGTGTCCGCGCCCACGTACCGCTCATTGAAGGCGTAGCGTTGGTACGCTTTTTCCGAGCCCCAACAGTTGTTGTTCATGATAACCGTGACCACTTTCAACCCATAGCGCACTGCGGTGGCGAACTCCTGGGCGTTGAACAGGAACCCGCCGTCGCCGTTGAAATTGATCACCGGCCGGTCCGGAGCCGCGAACTTGGCGCCCAAGGACGCCGGGAAACTGAAACCCAGGCCGCCCAGGTCCAGCGAAGTCATCAAACTGCGGGGTTCATAATAGTTCAGCCGGTCCTGGCCGAAGTTGGGCGCCAGACCCGCGTCCAGGGCGACGATGGCGTCTCTGGGCATTACACGCCGCAACTCGCCGTAGACCCGCTGGGGTTTGATCGGCATGGAGTTGTCCGTTGCCTCGGCATCCAAGCGCCGCTTTCGCCGGGCGGCCAGGTCTCCGATGTCGTCAACCCATCGCTGATTGGGCCGGGGTTCGGCTTGCTGAACCTGCTCCAGCAGACCCTCCATCACCGCCTTGGCATCGCCCTCGATACCCACTGCCACCGGGTAGTTGCGGCCCAATTCCTCTGGGTCGATCTCTATCTGAATGATCTGGGCATCGGCCGGGATGTACCGGTGGTCGTAGAAGGTGGTGGACTGGCCTAGACGCGTGCCCACGGCCAGGATGACGTCGGCCTGCTTAACGGCTTCAATGCCCTCCTCAGACCCCAATCGTCCCAGATGGCCCAGGTACATGGGATGATCGTTGGGCACCGCGTCGGCGCGCCCGTAGGAAGTCGTGATGGCCGCGCCGATCAAGTCGGCCATGCGGGTAACCTCATCGGCGGCGTTGCTCCACTGCACACCGCCCCCGGCGACGATCACCGGACGTTGGGCGGATAACAGCACGCTGGCCGCTTTGTCGATCAAGTTCCGGTCGCCCCGGCTCCGGGTTTGCCCGGAACGGTAAGTGTCCGGGGGCAGCATTTCCAAGTCTACCACGCCGCCCGGCAGCAGGTCCCTGGGTATGTCCACCATCACCGGACCCATCTTGCCTGATGTAGCGACCCGGAAGGCATGGCGCAGAGCGTCGGGCAGACGCTCGATCTTGTTTACCGGGAAGCAGGCCTTGGTGATCGGCTTGAACAAGGCTACCTGGTCGAACTCCTGAGTGGAGTCCCGGTACTGGTGCTCCCGGGAGGCCGAGGGGGCCAGAATAATCATCGGCGAATGGGCCACATAGGCCGACCCGACGCCGAAGGTAAGATTTAATACGCCGGGTCCGTTGGTCACTAGGACGACGCCGGGTTTTCCGGAGATCCGGCCGAAGCCATCGGCCATCAGTGCCGCCCCTTGCTCGTGGCGAACGCCGATAAACTCCACGTCGGTACGGTCGTATAGAGGATCTAGGATATCCAAGAAAGACGACCCGACGATGCCGAAGATATGAGAAACTCCTTCCTGACGTAGGATCTCTATCACGGCCTCGCCGGCTTTCATTTTCTGTGACACTGGGAAATCCCCCCAACCCCCTTTATTGAAGGGGGCCTTTTGGTGTTTTCGATCACCGAAGATTCATGGCGTCAAGCAGTGTAACACAGGGGTTTAAGCCGACCGGAATGAGGCAAATTGACTACCCCTGCGCCAGACCATACAATTCTAATCGCCTGTCCTTGGAAGTTGTCTAAGGGATTTACGGCGACAGGCGCCGATACGTTGTATTCTAATTTGCTGAAAAGTGGAGGGGCTGATGCCTTACGAGCATATTTTGTTAGAGAAAGAGGATGGGGTGGCGATCATCACTTTGAATCGCCCGGAAGTTTTGAATGCCATGAACCGGAAGCTTAGCTCTGAATTGCACGACGCGGTGATGACGATGAACTCCGATGATGAGATCGGCTGTTTGGTGGTCACCGGCTCTGGAGAGCGAGCGTTTTCCGCCGGTGGGGACATTCACGAGCAGCGCGAGACGGCCCGGAATCTTACCGAAGAGCAGATGACAGAGCGGGATGCCGAGCGAGGCTACCGGTCCTATGAAATCTC